>Ga0209512_1001976_pt1 | contig 23218 bp, 14 predicted proteins | sample frozenSSSSmetaG_FD_184142 | JGI IMG/M metagenome (GOLD analysis project Ga0209512, IMG submission 184142) | Glacier valley bacterial and archeal communities from Borup Fiord, Nunavut, Canada, to study Microbial Dark Matter (Phase II) -... | ecosystem: Environmental > Aquatic > Freshwater > Ice >...
TATCGAGCTGCTTGGCCTCGAAGAATTCTCTCTCGAGAATGGGGCCCCAGATAAACCCCGGACTATTCAGCCAACCCTCGAGGGGGTGTGTTGAAACCAGTCTGATCCGAGGGCCTGACTTGAATAGGGGCAGCCTCTTTACAGAGGCTGCACAGAGTCTTCTTAGTCCGCCCCATGAATAAGGGGCTGAGCTATATAGTTATCACTTATATAAACTACGTAGATAGACAGATGAATAAAAACACATTTCACTATACTATTACTCTCGCTGACTGCTTCGCCCAATTACCTATTATAACATAGAATTCTAGGTTGGACTGTGCAGTTGAAGAGTCGTGTAAGCCTTGGACGTGGATCAACGGAGTTCCATAGGCCTTACGTCGATATCCCATTGCGTTCCTTTTTGCCACCCTCTGCTGTTTAATGCAGCTATAAGAATATCCGTATCTAGATATCTTTGATGAAGGGCCTGGACAACACTGCCGGCTGGCAAGCCATACGTCGTCGGAACGAATTTTGAGACGTCAGGTGCTGTTACTGTTGCTGTGTACGATGCCATCGTGAGTCGTGACGTGCGTAGGATATGTTTTCTGAGAGTTAGGTATACTTCAAAGCGGCTCAAGAGTCATGAGAGATTGCATCCCATATCTTATAGCGTGGCAGCCTGGAGGATACAGCTGTCTCAGTGATCAGAGTGGCTTGAGTGGCTCAAGGTGACCCGGTGGCTCAATGCAAGCTGAGGCGCCTTACGGTGGCTAACGATGCATAGGTACGCATATGATTCTCACCGGTGTATTAACCGAGCTACATTGGCGTCGCTGCATGAGGTGATCGGAAGCGATATAATAATGTATCAGCTGGAGGGTTGAGGCGATTGGTTAAAGCTCCAGCAAAGCAAACGGACATATGTCACTTCGAGAGCGGCACACGTGTATCAACGCAACAGTAACTGGGCAATACATTCTTACACGATCTGTGTGAACATGAGGGACACTCTATGTACGTAAATACTGTTTTTTTCAGCTAAGATCCTTCAAGTTCCTCTTGGAGGCAATGCCAATACAAACAAGCGGGTTTGCACAGGGCATTCTCAGCACCAGCACCTGGCCACGTCGACCAGTGTACAACGATCAATATTCATATGAAAAGCATCCAGACACTGTGTTTAAAGATGGGGCTTGGTGTATACAATGTGGTCACTTGACGATAAGAAGACTCGTCTTGATATGAACCTTTTTGAATTCACGGAGCTAAAAGTACGATTGGCAGTTCCAACCAAGAGTTTGTGAAGCGCATGGGCAAATTGCTCCGTCATCTATAAGAAATAATATCCACAGCCAAAAATTATGTACGGGTATAAAATACTCAAAATCAATCATGCAAACGATCTTCAAAAAGCTTCTGGCACGAAGCCCAAATTACCTCGAGTGCTCCTCTTCGTGCTTCCACACTGTCCAGGATACCTTCTACTCGTAACAGGATTTGGAATTGCTCCATTACGAATGCCATTCAGGAAGCCCCATCCTCCCGGACCCTTCGCACTCCACATGAAATAGCCGCTGGTGCTCGACTCAAAGACGTCGAGCTGAGCCTCGACAAACCGTCGCACCTGCTCGATCATAAGGCCGCTCCAGGAGCCAAAATCCTCGATCTGGCATTGGCACCCATCCACTGAACAGCTCGTCCCGGGAGTCGTGCTGCCGTCGGGATTGACGCAGATGTTCGTCGCGGCGGACCACTCGCCGACGAAAGTCGGCATGATGGAGTTAGCGGCAGAAAGGCCGGATGCCCATGAACAGGCTTTGGTGATGTGTTGCGCTTGGGTGAGGGTGTTGTCTGCGTCAACGAAAAGCTGATACATATGCGAGTCCATCGCGAAACTCTTGTCGCCCAACGCTCCAGCAACATCAGTCCAGGCAAGCGCCCCTTCAAACGCATCGTGCATGACAATCTTCAGATCCGGATTCATTATCACGCTTTTGACCGCTTCATATGCATTTTGAGCCCAGGACTTCGTGATAGAGAGTTCGTTGGCACCCCAGGAAATTGGTTCGTTAATGAGTTCCAGACCAACTACAACATCGGCATATTCAAGACTACCATATTTGGCAGCCATCGTCTTGAGAACGAGAATAGAACGCTCAAGGTTGGCGGAATTTTGCCATTGAACATCACCTGCGTGGCCAGAGTCGATGAAGCCATTCTGACTTCCAGGAGATGCATGGCAGTCGACCCAAACCTTCATACCAGCGTTGCGTGCCCATGTAATTGCACGTTCAAGATAAACATCTGCGCCCTTGATGTAGGGAGTATTCTCGTTATCATAAGCCCAAAAGCCGATGGGAATGCGCAAAGCATTGATTCCAGTAGCAGCAATAGCTTGGATATCTGCTTCAGTGAAGAATGTCTCCCAGTGAGACTTGAGGGTATCAACCGCACCCGGGAGTTGAGAGAAGGTCCATTCGTCGGTTGCGCTAGAGAAATCTCCAGCGAAGGCATCCCAATTCATCCATTTTTCGAGCACAAGCCAACCACCAAGGTTTACACCACGGAGGAAAGATGGACTGGGTGTTGGTGAGGCAGCTGGTGTAGCAGCTGGTAACGATGTGGTAGCAATCGATATGACGGGAGCTGGTACAGAGGTCGATGGAATTTCAGGAGCTTGTGTCGGAGTTGCAGCAACGGGCGGTGGTGTAACGGAAGCTGGCGTTTCAACCTCGCTCCCTGGAATTATGACCAATCCAGTCTCTGTGTTTTCGAGAAATGCTGTTACCCAAACCACATTAGTAGCTGTGAAAGTAGTATGATAATTCCGTCGAGTGATTGTTTGGCGTTTCGTAATCTTTGGTGACCTAGGGACCATTCCAGAGTCTACGAAAGATTCGGCATATGCCGAAGCAGCAGCAGCAATATCATCAGCTGTCTGAATCGCTTGGGTATAATCTCTCTTCTGGGGCAACGCCGACGTCTGACGAGATAATAGCAGAGCCGCCAATGCAGACGAAAGGGCGAAGGACCGCATGATAAGCGGTATGTATTCGGCGTATCCAACGAAGGTATTTCTACAATTATCAAAACGACAGAATGAATGCCAACGATTAGCCAGGATGCAGTGTGTTTTTCCAAGAAAAGCAGAAATGAAGGCTCTGAGGTAAGTGATTAAAGTGCCTGGGACTGTATGATCTTCACAACGTATGGGATGGGATAATGGCAGTACGAGACGAGTTGGACCTCTAGTTTTATAAAGATTAGATAGATGATTCGAAGCATGCTTAGATTATCATGAGGCTGGAGCTGATATTTGATCCACGGTGATAACCAGGGAAGCCAGCTAGGCCAATGGTAGAACGAGCCACTTCAAGGAATGCGCTAGTGGTGGATGTCGGAAGTGCTGGTTTGCAGAATTGCCAGCAGAAATCTTCAAATGCTGAAAGAAATAGATGGAATGGCTATAAATAGCGGAACAAGAAATGACTATTACAGGAGCTTGTTCTTCAAGGGGGAGAAGCATGATCTTTCCTTACTTCCATATTTGTACGTCTTTGACTCGTTCTGGCTGATGGAATGGCCCAGCCACGGCTGAGCCTCAGGAGAAGAATGTAGAAGGAAACGGACGAGCAGGAACCTTGAGAAATATGGAATGGCATGGCTCGCATGGCTAACGCCTGCGCCTGGACACTTGTCGCTATCAGACGTTCAGACTTGATGGGCTGCGTCTTGCGGCAGGATCAAGGGATAAAACAACACGTCAGAAGAATAAGAAGAAGACAGCTGTATACTGTCCTCTGATATTGAGGAAACATGTTTTTTCGAACTGAGAAGTGATTCGAGGTGTACTAGGTTGTCAGCCTTCATTCTTCAACATGTGCATTCTTCAGCGGATGCTTCTCAGGAATGGGCGCTAAGAACACCCGGATTCTCGCTTATCTCGCAATCCAGCAAACGCCATAGCCGCGAAACCGCCCAGGAGCCGCCCACGGGCCACCACAGCATCAACTGACATCCATCACCGTTCATGGGAAGCAAGAGATATGCATGATTGCCATTGACCATTCTCGACTGTCATTCATTTACCCAATAATGGACGCTCTTTAGGTGTCGATGCCCTCGAGATTCTACTTCTGCACTGAGTACTCGCAACCGCGAGCACGTCTCAAGCTCCTGTCGGCCTTCGACTGTGGTACGAGTGTCCATATTTCAATCGGCATGTATTTTTGGCCAATCACCGCTTCTTCCAATAAAGCGATCTCAGACCTGCGAGCTTCTTGTCCGCCTTGAAGTTGTGTCAGAAAAATTAACTTGACTCTAATGCATTCCCCAAACTTACCTCGTCTTTGTATGCCCCCGTTACTTGCTTGCACGTCATTCAAGATGACTTGGGCTCTGTCTGCCCAGCGCTTTAGTTTCTCTCTGTCTCTGTCTCTGCTAAAGGTCAGATCGGGTCCATTTTACGCAATAAAAGAGTTCCTCGCCTTATTCGGCTGATCCATGTCCTGGTTCTGCTGATGTCGAAATGTCTTGGTTCACTGGATTCGACTTCTTCTCGCTGCTCTTGCTGCTTGTGCTTGTGTTGCCTGAACTTGGCCCTCCTGGCTTTGTTTTTATCTGTGGCGGTGGATTTCTTGACCGTCCACACTCGCAAGAGCCGTTGTCTGCTATCTTGTTTCCGATTTATTGTTTTTAAGGTCTAATCAGAGTTAGCAAAAATAAGCAAGAAAATCAAATCATAATTGATTTAATTAATTTTGTAATTGTCACAATCACACAGAGCAAGTCATGTGGAGTTGAAGTGCTAGATTCAGTCTAGAGAGGAAAGAAGGGAAAGAGGGAAAGAGGGAAAGAGGGAAAGAGGGAAAGAGGGAAAGAGGGAAAGAGGGAAAGAGGGAAAGAGGGAAAGAGAGGGCAAAAGAGAGAGCTATATACAGGTAGGGGTTCTTATGCATAAACGCACCGTCTCTCTCGATGTATGCGAAAATTTCCTCGATCATATCGGAGGCACGGTGCTGGTATTCAATCATCGCCTCTAGCGCCTCCGCCTGCGCCATGTACCGATCCTTCTCATCATCGATGCTTGTTAGAAATGCAATCACATCTTTCCGATTTGTGGAAAACTTATCCTCCAAGCTCGACTTCCTGCCCTCGTGTCTTTGCTTCAGCTGGGCTCCTCGCTTCCCCCTGCAACTCCATGGCCCTCATAGTCCACGGCAAGTAACACTGCAATTGTTCTAAAAGAGGTTGTGGCTATTCAGGTGCAATCTTTCCCGCTCTCGTTTTTGGTTTCGTGCTGTGTGAAGGGTTAAATTCCGGAAGCTAAATCCAGCTATTTTGATATAGGGCCGGGCAGCCAGGCGCGCGGGCCTGTCGAGCGTGGTCAGTCGTATAGTAGGCACCGGCAGGGAGCAAGCACGCATGCAGGCAGGCAAGTAGGCAGGCAAGTAGGCAAGCAAGTAAGTAAACAAGCAGGCAAGCAGGCGAGCAGACGAGCAATCACCGCAGGGAGTGATCTTGTACTTTCTAGTAGAAAAGGAAAAGGAAAAAGAGAAAGGGAAAGGGAAGAAAAGAAAGAGCCAGCTAAAATATCAAAAACCTCCGGCCTCTTCTAAAAGAATTCGCATTTTCTAGGACCTCACCATTACCAAGACTTCACCTTTCCCAAGACTCCAGGGCCAGAAGTACATCTTTACCTAGATCAAAATTTCACTTTTCGCGGCCCCCTCCCTACTCGGGACGAAATGGCTGCGCGCTATACTCTCGACCCTGCCCCCGGCACAATCCACATCCTCGACCTCATTTATCTATGCTAAGGACAAGCTCTCCGACCACGTTATCGGCATGATCCTCTTGGCCAAGCACGTCGGTGCGATCTCTACATGGGAGGGCACGCTATTCCAAGTTCCATTAGTCAGGGGCATGAAGCTTCGGTCCAGGGTTGAGCACATCGGCCGCCCATTCACCGGCCCCGACGGCCTCGTCCTTACTATTGCTAGCCGCTCCCTGCACGGCAGCGGCAACCGCGACCTCGACATCTCCTCACTTACAGCGGAGACTCTCAGTACCCACCCTGAATACAAGACATGGCTCCAGGGCACGCTTTATGCAGGCGGCGCTGCGGATTCCACTATCTACGCTCGCGTTCGCAGCAACAACACCCTCAAGTCCTGCGACGCCTATGTCAACTCGGTTCCGTACTCCCCTGGCCCTCTGTCAACTCCCCCCGCTGCTGCACCCGGCCCCAGCTCTGCTCCCGCTTCCAGCAGGAAGAGCACCCCGAAGAAGGGACGTGCTGCATCTTCGCCCAAGTCTCCCCGCAAGTCTGCATCACCCAATTGCGCCGCCACCAAGAGGACCAGTGCTAGCACAATGCGCCGTAGTAGCCAAGAGTCTCAGCTCGTTGTCCCTGCCTCTCACGGCGACGGCGAAGTCCCAGAAGCCATTGGGGATCAGAGCCCCCCTCCTACCAGCCGCCCTGCCTCCAACCTGGCTGACTTTGATATTGAAGGCGCTCAGCATCCGATATACTGTTGCATGACGTGAATCACGACGTCGTGAATCATAAAGGACATGAATTCTCATAATATGCACAGAGAATTCAGAGTAGGATGTTCACCTGCCTTCTAATCCAATGGCCAACTGTTGCCTACACAGGCACTGCCTATTCAGGGCATATGAATAGTAGTTAGATTCATAGATATCTAGACTCTATTCTGCATGCTTTATCACTTTTCCTTCTACGCCTACAATCCTTAGTATTGTGTTCAACAGGTTATGAGCCTAGATGCAATAGACATCTACATCTTAATCTTAAGTATTAAGGCTCTCTCTCACTTAAGAGAAGCTAGTAACATTACTAGCACTAAAAGAAGCACTAAAGATTCTTATATTTAATATATCATTAGTTAAAATAACTCAATTATTAACTAACCTTAACTAGGCTACATTTAACAACCTTAAGGATAATGCTAACTATTTAACATAGAAAAACCTAGTTAAACAAGCTCTTATAAATGTAAGCATCTACTAGTATACACTTAGTGAAGGAGACAGTAAGAAGCTAACTACTAGGGATATAGTTTATATTAAGAACTCTAAGTATAGAAAATAAAGAAACGGTAATATAAAGGCTTATACAACCCTACAGTAGACTTATAACACTAATACTATAAAAACTATTAAAGTTAATAATAATGTAGCTAATGCTTAGAAATTGGTTAAGGATTAATATGAAGGAAAATGGTTCTTTCTTATTAACTAAAGTCTTAACAAGTTTATTATACTTAAAGGAATATATTATAATATAGAAAGCTAATAGTAAAATAATAAGTAAAGTAATGATATACTATTAAGCTTATTCTTACTATGTGGATGTAGCTTAATAATAGAATGAAAATAGCTTGCTATTTTGTTCCATCCTCGCAATCTTCATGGCATCATCCTCGTGGTTCTTAACTTCCTACGTAACTGAACTACCTCTTAAATGTTCACTATTGTTGTGAGCAAAGCAAACATCGTTGTTGTTAATACCTAGAGTCATTGTTCCAACAAGCATATGTATAACCTTTTTGAGATGCTATTTTCTAGTAGTGGCTTGTGGATTTTTAAGAACCCGTGCATGTGCATACTCCCGTAGTAGATATTAGAAGCATTAAAGTAACGTTTGAAGACACAATTGTTGAATAGAGAGGGTGGTGCCTACGAGGCACCGGAGGATTCTCAGGAATATGAGAATCCGGGGGAATCTTCGTATTATGCATGGATGATTCCATGCATCGTTCCATCGGCTCTTTGAGCCTTTGTCACTGCCAATCTATATTAGAATAGATGGCCTATATCATAGTTAGTTAGTTAAGTACTTTCATTTTCATCTATTCTACTGTGCCTATTTCATGCTGCTCTACTTTTGACAACAATGAGGCATTGTCACAAGTAAGATATTGCTAGAAAACAGGGGCTTTATGGTTTTGACATCTATTTGCTAAACTATTGCAAAAGCAAATGCTCTCAGTTGCCCTGTCGACTCTCTACAGTTGTTCACCATCCTTCTCAGCCTTGGCTTCTTTACTAAGCCTTTCAGCTGTGAGTTCCTCAACCTCTTTCTTCAGCTTGTTGCACACCTTTGCAACATGTAAAGGGGAATTATAGATCGGTGGTTGAGAGCCCATCTTCTCGTACTCTGCAAGCGCAGCCTCCAGGCTGTACCACGGACGTATTCAGCCATGTTACAGTCGATTTGACCAAGCTCCTCCTTAGGATCAAGGTTGGGCATATTGTTGTCGACGATGAATCCTTCGCTGCCATCTTCACTCTTCTTCGAAGATAGATGGTTCATAAAAGGAATGGTGGTCTCTGCTCCTGAGTTTTCAAGAAGCTTAGATTTGTAGCAACCGTGTTTATGCATAAAGAGTATTTGATGAAGTGGTTCCCCATAAATGAGGAAGCATAAATAGAGATAGATGTTGACACACCTACAAGCCAAACCAGAAAACATGTGAAAGTCGTCCATGGCAAATGTCCTTATGAAGTAATTCCCCATAACCACCATTGAGATACAAGCCATCCATCCAAGAGCTTGCGTAAATCATGAGATCCTCTATCCCCATAGCAAATCTACCCGATCATAAGCCTCTATCATCTATCCTCTACAAACCCGCCGTCTTCTTTGCCGCCTCATCCAACTTAAACTTATTCTTCTCCACTCCTCCAATACCCACATCAACCTTATACAGGGCACCTCCGTTCTTCGCACTTTCCGGAAATCCCTCCTTGTCACCCTCACTCGCCGTTGTGATCCACAGCGTGGTCCCTGCAAAGGCACAGCACGTCACGTTCCGCGTCGGCAGCGCGATCTCCCCCACCAGCTCCCCGCCGGGAGAGATCTTCAACACCTTGCCGTCGCCGTACACCGCCTGCCAGATATACCCGTCGGCGTCGATGGCGAATCCGTCGGGCTCGGACTGCGTGTCGAGCTTCCAGAAGACGCGGGGGTTCGCGATGGTGCCGCCGGATGCAGAGTAGTCGTAGGCGTATATGACGCGCTCGGGCGAGTGGACGAGGTAGAGGGTGTCGTTGGAGAGAGACCAGCCGATGGAGTTGGGGATGACGAGGTTGGAGCGGTGGGAGGAGCGAGACAGATCGGAGGAAATGCTGATGAGGTTGCCTAGGCGCGTTAGCGCGGGTCAGTTGTGAAGACCTGTATCAGGAGGGATCACGACCCTCAGGTTGTGGCGGGCCAACATGGAAATCATTCATCGTTCCGATCCAGAGCCGACCTTCGCTATCCACGTTCCCGTCATTGCTCCTCATGCGATCATCCTTTGCCTCCTTCTCACTCTCTTCCCAATCGTAGAATCTCTTGATGTACTCGTATTTTCCCGACGATCGATCCAGAATCGCAATGCCGGTCTTCCCACCAATCAGGATCTTGTTCTTGCTATCCACCCCTTCAATATCTGCCGTCACGCCAACAGGAATATCGAAATCGATAGTCTTCAGTGACGAAGGGCCTTCGGCCAAATCAATCACGTGCAGCTTGCGCTCGATGATATCAACAAATCGAAGACGGTTGTGTTCGGGTTCGTAGAAAGGGCCTTCGAGGAGAGAGCCGTGCGGGTTGAAGTACGGCTCGGTAACCTCCCAGCTTTGGAACTCCGGCATTTTCGACTCCTTTTCGATATATCTGAAGTATTTTGGGTTCTTGATGGTGTGTTCAGGTCGCAATTCTGATTGCGAGCCTGAGAACAAGGATCTAATCGCTCAGGCAAGCAATTGTTCCACTCTTGGCCGCTCTGGAAAATTGGAGAATAGGAAGAAAATAAGAGCAACGGAGCGACAGATATATGAGATTTTCGCGTACAGAAGATGTCAGGTGGCTTCTTCGTGGATTTATATAAGAATTGTGTTGTTTATATCTTACCTGGCAATTATGGCGGGTCTTTGAGATTTCGGAAGGACGGTCCGTTGGGCCAAATCGGGATTACGCGACGACCGCGAATGTCGTGAGGAAGACATGATGGAGGTCCGCAATTGACCTTTTATCCGGTGCAGAATGCGATGAAGGTTTATGACGATGATGATTGCATATAGTCACGTGTTGCGACGGCGACCTCTCTGTCCCTCTTATGTCTAATGTGAGATACGGAATGGATATGACGATTGAGAATGGGGATCCTCAGGAAGCTGATGCAAGATCTTGAAGCGGTGTGTTGAAGAAATATATCTGGCGGGGCAAGCGACTTCATGGAATCATGGCTTCTGAGCCCTTGCCCTGAATTACCCTGCATATGCACTCAGTAAGCTGATCTGATCTGCAGCTCTCAAAATGGAGTCGGTCACCTATGCATTGCACTGTTGGCTGAACAGACGCTCAACAACGGCCAGTTGGAATGGTCATCTATGAGGAGCTACAGTAGGTGAGTATCCATTTGCGCCGTAAATCCTGCAGAGTACTTCGGTCAAACCCGGGACTCACCGTCTTCAATAGATATGCGCATACTGTACCTTGAGCAAATATTGATACTGGGTGCAAAATGCGAACCATCCCGACTTTCTGCATGTGCGGCGACGGTGAACAATATGGTGTTGACTATTGACGCGGCCAAGAGGATCAAAGCTCCGTGGATGTACATCCGAACTGCATTGGTTCCTCCGCAACCCAGCGTTGGGGAACACTGGCACTGGCAAGCCACCGTCTGCGAGGCGGTCTGTGGTCAAACCATCATAGGGTCCTACGTGCTCTGTTTCGTGGATGAAGCTGGCTGGACACGTTTTCAGCCCCAGTAGTAGTCAGTCAGTGCAGCGCGGCAACAGCTGCGGCCATACGGAAACTAGTCGTGCCCTGTCTCTGCATGAGAAAAAGCAAAGGAAAGAAAAGGCGCTTCGGAAGTCCGTTTTCTGACGGCAGTAGTGTTGACATCAAGCCACGGTGATGCTATCTATCTATGTACTGTATGTATGTTCCGGGGCGCGGGCTCCTGCAGACTAATGAATCGATGCTACGTCGCGTTTGGGATGTGTATGCATGTACGGGGTAGGGAGCTATTTGCGATTTGCGGAACACACAATAATGGTATTTTTACTGTGATTCTCTTAGACATGAACGCTTAAACCAGCTTCCTTTGTGTCCGTAAAGTCAATGAATGACCTGGTAAGCGACTTAGAAGGAAGAGAGGAAAGAAGGAAGATTCAGCAGAAGATTTCAACAGGGGTAATCGCTGGATAGAAGCGACCAGTCAAGGATCCGACGATTATCCGTACGGAGCGCAAGAACAAGACGACAAAACATTGAACTGCGAGGTGATGTGAGTGATGTGAGAGAGGGAGTTTCGCGTGTGGAACTCCCTGCCGCACTGGTTCATGCAGGTATGTATATTCCTCATGTACCTCACCTAGAGGTACCTAGGTGCATGCAGTAGTCCCCGCCCGCTCAGTCGCTGTGGCCCCTTCGAAAAGTCTTGTTGTCCCGCCTCGTCTTCAAAGAATGAGGCAAACGAGGCAAACGAGGCAAATATAAGGCAAACGTGGGGGGGATCGACGGGGACGAGGACGTGGACGTGGACACGGAAATGGCGTGGGCGTGGGTGGGCGTGGGCGTGGGATGCTGAAAATATCACATGACTGAAATGGTACCATGTCCTCCTCCTTCATGACTTACATGCATGAATATCATGGCAGGTGACACTTCGCACATACAGATATGTAATGCATGACACTGTAGCCAATCTTTATGCCCAACAACACCAACAGCCAACCAATGGGAGAGAATCCTGTGTCACGTGGAAGTCATCGGCTTTGGCAGTGAAAAAAAGAAAAGATAAATACGAAGTAGAGCAAAGGATAGCAAAGCATAGCAAAGCATGACCTCTCTTTCTTTTCTTCACCTCGCTGAATAAGCTGGACAAGCTGGACAAGCTGAACAAGCTGAACAAGATGAACAACATACCTAACCCTATGTAGGTACATACGCACACAATCACGCATAATCACGCTGACACCCTGGCCGCATATCAACGCCTGCCGCGTATGTGCTGCCCTGTCCTTCGTATTCCACAAGGCCAGCAAAGACCAATTCGCAATATGTACGGGATGTCCATAACTTCCAGACCGCCCTGCTCAATATTAGATTTCCAGCGATCTACATAGGTAGCCAGCCATCTTTGGAGCATCCTGGATCACCGAGGCGGTGACCAGCAGATCTCAACCGGCATGAGCCGAGGAGGACTGATCTTACGCTGAAAGACGTGCTACTCCTCTACAGCCAAAGATTTTTTTTTGTTTTTTTTTACAAAACAACAAATGCATCAGTCGGTGAGAATAGATCCGAGACCGCGTCATACTCTTGAAGACTATTATACAACTGTTGCTTCGACATCGATCGGAAGGGTCCAGGCTCGCTCCCATGCTCTGAATTGCCGTAAGGTCCCGCTCTGAGGAGAGCGGGAAGACAATAAGCTGAACCGTTTCCATCTCAATCAGTTTCGTATCTAGAATATTGGGCATCCATCACCTTGGGCATGATTGCTATACTAGTTCACACTATACAGTACAGCAGCGGTGGAATCTCGGTCTGCATGCAATTGCTTCGCAGTAATGCCCAATTACCTATTTATTGATCTGCAATATTTCAGATTCAGGTTTGCAACAGCGTCAACCTTATGCCGTCTGCAGTACTGCCTTACTACTGCGATCTGCATTAGTCTTGAGGTGCACATGCACATGCACAATGGACGCACATCTAGGCCGGAGAACATCCATGTTCACTACCGCTGGTCTGGGTCACTACGGGGTGCATGAAGGAGTCCTATGTACCCAGCCATCGTCAGTCCAGTCCATCAAATACAATGGGGCGGAATGACGGCGGAATAAATGGGTATGTACAGTAGTACCTATTTATCTAATGCAAGAACGTGAGATGTGCAGTCATGCTGCAGAATGCAGGTTGATAGGTTGATAGGTTGTAGGTACGTATGTATGTATGTACGAGCTTTTGAAAAATCAATACCTTTCAAAGTCATCGGCGACAAGCGACGGCAACGCTCATGAGGGGTGAGAAGGTTTTAAGTGCAGGAGTCAATTTCGCATATTGCGATCATCTTCCTCTATCTCATCAGCTTCATCTTAAATCAAGCCCACAATAATACTCGGTAGTTGCTCGTGACCATTATATTTATACCATTATTCGGCGAAGGATTGATTACAGCTCCAGAGATTGTGTAACAAGAGCGTCGATGGGAGCTTCCGGCGCCAAAGAGAAGTTGGGGCCGCTGGCTCATAGAAGGCGGTGCACAGGTACCTATGTACCTCGGCCTAGGTACTGAAGATCAGGGAAAGGGTGGTAAAGGGTGGTGGCCCCCTCCCTGTCTGTGACCCTGTCTGTGACCCTGTCTGTGACCCTGTCTGTGACCTTGTCTGTACCCTTGTCGTTCAGTTATCGCTAGGTGGCCCAACGTTCTGGAAATTGAAAATCCGAAAGTCTGATCGCATGGTGCAGGGTTCGCGTCAAGCTACTGCAGCTCATCTTACAGCATGCACCCACCCACGTCGTGCTGTGCTGATGGTCATGCACCTATACCCAGTATACAGTGTATACAGTGCACTGTATATACCGTGTACTGTATATACTGTGTAATTGATCTTTATGCGGGAAGGAGTCATCTCACCAGGGCAGATGGTGACATACTGTCCTGATGCAACCATACTCAAGGACACAGTCCCTGAGGATACCCTTCTATCCTTCTATCCTACCCTTCCATCCTACCCTTCTATTCTACCCTTCTCCGCCAGAGTCATATAAAGCGTGCAATAGAAGCAAAGACAGACCCACAAACAACGAGCTTCTCCTTCGAGAAGACCTCCCAGGATGAAGAAGATGACGAACAAAACGAAATGCGCAATTTCACAAAGCGACTACACTAACACGGTCGTCTAGCTATGTAACGTACCCGAGCATCAAGACCAGGAATAATGAGCATCAAGACCAGGAATAATGACTGGCTGGCCACGAGCTCCGTCACAAGGCCTTTCCCAGCTCCCACGATCCTGTGCAATCTTCCGATTCTTCCGCCCGAAACACGTCTCTTCTCCGACAGGAGTCTGCCGACGCCAAGGGACACGCCCGAGCACTCCAAATGAATCCATCTGCTGGAAATTTGGGGAGACAGAGCACGCGGCAACATCCCTACAAAGGATCAATCACACAGAGATGACTGTGACAGTGATCGCCCCTGGAGATACGTGGATGCTGGAGACGAGAGCGCCGAAGACGAAGACGCTAGATCGATCGTGATGAGCACATTTGCGATGGGCGAGTTTGGGAGACATACATACGTATGTACTTCGATTAAATTAACATCGACATTTTCAGGCACGGATCAAGACAAGCATTGTGATGGGGACGAAAATTCGTAATCAGGGGCAGTATTTTTTTTTAGAGAGATCATCCTATGGTCATCATGCTACGTAGTACTGTGGTTGGGAACGAAGCGACCAGTCAAGGATCCGACGATTATGATCATCATTTCAAGTCTCTTGGAACTAAGCAGAAAACCATTGTGGTTATTATCATCATCATCATCATCATCATCATCATTTCAATTCCCTTGAAACTACTCTCTTCGGACTACTATAATACCTGCGGAGACACAGTATAATATACCGCGGAGGTCTCGGTAGGATCTCGAGCGTCTCCATCGAAGGCACTCGGATGCTAAGGAGCGCTGCACCTTGTCGAAAGAGGGAAAGCACAGGGCTTGCATGAGAGAACGTGGGAGCAATTAATACTCACAGACTACCAGAGACTACTAGGTAGGTTGTACTTCAATTGCATGCATTGCCGGCCGGTCCCTGGTCCCCGTATGACAATCTAAGCAGAACGAACTCCCCCTCTGTTTGTTTCGTCTAGGAATGTGATACGCCAGGATATTGTGATATTGTGATATTGCGAATCTACCGCATAGTCACATGTGCTCAGTTCTCAGAGTCGAGTTGAGTCGTCTGGTCAACATTCACCAGGCGCTACGCTGATCCACTGGCCTGGATGGAGTACATACACTACGTAGATACATATACTCATACATATACTCATACATATATTCATACATACAGTACATAAGTACATACGACATACATACCCACCTACGCACCTTGGCTGTTGCGCATGCACCCTCCCGTTTTCCGCGACACGCCGGCAGCTCGATGGCGCTGGTCTCGGACGCCTTTTTTGTGGAAACGCGCAGGCGTTGACGTCGACTGGGGATATCCCGAACTTATTCCACGATCACGGCCAAGAACACCGGGTCCACTGGGGAGCGGCCTGGACGGCCTGGAGTAGTCCTGGAGCACTGCCGGGGTTTCCACACGAGCACACGCTATCCTCGTGCACAGCCCTGCAAACTGCAGAGGGGCGCGCAATCCTCCCTAGGAAGACTACTCTTGGTCAGCTGGGACGGAAGTAGGGGATGATGATGGATCGGCTGGTCAGGGAGGCACTAGGTGCACTACTGCACTCGATCCGCGGCATATACGACTTCGTCGAAGCTTTCGTCTCAAGCTGAAGGGTCCTCAGAGGCGGGCAGTTGCGTCGAGTTTACTCCGTGGACGTGGAGTTTACTCGGTATAGTTTACTCCGTAGAACCCACTCCGTCGAGTCCACTTCGTACGGCTGCTCTACGGCATTCAAGCCTTGTCTAGGTTATATAAGTAGCTAAGTAAGCATTTCGTGGGATGATACAGAAGGAGTCAGCAGAAGTCAGCAGAAGCCAGCATGCAGTTGCTCACATATCTCGACATCACAAGCTGCATCTGATCTGCCTTCACAAATATATATATATATATATATATATATATTGGCTGAAGATTCAGATCTATATAAATTATGCATATACTCCGTACGCAGTGCAGTCAGTACTCGAGGAGGAGTCGAGTATGTTACATGTATGGATGTATACACCTTCACTCTCTTAAGAGAAGATGGATATCCACACAGTAGCTAGGTACTATAATAGCTAGCTACTATAGCTAAGTACTGTAGCTAAGGTAGGCACGCACGGTAAGTGGTCCTGGAGGGTCCTCGACTATTCTATCCCCACGCGAGCTCAACCTTCCATTTCTTTGCTCTTTGCTCTGCTCTTTGCTCTTTGCTCTTTGCTTCTCTCTCTCTTCCCAGCGAGGCGTAGCTACCGCTGCACACTAGTTCTACACACTAGTCCTACACACTAGTCCTACACACTAATCCTACACACTACGGATGCACAGCTTGATCCCTAGGTCCCATATCCTGGCATTTGGAATATCTGGGATATCTGGGATATTTGGGAACTTTTGCGGTGAGTCCACAACGGCTTAGAAACCCTTGGAACGCTTGGAACCAAATATCACAACATAGCGCCTTCTGGCCATCATCATAAGCCTTGCATCCCAGCCAAGCCTCTCTCCACCATCCCACGAAACGGGACCCCGTGAAGCCTAATGTCTAAGAGGATAAGAGGATACGAAGGTACCATACCGGGTATGTACATATATAGCTATCAACAGGAGAAGGAGAGAGAGCCTATTATTGCTTTTAAGCCTGAGCACTCCCTCCCACCAGCCATTCACGTGTCTCATCCCGTCTCCTACTATTTGACTGGCTCGTTCTCAATCGTTGTCAACAAATAGACTCGGCTCCGCCCGCCTCGTAATCAACACTTCAATATCGACTCAACTCATGTGCCCCCGGAACATATACACAGATACACACCGCAGAATCAGTCTCAACCTGTACATCTATCTATCTACCTACCTCTTCTTTTGAAATATTTCTCTCTCAGGGCTGACAACAGTAATCTAGAATCGACTCGACCATCGATCGAATCCGCATTTCTAAGGCGATATCCCTGTCAGACAGCTCATCATACATGACTACCAGAGGATACCTATCCAAAGAACAAGACATTGCTCATCCGGAAATATCTTGAAGGCAGGCCCAACAGAAGCGGCCGATGCAGTGATACCGCAGTTTCTCCACGTTTCCAAGCATTGGGGAGCCATCCAGGCAACCCATATCGTCATTCGCCCTGGCTGTACAAGCCCCGCTCTATCGGCCTTCGCCCCAAGAGTCTACCGTTACTGGCTTTGTGTATCCAGCGACATATTCCACACGAAGCCGAGCAGAAACACAACTACCTCGTGCTTTGGGGAGAGGTCTGACTGATTTTGTTTCCAAGACGCAGAGCAATCCGAAATTTTGGCAGCACGATTTTCGTCCATGTCCCGATCTCTGGGACCATCAGCGGTTAGGAGATCAGGACTCGATGTCGCAGAGGTCGACTGCGTCTCATCCTGCATCTCGTCCACCCAGTGATGGCCAGAAAATCGCCTTACCGCCAGTCAACCTTCGACCACCTGAAGAAGAACGCAGAGAATATCCCCAGCGGCACGGTGCTTCACAAGAACATGGACCGTCACAACCAAGCCAGCAAATCGTATCACAGCCTCCTGCGCCATCATACCCAGCAATGTCATCGGGAGATGATCGAACAGTTGGGTTCTCGCGGGGCCTGGGTATGCATACGATTCTAAACCCGACAGAACCAGAAGGAGATAGACCCAGTCCCGTCCTCGCATCAAATACCCAGTCGCCTTTGATGGGCAGACCAACATCTCAGCGAGGCACTCCCATAGGTATTGCGCGGCCAGCTTCGGGTGGAAAACGGGGCCCAACAAGCGCTCTCCCAACGGCAGAAGGTCCCTCTGGAAATAATAGGAAGATGCTCATCCCAAGATCGCCGAGATCTGTTAGTCTAGGCGGCCAAGCCATGGGACTCTTAAGAAGCGGCGAACGAGTCCCAGGCCAAGAAGGACCGCGGGTATATGCGGCAATACCTGGAACTGGACCTTCTTCAGAGGTTCCGCCGATGCCAACCTTGCCAGCTCATTCTCAGCATGGCTACAACTTTCACCCACCGGTGTCGGGCCCACCATTAAATCGTCGAGCAAGTATTGCAGCCATGGGCCCGTCAAGGTTACCACATTCGCAAAGTGCAAGCCCGAGTCCTTCTTACTCGTCATATAGCAGCCAACCTTCGCCAGCTCCCATATATCAAATCGGACAACCCCTCCACCCGACATCTTACTTTTCAGGCTCGGCGCTGAAGGGCGCCTTGGTAGAGGGAGGCTTAGCTCAAGCAACCCCCCCGGGAACAGAAGGTCCGTACATGACTCCTCTGTCCGAGAGTATACTCTTCCAAGGCTCCCCCAGCGGTGGGCACGGGTCGAACATCAGAATGCTGCCTATTTCTACCGATCTTGGCCAGATGTACATGCCCGTGGATGTGCAAGCAGGATCGAAGGGGGCTGACGAGAAGCGTAAGCGCAATGCAGGGGCCTCCGCGCGATTCCGTCAAAGACGTAAACTGAGAGAAAAGGAATCGACCACGAATATTCAGAAGTTGGAGCAGCAATCTAAGGACTTGGAGAACAAATTAAAGGAGACGGAGCAGGACAGAGATTTCTATCGCCTTGAGAGAGATAGGTTTAGGGATGCCTTGTTTAGGAATCCTGCGACGAGAGAGGTGGCTATGCAAGCACCTCCTAGTCCAAGATTGACCCGGCCACCACCAGTTTCCCTACAGCCACTTGGTCCAATGTATCAGGCTCTCGAACTCGAGCCTGCACAAGGCGACAGACCTGCGCGAAGACGACGGGTGGAAGGCCCAGGAGAATATGGATATTCGCTACCTCCTACTTCAGCATACCAACCTGGACCACATCAAAGCTATTCAATAACGCCCGAAAGCACTCAACCCCCAAGCATGCCATCAATGCACATGGAAACCGCTCCTGGCCCTGGAATGGGTTCAATGAGTGCACCTCCACCGATCACCCAACGCCCGCCGTACGAGCAATATCCTCGGACTGGGTATGATCGAGCATGGCCTGGCGGCCCACCGCCGGGAGAAAACAGCGGGCAGCGAAAATAGATGGACGCGCCAAACATTCGCGCTCATTTCATTAAACAAATTGTCGTCATATTTGAAGCGTCCTGCATCCAAAGCGAAACCAGACGTCTCAGCATCATTATACCATATGCCATACCGCATGTATCTGTACTGTATCATTGTTACTATAGCTCTCCTTTTGTCTTGGCTCTCTCTCTGTGCGCAGCACTACAGAAAGACTTGCATGAATCGGGCAACCGAGCACACCTTATACCCTTTGCTTCTCAGCGCGGCGGCGGAGTCCTTTTATTAGTTTGGCGGTTCTTGTTCTGGCGGGCGTCTTGAAGGCACGGCAGCCCTGCGCAGAAATATCTAGCAGCAGGTGCATGGAGTATATAAATTGGTTGCATGCTGAGCAGGGCGGGAGGAGTGTGATTTACCGATTAATATCATTTCGAGAAAGGTATATATATACCTATATATCACCTTCCGAAACGTCGAGAAAGACGACGATTGCGGAGTTTACACGGATGCCTCAGAGACAGGCCGGAGTACAGGAGACTCGAAACTCAAAATATACTACCTAAACCAATATATAATACAGATTGTCAAGCATAGACGCGGGGCGGACTAGAAGTTTTCCCCAACCTTCTATGGATCCCGATGAATAATGGTATTGCGAACTGCGGACGACGACTCGTTGATGCGCGCCGCCTCGGTGGTCGACGTCTTCGCCAAATCCGTCACTTGGGCCCCTTGGCGGCCTGGATTCTCCCCACTATTTATTTGGAGATAGCGACCCTTGGGGTTGGGGAAGCGCCGATGACGCCGAGGACGTCCAAAAACGAGGGGGTAGACGCCGAGGGGTGGCATTTGGGCTAAGTGCTATGTGTAAGGTATGGCTATGGCTCTCTGTCGTAGAAGGCATCTCGAGACACTGGCGGGTCTACCATGGGTTCCCCGGATGTTGTTGACTCGTGGCAGTTGCGTGACGGGAGGCATTATTGTTATTGGCGGGGTAGGGTTGATGTGTAGAGCCATCAAGGTTGCCGCCGAGGTCTCAGAAGGTTATTCCGTAATCTGGATGTACTGTATGTATGCACATACTTGAGGCCGCAGATATGGCCGCAGATATGGCTCGCATGGGATATGGTGTCACTTGCTGCTGCTTGTTACAACGACGTCGCTCGCAATAGTATAGAGCCTGATATACATATGTAACAATGAACAATAGAATTAGAGTGGCTACAGACAATCAATATATATACACACACATATAGTAATATATATGTAATATATATGTATAATGTGCAATCCTCCCCTCTGCTCTCTAATCAATCCTCGGCAGAGGACGTGAGTGCACAGTAGTGTACTACAGTACGCTGTACGCGTCAAAGTCGGCGTCCAGTTGCAACTTGCCGGCGCGCGGCTTGCCCTGATCAGGCAAGTATAGCCCTTTATTAGTGGGCGCATCTGGCGCTACTTCACGTAACAAATGTCACTATCAGGACAATCTTACCTATCTTAGCTGCCGTAAACACGCTGTGCACACTATACACACTATACAGTAGTGAATAAGCCTGTAGCCAGGTACTGTACATACCTACCTGCTCTGTAAGCTTCACCCCTCCTTTCCATCAGTCATCGACCCCTCCACTCTCCAACAAGCCATCCATCTTTCTGTCCTCCCTCTCTATATGTCCCTTTATAAACTGTGCTCCCCAGTTCGAAGCGTGGCATTCTTCTCAATAAACCACTCCTCAAGACCTTTCTCCTCTCTCACACGACGACCCTTCACATCACCAACGACAAGTCCAAGGACCCTGATCAGATACCTAGCACTCCGCAGATCGCACAGCACACAGCCAAACCTCATTATGTCTTCAGATCTCTTCGTCGAGCTCACTGCCCCCAACGGGCGCAAGTATACCCAGCCAATTGGTCTTTACATCAATGGAGAGTTCGTGAAGAGCAGCAACGAGCAGAAGCTCGAGTCTATCAACCCAACGTGAGCATCCATCCAGCCAATGCAAACTGCGCGAGAGGACTGGACGTTAACAATCGCTCAACAGTGACGAGACCCTGATCACCTCCGTCTACGCCGCTACCGAACAGGATGTCGACTCTGCCGTTGCCGCTGCCCGCGCCGCATTCAAGAACCCTTCATGGCGGGACATCGCACCAACCGACCGTGGTAACTTGATGTTCAAGCTTGCCGAGCTGATTGAGAAGAATGCCGAGACCCTGGCTACAATCGAGACCTGGGACAACGGAAAGCCATACCAAGTCGCCCTTAACGAGGATCTTGCCGATGTCGTCGCAGTCTTCAAGTACTACGCCGGCTACGCCGACAAGATCTACGGCCAGGTCATCGATGTTGGTGCGGCCAAGCTTGCATATACCGTCAAGGAGCCAGTCGGTGTTTGTGGACAGATTATCCCATGGAACTACCCGCTTGATATGGCTGCGTGGAAGCTGGGCCCGGCGCTGGCGTGCGGAAACACGGTTGTTATTAAGGCTGCTGAGCAGACTCCTCTTTCCATCCTTTACCTGGCGACGTTGATCACCGAGGCTGGTTTCCCACCTGGAGTTGTCAATATCCTGAACGGCTACGGAAGAGAGTGTGGTAAGGCTATTGCCGGCCATTTGGATGTCGACAAGATTGCCTTCACTGGCAGCACTATTACCGGAAAGGAGATCATGAAGAGCGCAGCTGTCAACATCAAGAACATCACTCTTGAGACTGGTGGCAAGTCTGCTCTGTTGATCTTTGATGATGCCGAGCTTGACCAGGCTGTTAAGTGGGCTGTACGTTTTCCTCCTCATCCCCGCAAAATAAATACTGACTTTTATAGCACATCGGTATCTTCTCCAACCAAGGCCAAGTCTGCTGTGCAACGTCCCGTATCCTCGTCCAAGAAGGCATCTATGAGTCCTTCGTCTCCGAATTCACTAAGTACGTGGCCGAGGTCCAGGTCGTCGGCGACCCATTTGCCGAGACCACTGCCCAGGGCCCACAGGTCACCAAGGCACAGCACGAGCGCGTCCTCAGCTTCGCCAAGTCGGGCAAGGACGAGGGTGCCAAGCTCATCTGCGGTGGCGAGTCCTTCACCGATGTTGGTGACGGAAAGGGTTACTTCATCAAGCCAACCATCTTCTCGGATGTCAAGCCAAGCATGACGATCTACAAGGAGGAGGTCTTCGGGCCCTTCGTCGTCATTGCGTCGTTCAAGACCGAGGAGCAGGCCATTGAGATGGCCAACGAGACCATCTACGGCCTCGGAGCGGCAGTCTTCACACAGAACATCCAGCGCGCACATGGCATCGCGAGGAAGCTGGAAGCGGGTATGGTCTGGATCAACTCGTCCAACGACTCCGATTTCAGGGTACCGTTTGGTGGTGTGAAGCAGTCTGGTATCGGACGCGAGTTGGGAGAGGCTGGGCTGGCGGGTTATACCAATGCGAAGGCGGTGCATGTCAACATTGGCACGCGTTTGTAAATTGATAGTTGCTGTTGTTGAGCGAGCATATAGCCGGAAATAGCTGAATATATCCACTTACGAATAAATTTAGGGGAAAGCATGTTTACACGTGACTTTAACGATATTGTATGATTGAAGGCATGTGATCTCTTATGGTCGATTTGTGATAATATACTTTTACTATGAGAATATGAGTGTCTAAATGTTATAAATGTTCCAGATTCCCGGTCATGAAATTGTGCATCATCCTGTGTTGGCGTTGACAGATCTGTCACACTAACCCTTTTAAGCGACGTGCGAAAACATCACTGGTGCTCTTCACCCTCAAAGACCATCCTCACGTGCCTTCACGGTTCTCCTGCGTCCCGTCCCTCCTAAACCGTCGACCTCGATCTCCTTTCAAGAGTTCCTACCCGCCGCTCCTCAAAACAGCGCAGTGCCGCCGGTGTCTGCCTACCCCAGCCGCTCACACTTCGGAAGCACATCCGCCTAACGTCCATCGACCCCGCAGTCCGAGGTTGCCAACCACGCCAACGGCAACGTCGCCGTCGCATCGCCTCCTCCACCACCCCCCCGCACCACTATGGCGGAATCCCCCCCTCCCCACGACCAGGCCGAGGCCCAGGCCCCGCCCGACGCGCAGATCGACCACCGCGCCTCGATCGCGTACTGGGCGGGCATCAGCGCGGACGTCGATGGCATGCTGGGCGGCTATCCGCACGTGTCGCGCGTGGATATCCAGGGGTCGAGGGCGTTCCTGGCGAAGTTGGGGGTTGTGGCCGGGGAGGGGGAGGGGAGGGTGACGAGGAAGAGGGGGGTGGATGGGTT
>Ga0209512_1001977_pt1 | contig 23194 bp, 17 predicted proteins | sample frozenSSSSmetaG_FD_184142 | JGI IMG/M metagenome (GOLD analysis project Ga0209512, IMG submission 184142) | Glacier valley bacterial and archeal communities from Borup Fiord, Nunavut, Canada, to study Microbial Dark Matter (Phase II) -... | ecosystem: Environmental > Aquatic > Freshwater > Ice >...
GATGCAGCGGATTCCGCGCGTGCGCACGTCGGCGCGCAGGCGCCGCAGCACTTCGTAGCCGTCGAAGTCCGGCAGTTGCATGTCGACGAGCACCAGATCGGGAAGCAGCCGCTGCGCCCGCGCCACGCCGGCCTCGCCATTCGCCTCCGAGACGATGGCGATGCCGCCGAGGCTGGCCACCAGCTCTTCGACCAGCAGCACGTTGACGGGGTTGTCTTCGATGTAGAGCACGCTGCCTTCGTGCGTGGAAGCATCGGCCGGAACGGTCGACTCGAACGGCGAGGGCGCGCTCTCGGGTGCCTCGGCGGCGCTGGCGGCCGGCACGGTGGTGGCAGCCGGCAGGGCGATCTCGAACACGGTGCCTTCACCCGGCTCGCTCGAGACCGAGATGGCGCCTCCCATGCCGTCGACCAGCGCCTTGACGATGGTCAAGCCGATGCCGGTGCCTTCGATTCCTTCCTGCTCGACGCCGAAGCGGTTGAACGGCTCGAACAGGCTGGCGATCTGCTCGCCCGTCAGGCCGCGGCCGGTGTCGCGCACGAACAGCCGCACCGCATCGACGTCGGCCACCGATTCGATCAACACCCGGCCGCCGCGGCGGTTGTACTTGATGGCATTCGAGAGCAGGTTGATGACGACTTGCCGCAAGCGTGTCGGGTCTGCCTGCGCTGCACCGTCGGCGCGGCCGACGGCGATGCTCACCCCATGCTGCTCGGCCAGCGATTGCACGAGAGGCAGTGCCTGCCGCACGAGATCGCCGACCGCGACTGGCCGCGGGTGCAGCGGCAGGTCGCCCGATTCGAGGCCCGAGAGATCGAGCACGTCGTTGATGAGCGAGAGCAGGTGATCGCCCGCAGCGCGGATGTGGCCCAGCTTGGCGAGCTGGCCTTCGGCGTTGGACTGGCGCGCTTCGAGCTGCAGCAACTGGGTGAAGCCCAGCACCGCATTGAGCGGCGTGCGCAGCTCGTGGCTCATGCGTGAGAGGAACTGCGACTTGGCGGCGATCTCGCGCTCTGCGAGCTCGGCCTGCTGGCGCGCCATGTCGGCGTTCTTGCCTTCGGTGACGTCCCAGTTCGCACCCACGCGGCGCATGGGGCGGCCAGCGCCGTCGACCACGATCGCAGAGCGCGAGGCGAGCCACCGATAGCTGCCGTCGGCCAGGCGAACGCGGAACTCGTAGGCCATCGGCAGCGCAGCGTTCAGTTGCGCGTTGCGGGTGTCGAGCACGTGATGCAGATCGTCGGGGTGGACCATCGCGAGCCGCTCCTCGCGCTCGGGCACGCGCGAGGCGGGGGCCATGCCGCGCAGCTCGAACATGCGGTCGTCCCATTGCTCGTTGTCTCCCTCCAGGCTCGCTTCCCACATGCCGATGCCGGCCTGGTGAGTGATGAACGCAGCGCGCCGGCTGGCCTCGCGCAAGGCGTCGAGCACTTCGTGGCGCTCGGTCACGTCCATCGCTACGCCGACGATGCGCCGCGCCGCGCCGGAGAGGTCGACGTCGGCCCGCAGCACGATCCAGCGCGTGCCGCCGTCCCGACGCAGCGCACGGAACTCGATCTCGAACGGCGTGTCGCCCCGATGCAGGTACGCATGGGCAAGCGAACCTATGCGCTCGCGGTCGTCTTCATGCACCGATTCGCGCAGCCAGTCGCCGAAGCCAGGAGCCCCGGACGAATCGTGGCGGTCGAACAGCACGAACATCTGGGCGTTCCAGTCGGTATGCGCGGGCTCGAGCGTCGTCGTCCAGATGCCGATGCCCGATGCGAGCGAAGCGGCTTCGAGCCGGCGCGAGAGTTCCTCGGCGCGGCGCAGGTGCTCGACGCGCTCGGTCATGTCGAGCGCGAGGCCGACGAACGCCATCGGCTGGCCGGCCGCGTCGCGCTCGACCACGCAGCGCGTCAGCACGTACATCCAGCTTCCGTCGGGCCGCCGATAGCGGATCTCGATGTCGTTGGGCAGGTCGGTGGCGAGGGCGGCTGCAGCCGATGCGGCGACCTGCGGCACGTCGTCGGGATGGATGTAGGAGCGCACCAGGTCGAGAGGCTGCCCCTCGGGCCGGTGCGGCATGCCGAGCCGCTCGTAGCTGTCGTCGTTGCAGGTCAGCAGGTTCGTGCGCAGGTCGTGGCGCCAGACGGTGATCTTGCCGAGCTCGACCGCCATTTGCAGCTGGCGAGTCGTGCCGTCGAGCGCCCGCGCTGCTTCGTACGGCTCGGTGTCGTCCATCATGATTCCGATGGCCCGGTCGGGTACGCCGTGACGCCCGTTTTTCACCACCCATTGCGAGTGGATCCGTCGCGTCGAACCGTCTGCGCGCACGATGCGGTACCGGCGCGAGTAGCGGCCGGCCCGTTTGGTCGATTCCGGATAGATGGAAGTCGCGCGATCTTCCGGGTGCAGGCGTTGAGTTGCGGCTTCGTGGCTCGGCACGCCGGCTTTCGGATCAAGCCCCCAGAAGTCGAAGATGTGTTCGTCCCAGTAGCCTTCGCCCGAAGGAATTGCGCGCTCCCAGGTGCCGATGCGGCCGAATTCGAGGGCGGTTTCGAGCAGCTCCTTTTGCCGCTGGGCCGTCGTCGAAAGTTGGTGCGCCGCAGTCACGTCGTGGAAAGTCCAGAGCAGGCGCCCTTCGAGCTGCTGCATCCGCGCGTCGGCCCACATGGCGCTGCCGTCGGCCTTGCGCAGTTCGATGTCCTTGCCTTCGCTGGCGGGAGCCGCGAGCATCTCGGCCAGCGCCAGCCGGCTGGACGTGCCCGCCGGTCCTGCGGGCGAATAGGCGAGCAGCGATTGGCCGAGGCTGCCGGCAATGAAGCCGGTGGCCTGCGCGAAGCCGACATTGCCCCAGATGATCGTGCCGATGGCGTCGGTCAGCGCGACCAGATCGCGCACCTGATCGACGAACGCGCGCAACATCGCCGCGGGCAATGCGCCTGCTTCGAAGGCGTGGTCTGCGTCACCCATGAAAGCATTCACGGGCGCGAGAAGTCGCCCGGCTGAGATCAAGCGCAGAAGTCTATCCGCCGCGCGGCGCCGCTCTCAGCCTTCTGCGACCTGCAGCACAAGCTTTCCGAAGTTCTCTCCGCGGAATAGTTTCAACAGGCTTTCCGGAAAAGTGTCGAGTCCGCGCACGACGTCTTCGCGGCTCTTCATGGTTCCGGCCTTCAGATAGCCGGCCATCTCGGCGATGGCCAGCGGAAAGCGCGCCGTGTTGTCGAACACGACGATGCCTTCCATCTTCGCGCGGTTGACGAGCAGCGAAAGGTAGTTCGCCGGGCCTTTCACGGCCTCGGTGTTGTTGTACTGGCTGATGGCCCCGCAGATCACGATGCGTGCCTTGCGGTTGATGCGCGTGAGAACCGCGTCGAGGATCTCGCCGCCCACGTTGTCGAAATAGATGTCGACGCCCTTGGGGCAGTGTTGCTTCAGGCCGTCTTTCACGGCGCCGGCCTTGTAGTCGATGCAGGCGTCGAAGCCGAGCTCCCTCACCACCCACTCGCACTTGGCGGCGCCGCCTGCGATGCCGACGACGCGGCAGCCCTTGATCTTCGCCAGCTGGCCCACCGTCTGGCCGACGGCACCCGCTGCGCCGGAGACGACGACAGTCTCGCCGGCCTTCGGCTCGCCCACGTCCATCAGGCCGAAGTACGCCGTCATGCCGGGCATGCCCAGCACGTTGAGCCATTGCAGGCGCGTGCCGAGCGCGAGGTCGATCGGAACGAGTGCGCCGCGTGCGATCTGGTCGGCGGGAAAGTTCGCGTATTCCTGCACGCCGAGCGCCCCGCTCACGTACTGGCCTGCGCTGAATACGGAGTGCTCCGAGGCCACCACGACGCCGATGCCGCCGGCACGCATCACCTCGTCGATGCCCACCGGCGCGATGTAGCTCTTGCCCTCGTTCATCCAGCCGCGCATGGCGGGGTCGAGCGAGAGGTCGAGCGTCTTCACGAGCACGCCGCCAGCGGCCGGTGCGGCGACCGGCTCCGCAGTGAACGCCCAGTCGGCACGGGCCGGCATGCCGGAGGGCCGGCGGGCGAGACGAACCTGGTGGTTGGTGGCGGCGATGTTGATGCTCATGTCTTGTCTCCTGGCGGAGCCGCGATGCTAGGGCGGCTCATGCCCATCGGCGTCGCGCATGCGACGGGCGAAAAAAAGCCGCGGTAGAAACCGCGGCTTTCGTCGAGGCGAGCCTCGTTCAGATCACGCGAATGTTCGCGGCTTGCAGGCCCTTCTGGCCTTGCTTGACTTCGAATTCGACGCGCTGGTTTTCGGCCAGGGTCTTGAAGCCCGTGCCGGTGATGTCGCGAAAGTGGGCGAAGAGGTCCGCGCCACCGGCGTCTTGAGCGATGAAGCCGAAGCCCTTGCTCTCGTTGAACCACTTCACGGTGCCGGTTTGGGTCGGGGTCGTCATGAGAAATATCCTGTCTACGAAAAAATGAATGCGCAGCAACATGCGACGCATGCAGCGACACTCAAGAAACGATCAGGGGGATTTCAAACGGCCCGACGCGAGAACCGCGGGGGTAGAACGAGAATCACGAACAACCACTGTCTTGCGTATAACTGTGGCATTAATGTAGCAGACGAGACGAAGACCATGAGCCAGCAAGAGCAGCACGACGAAGCGCCGTGGAAGAACGATGGTGTGCGTGTCGTGCCGGCCGACCGGCTCGATGCGAACACCGCGCAGACCCCGGGCATGGAGCGCAAAGCCGCGATCAATTTCGCGCGGGTGGGGGCGCAGAAGCTCTGGGCCGGCACGGTCCATATCCATGCCGATGCGAAGACCGGCGCGCACCACCACGGACACCTCGAAAGCGTGATCTACGTAGTGAAGGGCCGTGCGCGCATGCGCTGGGGCAACGCGCTCGAGTTCACCGCCGAGGCCGGGCCGGGCGACTTCATCTACATCCCGCCGTACGTACCGCACCAGGAAATCAACGCCAGCCGGCACGAGACGCTCGAGTGCGTGCTGTGCCGCAGCGACGGCGAAGCGATCGCGGTCAATCTCGACATCGAGCCCGTGGAAAAGCCGGAAGAGGTACGCTGGATCGATCCCACGCACCCTGAATGAAGCCACCACACTCACTTTGTTCACTGCCCCTCGCGGGAGCGGCGGCGCCCCTGGGGCGGCCCGGCGTGCGCCGCGGCTGAAATGAAGCTCTCCGTACTCGACCAATCCGTCTCCCTCTCCGGCAGCACCGAAGGCGCCGCCATCCGCGACACGGTCTCGCTCGCCGAGCATTGCGAGCAACTGGGCTACTCGCGCTTTTGGGTCAGCGAGCACCATGGCCTGCCGACGATCATCGGCAGTGCGCCCGAGATCGTGATGGCAGCGATCGCGGCACGCACGCTGCGGATCCGCATCGGCAGCGCCGGCATCATGCTGCCGCACTACAGCGCGCTGAAGGTAGCCGAGCAGTTCCGCGTGCTCGAGGCGCTGGCGCCGGGCCGCATCGATCTCGGCGTGGGTCGTGCGCCGGGCGGCGACATGCGCACGGCACGCGCGCTGAATCCGAACGCGATGGCGGCCGCCGATCACTTTCCCGAGCAGGTCCGCGATCTGCACGCATGGACCAGCCACGGCACACATGCGGGCATCACCGCGCACCCGCTGGGCGCTCATGCGCCCGAGATCTGGATCCTCGGCAGCTCGGACTACGGCGCGCAGCTCGCGGCGCACTTCGGCCTGCCCTATGCCTTCGCCTACTTCTTCACCGACGGTCAGGGTGCGGAGCAGGCGATCGATCTTTATCGGCGTCTCTACCAGCCGAGTGAGCGCCACCCACGGCCACACGCCACGCTGTGCATCTGGGCGCTGGCTGCCGAGACCGACGAAGAGGCCGCGCACCAAGCGCTCTCGCGTGATCGTTGGCGCATCGACCGCGCGCGCGGCGTGCTTGGCCCCTTGCAGTCGCCCGACGCGATCGTCGCCGCCGGTTTCTCGGTGGCCGACGAGGCCGGTCTCGCGCCGATGCGCGCGAAGGCTTTCGTCGGCTCGGTCGCGTCGGTGAAAGCAAAGATCGAGCGTCTCGCCGCCGAGTTCGAGCTCGACGAACTGGTGGTCAACACCTGGGCGCACGACCCGGCGGTGCGGCGACGCTCGTATGCCTTGCTGGCCGAAGCCTTCGCGCTGTCGAACGCCTGAGCCGTTGCTGACGCAGGGTCAGGTCGTGCTCCCGTAGGTCAGGCGCCGCCACAGCACTTCCATCGGCCCATGGCGAAAGCGGCTCAGCCACCAGGCGCTCAGCGGCAGCTGAACCAGCATGAACAGCAGAATCGCCATGAGCACTTCCTGGGCAGGCGTCGTGCGGCTCCAGAAGCCGAAGCCCCAGCCATAAAAAACGCAGGTGCCGAGCGCGGTCTGCAGCAGGTAGTTGCTGAGCGGCATGCGGCCGGCCAGTGCCAACGGGTGCAGCAGGCGCGCCCACCGCACATTGCGCAGCAAGCGCAACAGGCCGAGTGCGTAGATGCCCGTCAGCGCGATTCGCCCGATCGTGCGCGTGAGCACCGCAGCGGGACTGGAAATTTCGGCGGCACTGAACGCGAGCAGCGTCCAGACGAGGCCGCACACGAGCACGACGGCGATGCAGCGGCGGTGCAGTCGTGCCAAGGGCACGCCGAGCTCCGTCAGTCGCTCGACCCAACCACGCCTGCCGATGAGATAGCCGAGCAGGATGCCGGTGGCCATCTGCACGTAGAACGCGATGTAGCTGTACAGACCGAGCGCCGACGTGTAGCTCCAGACGAAGATGCGCATCGTCTGCCGTGCTGCATCGATGAAGGTGCCATGGCCGAATGCCGCGTTGTCTGCGGCCTCGAACGCCTGGTAGCCGAAAGCGGCGAAGGTCTCGGCCTCGAACGTCAGGAGCCACGGGCGGCCGAGTTGCCACGCCGCAGGGAACACGAGGCACAGCATCAGCAACCCCAGCACGGCGCGTTCCGGCAGGCGGCGCAATGCCAGCAGGGCGAAGCCGATCAGCGCGTAGATCACCAGCACGTCGCCCGACCACAACACGAGCACGTGAACCAGGCCGATGCCGAGCAGCGCGACCAGCCGCCGCACGTAGATCGACGTGGCGCGCGACGGGTCGGCAGCTTCGAGCCTTCGCAATTGCAGGGTGAAGCCGATGCCGAACAGCGCGCCGAACAGCAGATTGAATTTGCCGGCGAACAGCAACTCGCGCAACTCGAGCACGACCCGATCGAACGGGCTCGACGCGAGGGCCTCCGGCGGCGTGAACAGCGAGTGCGCGAAGCCCTGCATGTTCATCACGAAGATGCCGAGGAGAGCGAAGCCGCGCAGCACGTCGAGCGCCTCGATGCGCTCGCGCACGGGGCCGGGGGATCCACGACTCGACATCGGCCGACGGTAGCAAAGGGCTGCGGCCGCTGCCGATAATCGGGCAACCTCCCGAAAGGTCACCATGTCTTTGTTCGAAACCGCCATTGCCGGCAGCCTGCCCAAACCCGCCTGGCTTGCCGAGACCGAGAAGCTCTGGCCGGAGTGGAAAGCGAGCGGGCCCGAGCTCGGCCGGCTCAAGGACGACGCGACGCTGCTGTGGCTGAAGCTTCAGGAAGACGCCGGGCTCGACATCGTGGGCGACGGCGAGCAGTCGCGCCAGCACTTCGTGCACGGCTTTCTCGCGCAGCTCGAGGGCATCGACTTCGAGCACAAGGTGAAGATGGGCATCCGCAACAACCGTTACGACGCGATGGTGCCGCAGGTGGTGGGCCCGCTCACGCTGCGCGGCCGCGTGCACGAGCGCGAAGCCCGGCTGGTGCGCGCACACACGAAGAAGAAGGTGAAATTCACCTTGCCCGGCCCGATGACCATCGTCGACACGGTGGCCGACCGTCACTACGGCGAGGGCAAGGAAGGCCGCATCGCGATGGCGTTCGCATTCGCCGATCTGCTCAATCAGGAAGCGAAGGCGTTGGTGGCCGACGGCGTCGACATCGTGCAGTTCGACGAGCCGGCCTTCAACGTCTACATGACCGACGCTGCCGAGTGGGGTGTGGCCGCACTCGAGCGCGCCGCTGCCGGCCTCGATTGCACGACGGCCGTGCACATCTGCTACGGCTACGGCATCCGGGCCAACAACGACTGGAAGGCGACGCTCGGCGCGCAGTGGCGGCAGTACGAGCAGGTCTTTCCGGCGCTCGCGAAGAGCTCGATCGACCAGGTCTCGCTCGAGTGCTTCCACTCGCACGTGCCACCCGGCCTCATGCGCCTGCTCGACGGCAAGGACGTGATGGTTGGTGTGATCGACGTCGCCTCCGAGAGCGTCGAGACGCCCGAGCAGATCGCCGAGACCATCGGCACCGCGTTGCAGTTCGTGCCCCGCGATCGGCTGATTCCGTGCACCAACTGCGGCCTGGCACCGATGCGCCGCGAGGTCGCCGAGGCCAAGCTCGCAGCGCTCGTGCAGGGTGCGGCATTGGCACGCCGGCGCTTCGGCGCATGACGGTGGCGGCCGCTCTCCGCAGCCCTTCTCCGATGACCGCATTCTCTGCAGCTATCACGCCGCCCGAGGCGCTCGACGCCGCCTTGCGCGAGCGTGGCCGCGCCGTGCTCGCCCCGGCCGGCTTCGAAGCGCTCGTCGGCGCCTCGCCCGCCGAACTCGATGCGTTGCGCGGCTCGTGGAATTCGTTGCCGCCCGACGCCCATTTGCGCGACGGTGGTCGTTACCGCCAGCGCCGCCACGCCAGCTTCGTGGTCGATGCACATGAGGTGCGCCTAGTGCCGCAGCGAGCGCACTGGCAGCCGCTCGAATACAACGCGCTGCACGGCGGCCTCAAGCGCTGGTTCGAGCCCATCGAAGCGGCGGTGGTCGCATCGCCCGCGTGGCAGCGCGTGCTGCTGGCGTTCGCCGCGATGTCGTCGCGCCTTCGGGGCGCGCAGCCCTGGTTCGTCGAGGCGCACCAGTTCCGCATCGACACCACCGACGGCATCGGCCGCCCCACGCCCGAAGGCGCGCATCGCGACGGGGTCGACTACGTGGCCGTGGTGCTGGTGAGTCGCGAAGGTATCAAGGGCGGCGAGACGCGCGTGTTCGATGCCGAAGGCCCGAACGGCCTGCGCTTCACGATGCTCGAGCCGTGGACCACGCTGGTGCTCGACGACGCCCGCGTGATCCACGAGAGCACGCCGATCCAGCCGCTCAAAGATGCCGGCCACCGCGACACGCTCGTGCTCACGTACCGTGCGGGCGGATTCCAGAGTCCTTGAGGAAGGGAAACACCATGTTCAAGACCATCGTGCTTTCGGTGCTCGTCGTGCTCTTCGTGGTTGCTGCGGTGGTCGCCGGGATCGCCTCGACGCGGCCCGACGACTTCTCGGTGCGCCGCAGCATCGTCGTCAATGCGCCGCCGCAGAAGATCTACCCGCTGGTGGCCGATTTCCATCGGTGGCCGCAGTGGTCGCCATGGGAAAAGCTCGATCCCGACATGAAGCGCACGTTCAGCGGGCCGGCCAGCGGCGCAGGTGCTGCCTATGCCTGGGCCGGCTCTGGCAAGGTCGGCTCCGGGCGCATGGAGATCAAGGAGGCGAGCGCGCCTTCGAAGCTTTCGATCCAGCTCGACTTCCTCAAGCCCTTCGAGGGCCACAACGTGGCCGATTTCAGCTTCGTGCCGAAGGCGGGCGGCACCGAGGTCACCTGGGTGATGCACGGGCCGAGCCCGTTCATCTCGAAATTGATGGGCGTTTTCGTGAGCATGGACAGGATGATCGGGAAGGACTTCGAGCGTGGCCTTGCGCAAATGAAGGTGGCTGCGGAGCAATGATCCCGGTCGCGCCGCACGATGGGCGCTGACACGCGCTGGCTCCGCTTCAGCGGCGGTAGCCGCGCCGGTGGATGGGTTGACGCTGCGGCCGCGCCGCACGGGCTTTCAGGCGGCTTGGGCGAGGGGCGGAGTCGAAGGCTGAATGCCGGCGATGGCCCACTCGCGGCTGCCGTCGGCCGGCTTCACCAGATGCCAGATCTCGTCGAACGGTGCGGCCACGGCATCGACCTCTTCGCGGATCAGCCCATGGAAACGCACGCTGACGATCTGGCGCTCTGCCTCGCTCGCGACCTCGAGCACTTCGGCGTCGACGCGAACAACGTCGGTGCGCTGCACCGCTGCGCCGCGCTCCTGCAGCTCGAGCTTCACCGTGGCGAACATCTCCGGCGTGGTGAAGGCGCGCAGGTCGTTGAGGTCGCCTGCATCGTTGGCCGCCTGCAGACGGATGAAGATCATCTTGGCGATGCGCTCGAACGCGGGAGCGTCGAAGTCGGCCGGCAGGCGATTGCCTTGCAGCGGCAGCACCGTGGCCGTCGACGCGGGCAACGTGCCGATCGGCTGGAAGGCCGGCGTGGGTGTCATCGGGGCGCCTGCGCCCGCGAACTGCATGCCGGCCGGTGCCGCGTTGCCCGAGGGGGCGAAGCGGCGCATCAGGAAACGGATGGCGAAGAAAGCAAGGCCGGCCATCAGCAGCAGCGTGAAGAAGTTGCCCATGCCGGCGCCCATGCCGAAATGGCTCATCAGCGCGGCGATGCCGAGGCCGGCGGCCAGGCCGGCGATCGGGCCCATCCACGAGCGCTTGGGCGCGACGGCTGGCGCAGCGGCGGCGGCCGGTGCTTGTTGAGCGGCAGGCGCGGCGGGTCGCGCAGGCAGCGCTTCCGGTGCGGCGCGAGGCGGTACGCTGCGCTGCATGCCGGCAGGTGCACCGCCGCCGAGACGGCGCGCTTCCGCGATTGCGGGCAGCATGGATGCCGCAGCGAGGCTCATGACCAAAGTCAGGACGAGTGATTTCATTGCCGTCTCCTTCTTGTCTCGTTCGGGGCGGACCGTGCAGGCCACGCGCGTCGATCATACGGGCGGCTGCCCGCACAGACGCATGTGCAGGCAAAGCGCTGCGACTCAAGGGGCGTCAGCCGCGTGCCGCTGCGCCCTGCATCTCGCCCGAGCCCAGAACGCGCGTGCCCGGGCGCGCGTCGGTCACGGCGGCGATCAGCGCCGCCGCCACGTCGTCGGCCGCGATCGGCCGCACGCCGCGCGGCAGAAGACGCAGCAGCGGCCCGAGCAGGCGCAGGGTCCAGACTTCGCCGTTGCGCACCGGCTGACCGAGCGCGGCACGGTCGCCCGTCAGGTGCGACGGCTGCGCGATCACGACCGACGCATAGCCGAGGCTGCCGACGGCCGCTTCCATGTCGCCCTTGACGCGGCTGTAGAAGATGCGCGATGTGCGGCTGGCACCGAGCGAGGAGACGACGGCCAGGCGCGTGGCGCCGGCTTGCCGCGCGGCTCGCGCAACCGCAACCACCGCATCGAAATCGACCGCACGAAACGCCGCCTCGGAGCCCGCGACCTTGATCGTGGTGCCGAGCGCGATGTAGCAATCGTCGACGGCCGGGAGCAGCGAGGGCAGCGCGGCGAAGTCGACGACGTGCACGCGAAGCTTGGCGTCGGCTCCGGGCAGAGGCCGACGCGCCAGCACCTCGACACGGCCGCAGCGCGCGTCGGCCACCAAGCGTTGCAGGAGCGTATGGCCGATCAGGCCCGTGGCACCGGCGAGCAACGCGTTGCGCACAAGGGCCGCCTCTCGCTGCGCCGCGTCAGCGCTTGGGGCCGAAGGAACGCGGTGCCGGGGCGGGCCCGCGACGCTCGTCGCGGCGCGGGCCGGCCGGCGCTGCCGGGCCCGGGCGGCGTGGCGCGGCGGACCGGTTGCCGTCGCTGCGGCCCTGGCCCTGGCCGCCGCCGTGCCCGTCGCGGCGCGGCGGGCGTGCACCGCCGCGGCCTGCGCCTTCGCCGATCACCATCCGGCCGAGCACGATCGGCTCGGGCCGCTCGTGCGAAGGCGGCGCGAAACCGGCCACGATCTCCTTCGGAATCTCGTTCTTGGTCAGCCGCTCGATGTCGCGCAGGAAACCGTTCTCGTCGACGCACACCAGCGAGATCGCCTCGCCCTGCGTGCCGGCGCGGCCAGTGCGGCCGATGCGGTGCACGTAGTCTTCGGGCACGTTCGGCAGCTCGAAGTTGACGACGTGCGGGAGCTGGTCGATGTCGATGCCGCGGGCGGCGATATCGGTCGCCACCAGCACCTGCAGGTCGCCCTTCTTGAAGTCGGCCAGGGCCTTGGTGCGCGCGGTCTGGCTCTTGTTGCCGTGGATCGCCATCGCGCTGATGTCCTGCTTGAGCAGGTGCTCCACGAGCCGGTTCGCGCCGTGCTTCATGCGCGTGAACACCAGCACCTGATGCCAGTCGTTTTCCTTGATGAGGTGGACCAGCAGGTCTTTCTTCATCTCGCGGCCGACCGGGTGCACCTTCTGCGCCACGAGATCCGAGGTCTGGTTCCGGCGCGCCACTTCGATGAGCACCGGCGCGTTCAGCAGCCGATCGGCGAGCGCCTTGATCTCGTCGCTGAAGGTGGCCGAGAACAGCAGGCTCTGCTTCTTCTGCGGCAGAACCGCGAGCACTTTCTTGATGTCGTGGATGAAGCCCATGTCGAGCATGCGGTCGGCTTCGTCGAGCACGAAGATCTCGACGTGCGAGAGGTCGAGCGTGCGCTGGCCGTGGTGGTCGAGCAGGCGCCCCGGCGTGGCGACGAGGATGTCGACGCCGCGGCGCAGCTTGTCGACCTGCGGCTGCATGCCGACGCCGCCGAACATCACCATGCTCGTGAGCTTGGAGTGCTTGCCGTAGGTGCGCACGCTCTCTTCGACCTGCGCCGCGAGTTCGCGGGTGGGAGTAAGGATGAGGCAGCGGATCGGCAGCTTGCCCTTGGCGTCGCGCACGGCCGGCGTGGCCATGAGGCGATGCAGCATCGGCAGCACGAAGCCGGCGGTCTTGCCGGTGCCGGTCTGCGCGCCGCCCATGACGTCGCCCCCCGAGAGCACGGCGGGAATGGCTTGCGCCTGGATCGGGGTGGGCGTGGTGTAGCCCGCTTCGTGCACGGCACGCAGCAGCGGCTCGGCCAGGCCGAGGGTATCGAAGGACATGAGAACTACCTTGGAAGATCTGGCCTCTAGCCCGCGGAGCGGGAGCCAGTCGAAGGCAGACGAATGAGTGTGAGTCGGAAGCGACTGCGCCGGCGCTGACTGGATAGGTGGCGACGCGACCACTATTCTATGTCGAGGCGCTTTCGTGCCGCACCCGAGCAACTTCCACCTTTTACAAAAATGGCCGCAGCAAAAATCCAGGACCGAACGAAATTCCTCGGCGGACCCTGGGATGTCGTCAAAGGCAAGAATCCGGTGCTGAGCAAGGGCTTGTTCAAGCCGCCGATGGATCCTCTGGTCGATCAGTACGACAAGCACAAGGCGGAGTTCGACAAGCTCAGGATGAAGAAAACGGAGCTGAAGGCTCTCATCACCAGCATGACCGCCAAGGTCGTACCGGCGACCACCAACCTGACCAAGCTCTCCGAGGAGAGTGGCAAGGCGGCGAAGGACATCTCCGCAAGCTCTGCGAAGCACGGAGAGACGCTGAACAAGTACAACGAGGGCGACGACCCGGACACCAAGGGCGTCTACGGCGCGCTCACCGCGCTGGCCGACGATTGCACCGCCAACGCGGCGATGTACAAGACCATCGGCGAGAAGATGTCGTCGACGATGACCGAGTTCGCCGGCATCGTGAAGAAGACCGCCGCCGACTACAAGTCCGGCGCCGACGCGATCGAGGCCAAGGTGAAGAAGCTCGAAGCCGACATGAACGGCCTCGACGACCAGATGCGCAAGCTGGCGAAGAACTACCAGGACATCGCGATCAAGGCAGACAAGGACGACACCGCTGACTCGATCAGAGGGTTCCTGACCATGCTGCCTTAGCGGCTGGCTCGCCTTCGGCCAGGTCGCCGACCGGGCTGACCTTCGCCGAGGTGACAATACCGCCATCGGCCCCGGGTTCTCCGGTGCGCCCCGACCCGAAACACCAAGGCAGTCATGGCTCAGTACGTCTTCACGATGAACCGCGTGGGCAAGATCGTTCCGCCCAAGCGGCAGATTCTCAAGAACATTTCTCTCTCGTTCTTTCCTGGCGCCAAGATCGGCGTGCTCGGCCTCAACGGCTCGGGAAAGTCGACGCTGCTCAAGATCATGGCCGGTATCGACCACGACATCGAAGGCGAGGCTACGCCGATGCCGGGGCTGAAGATCGGCTACCTGCCGCAGGAGCCGGTGATGGACCCCGACCAGACCGTGCGCCAGGCGGTGGAAGAAGGCATCGGCGGCGCTCTCGCGGCGAAGAAACGCCTCGACGAGGTGTATGCCGAATACGGCGAGCCCGACGCCGACTTCGACAAGCTCGCCGCCGAACAGGCCGAACTCGAGGCGACCATCGCCGCGGCCGGCAGCGAGAACACCGACATGCAGCTCGAGATCGCGGCCGATGCGCTCCGCCTCGCGCCGTGGGACGCGATCGTCGGCAAGCTCTCGGGCGGCGAGAAGCGCCGCGTGGCACTCTGCCGCATGCTGCTCAGCAAACCCGACATGCTGCTGCTCGACGAGCCCACCAACCATCTCGACGCCGAATCGGTCGACTGGCTCGAGCAGTTCCTGGCGCGCTATCCGGGCACGGTCGTGGCCATCACCCACGACCGGTACTTCCTCGACAACGCGGCCGAGTGGATCCTCGAGCTCGACCGTGGCTCGGGCATTCCGTACAAGGGCAACTACTCGACCTGGCTCGAGCAGAAGGAAGCCCGCCTCGAGCAGGAGCAGAAAACCGAAGACGCGCGCACCAAGGCGATGAAGAAAGAGCTCGAGTGGGTGCGCCAGAACCCGAAGGGCCGCCAGGCCAAGAGCAAGGCGCGCATGGCGCGCTTCGAGGAACTCTCGGATACCGACTATCAGAAGCGCAACGAGACCAACGAGATCTTCATCCCGGTCGCCGACCGGCTCGGCCACGAGGTGATCGAGTTCAACAACGTCAGCAAGAGTTTCGGCGATCGTCTTCTCATCGACGACCTCAGCTTCAAGGTTCCGGCCGGCGCCATCGTCGGCATCATCGGCCCGAACGGCGCCGGCAAGTCGACGCTGTTCCGGATGATCGCCGGCAAGGAAAAGCCCGATAGCGGCATCGTGAAGATGGGCTCGACCGTGAAGATGGCGTTCGTCGAGCAGAGCCGCGAGGAGCTCGAGAACGACAAGACCGTCTGGCAAGACGTTTCGGGCGGCCTCGACAACCTGATCGTCGGCAAGTTCGTGATGCCGAGTCGGGCCTACCTCGGCAAGTTCAATTTCAAGGGCAACGACCAGCAAAAGCTCGTCGGCAATCTTTCCGGCGGCGAGCGCGGTCGGCTGCATCTGGCCAAGACGCTGATTGCCGGCGCCAACGTGCTGATGCTCGACGAGCCGTCGAACGACCTCGACGTGGAAACGCTGCGCGCGCTCGAAGACGCGCTGCTCGAGTTCGCCGGCACCATCATGGTCATCAGCCACGACCGCTGGTTCCTCGACCGCATCGCCACCCACATCCTGGCCGCCGAGGGCGACTCGAAATGGACCTTCTTCGACGGCAACTACCAGGAGTACGAAGCCGACAAGAAGAAGCGTCTCGGCGAAGAAGGCGCCAAGCCCAAGCGGCTGCGCTTTCGGCCGATGCACTGAGGCAAAGCATGCTGGTCGCGATGTCGCAGCGTTCCCGCGCCGTATCCCGTGCCGGCGCAGCGGGCCGCGCCGCCGCCGCCGTCTTGGCCGCCGTGGCATTGGCCAGCTGCGCGACGCTGCCCGAGCCCGCCGTGCGCAGCGCCGCTGCGGCGCAGGCGCCGCGCGTGGCGGCAACCGCACCGGCCGCATCGAGCGCGCCACCGGCGTCACCGGTACCGTCGGCCTCGGGCCCCGTTGCCACCGCGCCGGGTGGCGCGGTGCCCACGCCGCGGCCGCCGGGCACGCCCTCGGCCGCGGCGCCCGTGAGCCCGCTGCGGCCCTTTGCCGAAGTGATCCGCGACGCGCGTCGCACCGAAGGCGTGCTCGCCTTCTGGCAGAAAGACGACCGCGTGTGGATCGAGTTGCGGCCACAGGATTTCGACCAGCCCTTCATGCTCGCCAGCAAGCTCAAGTCGGGCATCGGCGAGCGCGGCTTCGCCGGCGGTTCGGCCCAAGACACCGGCGTCGTCGAGTTCCGCCGCGTCTACAACCAGGTGCAGCTGGTGTGGCGCAACATCGGCTACACGGCAGCGGCCGGCAGCCCGGAAGCGCTGGCGGTGAAGGCGGCTTTCTCGCCGAGCCTGCTGGCCAGTGCGTCGGTGCTGAGCCAGCCCGACCCGGAGCGCAAGGCGGTGCTGGTGGAAGCGAACGCGCTGTTCATGGGTGACCTGCTCGGCCTCGGCGTCGAGCTGCAGCGCGCCTACCGGCAGGGCTACTCGTTCGATGGTCGGAACTCCGCGATCGTCGCCGCGCGGGCGACACCCGATGTGTTCGTGCTCGAGGTGCTGAGCCACTTCGCCACCGCATCCATCGCGGCGCCGCAGTTCGGCGCGCCGCCGGGCTTCCCGCAGCCGACGACGCCGCGCGTGCTGCCCGACGCGCGAAGCCTGTTCCTGACTGTGCATCACTCGCTCGCGCGGTTGCCGGCCGAGCCGATGCCGAGCCGGCGCGCCGACCCGCGCATCGGCTACTTCGAGAGCAGCCGGGTCGACTTCAGCAACGACACGCAGCGCCGCTCACGCGAGCGCTTCGTCAACCGCTGGCGCCTCGAGAAGAAAGACCCGGCCGCCGAGCTTTCGGAACCGGTCAAGCCGATCGTCTTCTGGATTGACCGCACGGTGCCGCTGAAGTACCGCGCCACGGTTCGCGCCGGCGTGCTCGAGTGGAACAAGGCGTTCGAGAAGATCGGCTTCAAGGACGCGATCCACGTCGAGCAGCAGGCCGACGACGCGAGCTTCGACACGCTCGATCTCGACCGAGCGTCGATCCGCTGGATGACCAACGCCTCGCCGGTCTTCTCCGCCACCGGCCCGAGCACGGTCGATCCGCGCAGCGGCGAGATCATCGGCGCCAGCATCGCGATCGAGAGCCTGCCACTGCAGGATCTGCGCTACTACCGCTCGCAGATCCTCGCCAGCAACGCCCTCGAGGGCGGCAACCCCTTCGGCAATGCCGAACTCACGGTGGAGCAGCGCGCCATGCTCATGACCGGGCAGGTGTGCACCTTCGCCGAGGGCGAGGCGCAGCAGATGAGCTACGCCTCGGCGGTGCTCGAGGCGCGCGGCGAGATGGTGCCGGGCAGCCCCGAAGCCGAAGCCTTCGTGCAGGCTTACCTGAAGGAAACCACGATGCACGAGGTCGGCCACACGCTCGGCCTGCGGCACAACTTCCGGGCTTCGCGCGCCTACACGCAGAAGCAGCTCGCCGATCCGGAATTCACGCGAGAGCACGGCATCACCGGCTCGGTGATGGAGTATTCCGGCATCAACCTGAACGGCCCGAACGAGCCGCGCGAACGCTACGGCACGCCGTTCAACGTGACGCTCGGGCCGTACGACTTCTGGGCCATCGAGTACGGATATCGGCCCGTGCCGCCGGGCTCGTCGGCCGCCGATGAGAGCGCCATGCTCGCGCGCATCGCCGGGCGCAGCGCCGAGCCGCTGCTGGCCTACGGCTCCGACGAAGACGCCTTCCTCGGCATCGACCCCGAGACCTTGCAGTTCGACCTCGGCGACGACCCGGTCGCCTTCGCCAAGAAGCGGATCGCGATCGCTGAAGATTTGCTGCGCCGGCAGGAGACGCGCCAGCTCCGTGGCGACGACGACTACAGCATGCTCAAGCGCTCGGTCAGTGCCGCCATCGGCGACGCGGCCAACGCAGCCGGCGTGCTGGCGCGCCAGATCGGCGGCGTGCGCACCGTTCGAGACGCTCCGGCGACCGGTCGCGACCCACTGGCGCCGGTGCCGGTGGCCGAGCAGCGCGAAGCGCTTGCGGTGATCACCGACCGCCTTCTTTCCGCCGACGGATTTCGTGTCTCACCCGCATTGCAGCGGAAGCTCGGCACCGACTTCAGCGAGCGCTGGGAGGCGCTCACCGGCGGCCAGGGCTCGGCGCAGACCGACTACTCGCCGTCTCAGCAACTGCTCGGTCTGCAACGCGCCTTGCTCTCCGTGATGATGAGCGACACGCTGGCCACGCGCCTGCTCGAGAGCAGCGAGAAAGCACCCGCCGGCCCCGGCCGTGCGCTGCGCATGCCCGAGCTCTACGAGCGGCTGACGGGCGCGGTGTGGAGCGAGCTCGCCGGCCGCGGCGACATTCCCCGGCAGCGGCGCGAGGTGCAGCGCGACCACGTCAACCGCATCGCGGCCATCGTGCTGCGGCCGGGCGGCGCGAGCCGGGCCGACACGCGCAGCGTGATGCGGGTGCAGGCGCGGAGCCTGCTCGAGCGACTGCGCGCGGCGAAGTCGCGGCCCGGCCTGAGCGTCGAGGCGCGGGCCCACGTGGCCGACAGTGCCGACACGCTGGAGCAGGCGCTTTCCGCGCGACTGCAACGCGCCGGAGCTTGAGGCAGCGCTTCGTTGGAACCGGCGGTACGCGCCGGGCGCAAGACGATCACTGCACGCGCTGCGGCTGCACGGCCACCGCCGCGGCGGTGGCCGTGACGACGTTCTGACGGAGGCCGATGACCGTCACCGCGGGCAGCATCACCCCATGCGTGGTGGCGGCCGTCGGGTGGCGCGTGCCCACCAACTCCGAGCCGATCGCGGCCGTGCCGCCGATGAGCAGAACGAAGGTCAGGGCGGTCGAGAGGATGGTGTCGGTGGTCATGGTGTGGCTCCTTCGAGAGACGCGCCGGCTGGTGCGTTGGAAGCCAATGTAGGCAGCGAGCCCGGTCGCCGAAAGCAGCTTGCGACGAAGCGCGGCAACGCGCAGACGAGACGCCGACCGACGCGACAGGCGGGAGTGCCTAAGCCGGCCGACCGACGCGCGGCCGAGGCTCCGGCGTCTCGGATTGCCAGGTTTCGTCGAACAGCGAAGGCTTGAACACCACCGATTCGCTGCGGTCGTTGACGGCCCAGATCTGCAGCGCGCGTGCCGACATCGGCTTGGCGAACAGGAAGCCCTGCAGCTCGTCGCACTTCATGTCGATCAGCACCTTCTGCTGGCGCGGGTTCTCGACGCCTTCCGCCACGACCTTGAGGCCGAGTGCGTGGGCCAGCTTGATGACCGCGTCGACCACGGCGCGTGCATCGGCGCTGTGCTCGAGGTCCATGATGAAGCTGCGGTCGATCTTGAGTTCTTCGGCGGGCAGCTTCCTCAGGTAGGCCAGGCTCGAGTAGCCGGTGCCGAAGTCGTCGATCGAGAGATGCGTGCCCAGTTCGCCGAGCCGTCGAAAGGTCGACTGCGTGGTCTTGGTGTCTTCCATCGCTGCCGACTCGGTGATTTCGCAGGTGAGCAGCGAAGGATGGATGCGGTGCGCCTGCAGCGCGCCGGTGATGCGCTCGACGATGTCGTCCTGCCGCATCTGGTGCACCGAGAGGTTGATCGCCACGCGCATGCGCAGGCCCTTCTCGCGCCACTGGCGGCTTTGCCGGCAGGCGTCTTCGATGACCCAGTTGCCGATGGCGACGATCAGCCCGAAGCGCTCGGCGATGGGGATGAAGGTGTTGGGCAGCAGCATGCCGCGCGTCGGGTGCTTCCAGCGCAGCAGCGCCTCGACGGCCGTGACCTTGCCGCTCCGCGCGTCCATCTTCGGCTGGTAGAAAAGCTCGAACTCCTTGTTCGCCACCGCCTTGCGCAGATCGCGCAGCAATTCGAACTGCGCCTCGGAGTCGGCGTCCATCGCGGTCGAATAGAAGGTGTGCCTGGAGCCGCCGGAGCGCTTCGACGAATACATCGCTGCGTCTGCGCGCGCGATCAGCTTGGCGTGGCTGCAGCCGTCGGGGTACATGGCGATGCCCACCGAGCACGAAATCATCACCTCGCGACCCTCGGCCGTGTACGGGTGCGAAAGGCCCTGGATCAGCCGCTCGGCCACGTTGGCGATGCCTTCCTGCGCACCCACGTTGTTGAGCAGGAGCAAGAACTCGTCGCCGCCCACGCGCGCGACCACGTCCTTGCCGCGCGAAAGCGTCTTCAGCCGCTGACCGACCTGCTCGAGCACGAGGTCGCCGATGGAGTGGCCGTACGTGTCGTTGACCGGCTTGAAGCCGTCGAGGTCGATGAACAGCAGCGCGAGCCGGGTCGAACTCGCGTCGGCTTTGGTGGCGGCGGCGGCGAGGCGGTCTTCGAAGTACACGCGCGTCGGCAGCTGGGTCAGGCTGTCGACGGTGGGCACGATCGCCGCAGCAGATCGGCGGTTCGAGGGCTCGCGCTCGGGGTCGTGCTCGGGCGTGCCGCCCTGGCCGAGCGTGTGCAGCATCAGCAGGGTCATGCCACAGAGCGCAGCGAGCAGCAGCGCCTCTCCCCAGGCGAACACCGGCACGGCGGCGTCGTCGTGGATCGAAGCGGCCAGTGCCAGCACACCGGCACCGAGCATGGCACTGGCGATGCGCGCGGCGCGGGCCTTCGGACTCGGCTTGAACTCGAGCGCGATCACCACCAGCGCGCTCGAGAGCACGAAGATCGCGAGGCCGGGGCCCCACGGGCCGGCGGCCAGCGTGGCGCGGAACAGGCCGGGCGTGGCGAAGAGCGAATGGGCATAACCCACCGTCAGCGTGACGAGCGTCAGGCCGCCGAAGGCAGGGATGGTCTTGCGGCTGGCGGCCATCGCCGTCACTGCAGCAATTGCCGCCAGCGTCACGGCGAGCGCGGCTGCGATGAGAGCGATCCCGGGAGGCCAGCTGCCGGAAGGCGCGGTGGTCTCGAGAAAGTGGCCGGGCCACCAGACACCCGCGCCGGTGAGGAGCACGCCGCAGGCCTTCAGGCGATGCGAGAGCGGCCTGGCTCGAGTGCGAGCCGCACACAACGTCTGCGAACCCAGCCACAACAGCAACGCGCTGATCGCGAACCCGGCGAAGCCGGGCAGCAGCCGTTGGCTATCGAAAAGATCCATGAAGACCGGTTCGCTCGTTCCGCTTGGGGTTCGCGTGTGATCCCCCCGCGGGAGCACCGACCCTCTCATTTCGGTATCCCGCCCGATTCCTTGAGAACCGTTTCAGTCGCGGCCAGCGTGGCGGTGGGCGCGTCTTGCGGCGGGTGCGGGAGCGTATCGGCTGGCCGGGGTGGCGACGGGCTGGCGGCCGCCGCGGCGTTGAATACCGCACGCTTTGTGCGGCGGTGACGGTGACGAAGGCGGTGGCGCGTAGGCAGCGCGGCTGGCCGAGCGCCGGCGCGCGATCAGCGCAGCGAAGCGCGGCGGCCGATGACCAGGACGGCGGGCAGCGTGACGACAGGGGCCGCGCTGCTGACGACGGGCTGGGAGACAGGCACCTCGCGCTGTTGCTGTGCATCGGCCGCGAAGGCGATGCCGACAGTGGCGATGGCGGCGAAGACGGCGGCGGAAGCGGTGAGGCGGCTGATCATGATGGGCTCCTGGAAAGTTCGTCGAAGCGATGTGCTGGAACGAACTCTAGGAACTGATGGCGGTCCCGACCACCGGCTTGCGACGAACCGTGCCGTGCGGCCGACGGCTTGCCGCCGGCGCCGACGGGCCGTGTCAGATCGGCGCCGTGCGCAGTCGCAGCCAGGCCAATGCGGCGCCCGACAGGCCGGGCGCGAGCCGCTCCGCGACCGTGCGGTGGTAGGCGTCGAGCCACTCGATCTCGTCGGCCCGCAGCAGCTCGCGCTCGATGCACCGCGTGTCGATCGGGCAGAGCGTGAGCGTCTCGAACTCGAGGAACTCACCGAATTCGCTTGATGCCGCATCGCCGCGCGCCGGTACGTTGAGCACCAGGTTCTCGACCCGCACGCCCCACTTTCCCGGCCGATAGAGACCCGGCTCGACGCTCGTGATCATGCCGGGCTGCATCGCCATGCTGGCGTCGGCGATCGTGCGCGAGATGCTCTGCGGGCCTTCGTGCACGTTGAGGAAGTAGCCCACGCCGTGGCCGGTGCCGTGGCCGTAGTCGAGGCCGTGCTCCCAGAGCGGTGCGCGCGCGATGGCGTCGAGCATCGGTGAGAGCGTGCCGAGCGGAAAGCGCGTGCGGCTGAGCGCGATCGTGCCGCGCAGCACGCGCGTCACGTCGCGCTTCTGCGCATCGCCGAGGCGGCCGATCGGCCACATGCGCGTGATGTCGGTGGTGCCGCCGCGGTACTGCGCGCCGGAGTCGATGAGCAACAGGCCGTCGCCCTCGATCACCGCGTGCGATTCGGGCAACGCCCGGTAGTGCGGCATGGCGCCGTTGGCGTTGAACGCGGCAATGGTCGCGAAGCTCGGGCCCACGTAGCCGGGTCGTTTCGAACGCGCAGCGGTGAGGCCGGCGTCGATCGTCAGCTCGGTGATGGGCTCGCTGCGCTTCGGGTCGGCCAGCGCGGCTTCGAATGCCGCATAGAACTCGCACATCGCGATGCCGTCTTCGATCATCGCAAGCCGCACCTGCGCCGTCTCGGCGTCGCTTTTGCGGCTCTTCGCCAGCGTGCTCGGGTTGATGGCCTCGATGCGTTTCGCGACCGCCGCTTCGACGAGGCCGAGCGTGGTGCGCTTCGGGTCGATCAGCAGGCCGGCTCCGGTGGGCAGGGCCGCGAGCGCGCCCGCTGCGCCTTCATACGCGGCGATGTCGATGCCGTCGCTCGCAAGCCTGCGTGCCAAGGCTGCATCGACCTTGCCGGCGCCGACGAAGAGCGTTGCGCGCTCGCCATCGATCAAGAGATGCGCGAGGAAGACCGGGTTGTAGCCCACGTCGGCGCCGCGCAGGTTGAGCAGCCACGCGACGTCGTCGACGGTCGAGACCAGGTGGTGCGTGGCGCCGGCCGCAGTCATTGCTTGCCGCACGCGGGCGAGCTTGGTGAGGCGCGACACGGGCGCCTCGATGCCGGCGTGCTCGTAGACCGCGCTCGAAGGCGCGACCGGGCGCTCCGGCCAGGCGCTGGCGAACACGTCGACGTCGGTGCGCAGCGCGATGCCGCAACCTTCGAGCGTGGCGCGCAGCTGGCGCGCCGCGGCCAGGCCGAGCACGTTGCCGTCGGCCGCTACGGTGTCGCCTCGAGCCACGTGCGAACACAGCCACTCGATGTGCTGGCTGGCGGCCGGCGTCGGGATGCGAACCAGCTCGATGCCGCTGCCCGCCAGCTCACGCTCGGCCTGCACCCAGTAGCGGCTGTCGGCGAACAGCGCGGCGCGGTCGAGCGTG
>Ga0209512_1001979_pt1 | contig 23162 bp, 20 predicted proteins | sample frozenSSSSmetaG_FD_184142 | JGI IMG/M metagenome (GOLD analysis project Ga0209512, IMG submission 184142) | Glacier valley bacterial and archeal communities from Borup Fiord, Nunavut, Canada, to study Microbial Dark Matter (Phase II) -... | ecosystem: Environmental > Aquatic > Freshwater > Ice >...
ATTGCTGGCCAGCCGGTTGGCGCCGTGCAGGCCGGTGCAGGTGGTTTCACCCACGGCGAACAGGCCGGGCAGGTCGGTGCGGCCGGCCAGGTCGGTCAGCACGCCGCCGCAGGTGTAGTGCGCGGCCGGCACAACGGGAATCGGCTGGGTCGTGATGTCGATGCCCAGCTCGGCGCAGCGGGCCAGGATGTTGGGGAAATGTTCGTGCAGGAACTCGGGGCTCTGGTGCGAGATGTCCAGGTAGACGCAGTCCAGGCCGCGCTTTTTCATCTCGAAGTCGATGGCTCTGGCCACCACGTCGCGCGGCGCCAGTTCGGCGCGGTCGTCGTGTTCGGGCATGAAGCGCGTGCCGTCGGGTAGTTTTAACAAACCGCCTTCGCCGCGTACCGCTTCGCTGATCAGGTAGGACTTGGCGTGTGGGTGGTACAGGCAGGTCGGGTGGAACTGGATGAATTCCATGTTGCCGACGCGGCAGCCGGCGCGCCAAGCCGCGGCAATGCCGTCGCCGGTGGCGGTGTCGGGGTTGGTGGTGTAGAGGTAGACCTTGCCGGCGCCGCCAGTGGCCAGGATGGTTTGCGGCGCGCGAAAGGTCAGCACTTCGTCGGTCGCGTCGTCGAGCGCGTACAGGCCCAGGCACCGTTGCGCACCGGGCAAGCCCAGCTTGCGCGCGGTGATCAGGTCAACCAGCGTGTGCTGCTCGAACAGCGTGATGCCGGGCGTGCTTCGCACCACCTCGATCAGCGTGCGCTGCACCGCCGCGCCGGTGGCGTCAGTGACATGGGCAATGCGGCGCGCGCCGTGGCCGCCTTCGCGCGTCAGGTGGAGTTCGCCGTTTTCGAGCGTAAACGGCACGCCCAGGCCGCGCAGCCAGGCAATGGCGTCGGGCGCACTTTCCACCACGAAGCGGGTGGCGGCCAGGTCGCACAGGCCGGCACCGGCCACCAGCGTGTCGTGGATGTGGGCGTCAAAGCTGTCGGTCTCGGCCAGCACGGCGGCAATGCCGCCCTGCGCCCAGGCGCTGGCGCCGTCGATCAGTTGCCGCTTGGTGATGACGGCCACGCGGTGGGTGGGCGCCAGGTGCAGCGCGGCGGACAGGCCGGCCAGGCCGCTGCCGACAATCAAAACATCAAAATCGTGCGTCATGGGGGTGGGCCAAGCAGGTGTAACTATGAAAATCAGGTCGGCGTGTAGGCCAGGCGGATGTAAATCGGCGCAAACGACTCGGCCTGGGTGATCTCTAACAGGCATTCCTTGGCCAGTTCCAGCAGCGCAATAAAGGTAACCACCAGCACCGGCATGCCGCGCGAGGCGTCAAACAGCTCTTCAAATTCCAGAAACTTGTGGCCCTGCAGCTTGCGCAGCACGATGCTCATGTGCTCGCGCACCGAGAGTTCTTCTCTGGAAATGACATGGTGCTGGACCAGCTTGGCGCGCCGGACGATGTCCTGCCAGGCGCCCTGCAGGTCCACCACCGTGACATCGGGCAGGCGCGGATGCAGCGATTGCTCGACATGCACCTGCACGGCCAGGAAATCGCGGCCCAGTTGCGGGATGTGGTTGATCTGGTGGGCGGCGAGCTTGATCTGCTCGTATTCGAGCAGGCGGCGCACCAGTTCGGCCCGCGGGTCTTCGGCCTCCTGGCCTTCTGCCGATTTTTTGGGCGGCAGCAGCATCCGCGACTTGATCTCGATCAGCATGGCGGCCATCAGCAGGTATTCGGCCGCCAGTTCCAGGTTGGTGCTGCGGATTTCATCGACATACGTGAGGTACTGGCGCGTGAGCGCGGCCATCGGAATGTCGAGAATGTTGAAGTTCTGCTTGCGGATCAGGTAGAGCAGCAGGTCCAGCGGGCCCTCGAAGGCTTCCAGGAACACCTTGAGCGCATCGGGCGGGATGTACAGGTCGCGCGGCATCGTGAACATCGGCTCGCCATACAGGCGGGCCAGCGCGACCGGGTCCAGCACCGCAGGCAGGCTCAGTTGCAGATCCGGTTCCGCTGCGGGGGCGGGTGGGGCAGGTGTTTGGGGCATGAAAGCAGCCGCTACGGACCAAACGCTTCAGGCGTTCGCTATAAAAAATATAGCTTTTTGCGCCCGCGCAATAAGCGCTGGAGGCATTTTTTAGTCTTGCTTGCCGTTGGGGTGGCTGCTGGTGCCGTAGACGTAGGACTGTTGCTCTACGCGCGCTTCGCCAAACTCCGACTGCTCGCTACGGCTCAGGTTTTTGTCCCACAGCAGCGCACGGCCGGCGCGCTGCTCGGCTTCCAGCGTGGGCTTTTTCGCCTTGAGTTCTTCGATGAACTGGGTAACGTCAGAGGTGTAGTCGGGACGGCGAAAAATGGACATGGGAGCGTGCTGCCTAAAACGTATAGTTGCAGGATTTTACCGGGGTCTGCCGTGCGCGCATTGTTTTCCATCAGGAAGGTTGTTTTTATGGGTCTGCTGTCTGCGTTGCTGGGGCTGGTGGGTTGCGATCCGCAGCGCATTGCCGAACTGGAGGAAGGCGTGTCGACCGAGGCCGATGTGCGCGCCCGTTTTGGCGAACCCGAGAAAATCTGGGACGCGGGCGACCTGGCCGCCACGCCTTTTCCGGGCGCCGCCGCCGTGCCCGGCGCACGCACCTTTGAATACAACCGCCAGCCCGAGGGCCAGGTCAACTACATGATCACGATCGGGCCCGACGGCCGGATGAGCGCGCTGCGCCAGGTCTTGAGTCCGCAAAACTTCGCCCTGGTGCTGCCCGGCATGCGCATGGAGGAGGTGCGCAAAATGCTGGGCAAGCCGATGAAGGTCACGACCTATGCGCTCAAGCAGGAAACCCATTACGACTGGCGCTACCTGGCGGCGCCGACCACGCCCATGGTGTTCACCGCGGTGTTCGGCCCCGACCTGAAGGTGCTGCGCACCCAGTCGGTCGACCAGGAGACCTACGATCCGTCGCGGCGCTGACACGCGTAAAGTGCGTGTCGTCGAACAGGCGCGCATCGCGCTGCTCGGGTGTTCGGGCGCCTGACGGCCACACACCGCATGGCGCTTTCGCCTTGCGGGCCGCCGGTGTATCCTGCGCTTGCATTGGCAACAAGCCAACGGCGCGGCGCGCGCAAGGCGCCTGCAGCCGCACAAGATTCAGGGCCAGGGAGAAACGGACGACCGATGATCACCATTCTGGAAGCCAGGCGTGCCGGACTGTTCGGCAAGGGAAGTGTTCTTCCCAATATCGTGGCCGGCGTCATCGTCGGCATCGTGGCCTTGCCGCTGGCCATGGCCTTTGCCATTGCCAGCGGCGCCAAGCCGGAGCAGGGCATTTATACCGCCATCATTGGCGGGTTTCTGGTGTCGGTGCTGGGCGGCAGCCGGGTCCAGATTGCCGGGCCGACGGGCGCGTTTGTGGCCATTCTGGCGGGCGTCACGGCCAAGTACGGCATCGAGGGCCTGCAGCTGGCCACGCTGATGGCCGGGCTGATGCTGATCGCCATGGGCCTGACCAAGATGGGCGCGGTCATCAAGTTCATTCCGGCGCCGGTGATCGTGGGGTTTACCTCGGGCATTGCCGTCATCATTTTTGTCGGACAGTGGAAGGACTTTCTCGGTCTGCCCCCGGTGCCGGGCGAGCAGTTTCACCAAAAGATGTTGCAGCTGGTAGCGGCGCTGCCGCAATTTCACCTGGCCACGACCGCTTTGGGGTTGATGAGTGTGGGGCTGGTGCTGTTTTCATCGCGCCTTCGCGGCCTGAAAAAGGTGCCGGGCCCGCTCACCGCCATGGTGGCGGCCACGCTGATTCAATCGATTTTCAATTTTCAGGGCGTGGCCACCATAGGCAGCGCATTTGGCGGCATCCCGACCGGCTTGCCCTCGTTTTCCATGCCTTCGTTCACGCTGGCACAGGTGGTGCAGCTGATGGGGCCGGCCTTCACGATTGCCATTCTGGGGGCGATTGAGTCGCTGCTGTCGGCCACCGTGGCCGACGGCATGGCGGGCACCAAGCACGACTCCAACCAGGAGCTGCTCGGGCAGGGGCTGGCCAATGTGGTGGTGCCCCTGTTTGGCGGCTTTGCGGCCACCGGCGCGATTGCGCGCACCGCCACCAGCATCCGCAACGGCGGCACCAGCCCGCTGGCGGGCATCACGCACACCGCCACGCTGGTACTGGTACTGCTGTTTCTGGCGCCGCTGGCGTCCAACATTCCACTGACCGCGCTGGCCGCCATTTTGTTCGTGGTGGCCTACAACATGAGCGAGGTCAAGCACTTTGCGCGGCTGGTGGCGCGCGCGCCGCGTGCCGATGTGGCGATTTTGTGGGTCACGTTTGTGCTGACCATCTTTGCCGACCTGGTGGTGGCCGTCAGCATTGGCGTGATCATGGCCTTCATGCAACTGCTCAGGCGCATGACCGAATCCTTTGAAGTGCAGACGCTGGGCAACGAGGACCTGAAGGCGGAGCTGCAGGCGTTTGGCTTGCCGGCATTGCCCCAGGACTGCCTGGTCTACGAAATTGACGGACCGTTTTTCTTTGCCGCCGTCGAGAGCTTTGAAACTGCCATCAAGTCCACCGGCGGCAACCCCAAAATATTGATTTTGCGCCTGCGCCGGGTGCCGTTCATCGACTCGACCGGGCTGCAGTCGCTGTTGCAGGTGGTGGAGGACATGCACCGGCGCGGCGTGCAGATCTGGCTTTGCGAGGCGAATCACCGAGTCAAGGCCAAATTGTGGAAGTACGGCGTGCTCGACAAGCTCCCGCCGCAAGACTATGCCGACAAGTTCTCGGAGCATCTGCGCCGGCTGACCTCCGCCGGCACGGCGCCCTGAGCCCCGGCGCTCAGTTACAGGGGCGCGTCATGCGGGGCCGGAGCGATCCGGCCGTGCCGCAAGTCGTCGGTGATCGGCCCCAACACCAGCACGATCAGCAGCAAGGCCAGCGGCACGGTCGAGATGTAGCCATAGGCCTTGAAGCCGTAGGCACCCATCAGCGCCCCCACGAAAAAGCTGACAACCAGCAGCCCATGGATGCGAAGCTTGGCGCGATTGGCCACCACCTTATGGGGGGCGGGCGCATGGTTGTAATACAGCAGCTTGCCCAGCTCGATGCCCAGGTCGGTCAGCAGGCCGGTGACATGCGTGGTGCGTATCACCGCGTTGGACACCTTGGTGATGACTGCATTTTGCAGCCCCATGATGAAGCACAGCACCAGCACCGTGAGCGGCACGAACAGCGCCGCGAACAAATTGATGGCCGCGCCAAAAATACCGAAGATCAGCAGCAGACCGGCCTCGACCACCAGGGGGCGTGCAAACGCGCTGCGCAACTGGCGGCGCAGGCTCCAGTTGACCATCCAGGCCGTGGTCATGGAGCCGCTGACAAAGGCCAGCACAAACGCCAGTCCGGCGGAGGCCAGCTGAATTTTCCCCAGGATCAGGTTGTCGGCTATGGCGGACAAAATGCCCGTCATGTGGGAGGTGTACTGCCCGACGGCCAGAAAGCCCCCGGCGTTGGTGGCGCCCGCAATGCCCGCCAGCGCGCAGCCTAGCCACAGGTCGGTCTGGGCGCTGCGGTGAATGTCTGTCCACCAGTGGATTTTCAGGTTGACCAAGGCTGGCCCCTTCGTCGCCACTGTCTCATGGCGCGGTGTCCGAGCCCGGCAGCACCGCATCGGCGGTGGCGCCCACGATGCTTCCGGCGACGCGCGCGGTGCCTATGACGGCATTGGCCGCCAGCCCGACGGTGCCAATCGCCACCGAGGCGACCACGTCCACGGCCGTCACCACGGCGCATCCGGGCAACAGCACGGCCAAAACCCCCATCAGCGCCCAGATGCTGAAGCGGGTACGAAACGCGTGCAAACAAGTCATGGCAGGGGCCTTTGACCTAGCTTAATGAATCCGCATGCCCGGCGTGGCGCCCGGCAGCGGCTCCAGCACATAAATGCCGGGCTGGGCTTGTTCGTCGGCGTGGCTGGCCGCCAGCACCATGCCTTCGCTGATGCCGAACTTCATCTTGCGCGGCGCCAGGTTGGCGACCAGCACGGTGTGCTTGCCGATCAGGTCGTCGGGTTTGTAGCAGGATGCAATGCCGCTGAAGACATTGCGCATCCGGCCTTCGCCTGCGTCCAGCGTCAGGCGCAGCAGCTTGACCGAGCCTTCCACGGCTTCGCAGTTGACGATTTTGGCAATCCGCAAATCGACCTTGGCGAAGTCGTCAATGGTGATGACGGGGGCAATGGCTTCGCCGCCGGGTGCTATATTTTCAGTAGCTGATTGTGCATTATCTACGTGCGATGGGGGCTCAAACAGTGCATCAAGCTGCTTCACGTCGACGCGCTGCATCAGGTGTTTGTAGTCGCCAATCAGATGGCCTGCATCCAAACTGTCGGCCGCCGCTGCAAATTGAAGGGGCGTGATTTTCAGGAAATCTTCGACCTGTGCGGCCAGCGCTGGCAGTACCGGCTTGAGGTAGAGCGTCAGCAGGCGAAAAGCCTCAATGCAGACCGTGCACACGTCATGCAAGCGCGCTTCCTGACCTTCCTTCTTGGCCAGCTCCCACGGCTTGTTCTGGTCGACATAGGCGTTGACCCGGTCGGCCAGCAGCATCACCTCGCGCAAGGCCTTGGCGTATTCGCGGCTCTCATAGAGCTGCTCGATGGCGCCTGACTGGGCGCGCAGGCCGGCCAGCAGCTCCGCCCCGTCGGCCGACACCGGGCCGAGTTTTCCGGCAAAGCGCTTGGCGATAAAGCCTGCCGCGCGGCTGGCAATGTTGATGTATTTGCCGACCAGGTCACTGTTGACCCGTGCCATGAAGTCGTCGGCGTTGAAGTCGATGTCCTCATTGCGCGCATTGAGCTTGGCGGCCAGGTAGTAGCGCAGCCATTCGGGGTTCATGCCCAGGCCCAGGTACTTGAGCGGGTCCAGCCCGGTGCCCCGGCTCTTGCTCATTTTTTCGCCGTTGTTCACGGTCAAAAAGCCATGCACGAAGATGTTGTTGGGCGTCTTGCGGCCGCTGAAGTGCAGCGTGGCGGGCCAGAACAGCGTGTGAAAGGTCACGATGTCCTTGCCGATGAAGTGGTACTGCTCCAGCTTGGGGTCAGCCATGTAGTCGTCGTAGCTTTCGCCGCGCCGGTCGAGCAGGTTTTTCAGCGAGGCCAGGTAGCCAATCGGCGCATCCAGCCAGACATAGAAATACTTGCCCGGCGCGTCGGGAATCTCGATGCCGAAGTAAGGCGCGTCCCGGCTGATGTCCCAGTCGCCCAGGCCTTCGCTGGTGCTGCCGTCCGGGTTGGTACGCACTGAAAACCATTCCTTGACCTTGTTCGCCACCTCGGGCTGCAGCTTGCCGTCCTGCGTCCAGGCTTGCAAAAACTCGACGCAGCGCGGGTCCGACAGCTTGAAGAAGAAATGCTCCGAGCTTTTGAGCACCGGCGTGGCGCCCGACAGGGCCGAGTAGGGATTGATCAGATCGGTCGGCGCATACACGGCGCCGCAGACTTCGCAGTTGTCGCCGTACTGCTCCTTGGCATGGCATTTCGGGCATTCGCCCTTGATGAAGCGGTCGGGCAGGAACATGTTCTTTTCGGGGTCGAAGAACTGCTCGATGACTTTGGTTTCGATCAGCGAGCCTTGCGGGTTGTCCCGCAGGTCGCGGTAAATCTGCCGGGCCAGCGCATGGTTTTCCGCCGAGTCGGTGGAGCTCCAGTTGTCAAAGCTGATGTGAAAGCCGTCCAGGTATTGCTTGCGCCCGGCGGCAATGTCGGCCACGAACTGCTGCGGCGTCTTGCCGGCTTTTTCGGCGGCAATCATGATGGGCGCGCCGTGGGCGTCGTCGGCGCCACAGAAGTTCACTTCGTTGCCCTGCATGCGCTGATAACGCACCCAGATGTCGGCCTGGATGTATTCCATGATGTGGCCGATGTGGAAATTGCCGTTGGCGTAGGGTAGGGCGGTGGTAACGAAAAGGCGGCGCTGTGACATGGTGGGTGTGCTTTGGTGGGGCTAACCGCTGATTTTAAGGCGCCCGGCGATCTGATTTTTCAACAGCCCCAAACCAGCCGCTTGGCGGCCCCCAACGCTGCGCTTGATTTTCATCAATCAGGCCCACCCTTGGCCTATCGCCTAAAGCCGGTGGCGTGCCTACACTGAAACACGAAGCCGCCCGGAACACGCCGGCTGCAAGGCCCAGGCAGGCTGCCTGCACAACTTTGATGAACTTGATGGACTTGGTGAACCCTCATGGACCCTGAAACCCCCCCGCTGCACAACCTTCCCGAAGGCGTGATTGCCCTTGTGCCCATGCGCAACGTGGTGTTGTTTCCGCACGCGCTAGTGCCCATCGCGGTAGGCCGTCCCAAATCGATCGCGGCAGTCCAGCATGCCAAGAACACCGGTGGCCTGCTGGGCATCTTGCTGCAGCGCGACGAGCGCGTCGATGAACCGGGGCGCGAGGATTTGTGGGACGTCGGCACCACGGCCAAGGTGGTGCAGCACGTGGGCGGGGACGAGCAGCTGCGCCATGCCCTGTGCCAGGGCGTGGGTCGCTTTCGCGTGGTGGCGCTGGTCGAGGGCTTTCCGTTCATGGCCGCGCGGGTGCAGTTCATTGAAGAGCCGGCCGAGGTGTCCACCCAGGCCGAGGCGCTGGGCCTGCAGCTGCGCAAGCGCGCCGCCGAGATCCTGTCCTTGCTGCCGGGCGCCCCGGCCGAGCTGGCGCACTCGCTGCAGGCGGTGCGCTCGCCGTCGCATCTGGTGGATGTGGTGGCCAGCTTGCTGGATGTCGAGATCGTGGAGAAGCAGCAGTTGCTGGAAACCGTGAACTTGGAGGAACGGCTGCAAAAGGTGCTGGAGATGCTGTCGCACCGCATTGAGGTGCTGCGGCTGTCGCAGGAAATCGGCGAGCGCACCAAAGAGCAAATCGACGACTCCCAGCGCAAATACATGTTGCGCGAGCAGCTCAAGACCATCCAGAAGGAGTTGGGCCAGGAAGAGGGCAGCAGCGAGGACGCGGCCCAACTGGGCGAGTTGATCACCAAGGCCGGCATGCCGGCCGAGGTGGAAGCGCAGGCGCGCAAGGAGCTCTCACGGCTGCAGCGCATGCCCGATGCGTCCAGCGAGTATTCAATGCTGCGCACCTACCTGGAGTGGATGACCGAGTTGCCGTGGGCCGCGCCGCCCGCCAGTCCGATTGACCTGAACGAGGCGCGTCGCATCCTTGAAGCCGACCACTACGGGCTGGAGCGTATCAAGCAGCGCATCGTGGAATACCTGGCCGTGCAAAAGCTCAACCCGCAGGGACGCGCGCCGATTTTGTGCTTTGTCGGGCCCCCGGGCGTGGGCAAGACCTCGCTCGGCCAGAGCATTGCGCATGCGCTGGGCCGGCCGTTTGTGCGCGTGTCGCTGGGCGGCGTGCATGACGAGGCCGAGATTCGCGGCCACCGCCGCACCTACATTGGCGCGATGCCGGGCATGATCGTGCAAAGCCTGCGCAAGGCCGGCGCCCGTCACTGCGTGATGATGCTCGACGAGATCGACAAGCTGTCGCGCAGTGCCCACGGCGACCCGTCGGCCGCCATGCTGGAGGTGCTGGACCCGGAGCAGAACGCGACGTTTCGCGACAACTACCTGGGCGTGCCGTTTGACCTGAGCCGCGTGGTGTTCGTGGCCACCGCCAATGTGATGGACCAGGTGCCCGCTCCCATGCGCGACCGCATGGAAGTGATCGAGCTGCCCGGCTACACCCAGGAGGAAAAGCTGCAGATCGCCCAGCGCTACCTGGTGCGGCGCCAGCGCGAGGCCAACGGCCTGCACGACAACCAGTGCGAATTGACCCCCGCAACCCTGCAGGCGCTGGTGGCCGAATACACCCGCGAGGCCGGTGTGCGCCAGCTGGAGCGCGAGATCGGCCGCGTCATGCGGCACGCCGCCGTGCAGATCGCGGACGGCTCCAGCGAGCAGGTGCGCGTTGATGCGGCCGACCTGGACGCCATACTGGGGCCCGCAAAGTTTGAACATGAAACCGCCTTGCGCAGCAGCGTGCCGGGCGTGGCCACCGGGCTGGCCTGGACGCCGGTGGGCGGCGACATCCTGTTCATCGAGGCGACCCGCGTGGCGGGCACCGGCCGCCTGATCCTGACCGGCCAGTTGGGCGACGTGATGAAGGAAAGCGCCCAGGCCGCGCTGACGCTGGTGAAGTCCTGCGCCAACACCCTGCGGATTCCGGCGGCCAGCTTCGAAAGCATTGATGTGCATGTGCATGTACCGGCTGGCGCGATTCCGAAAGACGGGCCCAGCGCCGGGGTGGCCATGTTCATTGCGCTGGCTTCGCTGTTCACCGACCACGCGGTGCACCACGACGTGGCCATGACGGGCGAAATCAGCCTGCGCGGCCTGGTGTTGCCGGTGGGCGGCATCAAGGAAAAGGTGCTGGCCGCGCAGCGTGCCGGCGTGCGTACCGTGCTGCTGCCCCGTCGCAATGAAAAGGACTTGCGCGACGTGCCCGACTCCACGCGCCAGGCGCTGACGTTTGTCTGGCTGGACAACGTCGATGACGCCATTCGCGCAGCGCTGGGCGATGCCGCCACGTCGGGGCCCGGCTTCGTTCTGCTGTGAACCAGACCTGATCTTTCCATCCCCCCGAATTTCAAGGAGAAAAGCATGAACATTGGTTCCATTTGCACGCGCGGCGTCGCCACCATCGACAGCGCCAGCACGCCGATTCAAGCCGCGGCCCTGATGCGTCAGCACCATGTCGGAACCCTGGTGGTGACCACCCAGACACCGGACGGCCCGCGTGTGAGCGGCATCGTGACCGACCGCGACCTCGTGATTGGCGCGCTGGCCGACGGCGCTGGCGCCATCAGCGGGGAAATCGGTGCACTCGCCAGCCACCAGATTGAGAGCGTGTTTGAAGACGATGACGTCGCCAGTGCCATTGCCGTGATGCAGGGTGGCGGCGTGCGCCGGTTGCTGGTGGTCAATGCCGAACACCGGCTGGTCGGCCTCGTGTCGCTCGACGACCTGATGGCGGCCTGCGCCAGCGAAATGGGCGGCCTGGTGAAGGCGATTCGCGGCGGCATCAAACGCGAAGTGATGGACACCTTGAGCGCCCCAGCGCCGCTCTTGCTGCTGCGCAAGCCCGCTCTGGGCGCCACCGCTTCCAGCGGTCAGACCGCTGCCGGATAGCCGACGGTTTGCGCCAATGCGATGCGCTCTGTCTTTGACAAGCCCAGCGCAGCAGCCAGTTCAGCGCGGTTGATCAGGCCGCGCACCACGGTTGCAAGACCCGCGCTGGCGCAAAACAGGTAGACGTTTTGCGCAATGCAGCCCGCGTCGGCCCCGGCAAGAAAGTGGCGTTCCTCGGGCTGGGCGTCCGGCATGCGGTTGAAATCAGCCACATAGAGCAGGTTCAGCGGGGCAGTGGCAACAAAGTCCTGCGTGCCGGTCAGGCTGCGCAGGTCTTGGGTCTTGACCAGCAGCAGGCGATGCCCACGCGCGTCATAGCGGTAAGCGCCCTCCTGAAGGACCGCAAAAACATCGATTTCCTGCCAGTTGTGGGCCGACGGCGCGGTGCGCCCCGCGCTTTCAGGGCGGTTAATGCCAAACCCGGCCCACAGCAGCGCTGACAGCGTTTCCAAAGACAGCGCGTCGTCCCGAAAGGCCCGCCCGCTGCGGCGCTCCTTCAGGGCCTTCTCAAGCGTGGTGTGCCCGCCCGCCGGGGGCGGCAGCACCACCACATCGGTTTCAAGGTTCAGTGGAATCGTCGACATGGGCTTCTCCGGCTGGTGTGAATCGCTGCGTAACGCCGAGGCGAGCCGGCGGCCATTTGGTTGCCGGGGCCTGCATATTCAAGATTAATTCTGAGCGGCGGGCCATTCGCGTGGCTTGCGCAAAATCAACACCGTGCCCGCGAAAGCCCTTACGGGGATGCTTGAGCGGCCTGGCGCCCCTGCGCCGTGCGCTGCATTACCTTAGACTCCGTCAGAAATTCAGGCGCGCGCTCGGCTCAAAAGGCCAGTCGCAAAGTCAAATTCCAGGTGGGCTTTTTGTGCTGTGCAGGCGGTGCGATGGCTTAAGATGGCGCCGCAGACGGCTCTAACCGGTCTGCTGCGGCCCATTTTTCGCCGGTGCCTGCAAGGTCCTGAGCACCTGGCGCTGCCAACATGTCCCCCACAGATTCAATTCGGAGATTCCCCAGATGGCTGTAGAACAACAAGCAATTTTGACGGCACTGCAAACCGTGCTCGACCCCAACACCGGCAAAGATTTTGTCAGCACCAAGGCGCTGAAAAACCTGCAGATCAACGACGGCGACGTGGCCTTCGATGTGGAACTGGGCTACCCCGCCAAGAGCCAGATTGCCGGCCTGCGCAAAAGCCTGATTGCCGCCGTGAAGGGCGTGGCCGGCGTGGGCAACGTGTCGGTCAACGTCACCGTCAAGATTGCCAGCCACAGCGTGCAGCGCGGCGTGCAGCTGCTGCCGCAGGTTAAAAACATCATCGCTGTGGCCTCGGGCAAGGGCGGCGTGGGAAAAAGCACCACCGCCGTCAACCTGGCGCTGGCGCTGGCCGCTGAAGGCGCCGCTGTCGGCCTGCTGGATGCCGACATCTACGGCCCGAGCGTGCCGATGATGATGGGCATTGAAGGCCGGCCCGAAAGCACCGACGGCAAAAACATGGAGCCGATGGAAAACTACGGCCTGCAGGTCATGTCGATTGGTTTCCTGGTGGCGCAGGACGAAGCCATGATCTGGCGCGGCCCGATGGCCACCCAGGCGCTGGAGCAGCTGCTGCGCCAGACCAACTGGAAAGACCTTGATTATTTGATCGTCGACATGCCGCCCGGCACCGGCGACATCCAGCTCACGCTGAGCCAGCGCGTGCCCATGACCGGCGCCGTCATCGTCACCACGCCGCAGGACATCGCCCTGCTCGACGCCAAAAAGGGCATCAAGATGTTCGAGAAAGTCGGCGTGCCGATTCTGGGCATTGTTGAAAACATGGCCGTGCATATCTGCAGCCAGTGCGGCCATGCGGAACACATCTTTGGCGAAGGCGGCGGCAAGAAAATGGCCGCCGACTACAACATGGACTACCTGGGTGCGCTGCCGCTGGACATGCAGATTCGCCTGCAGGCCGACAACGGCCGGCCCACCGTGGTGGCCGACCCCGACGGCGACGTGGCCGCTATCTACAAAGCCGTGGCGCGCAAGGTGGCGATTACCGTGGCCGCCAAGGCCAAGGACTTTTCGTCCAAGTTCCCGACCATCACGGTGTCCAAAAACACCTGACCGGCTGGCGCTGAACGCGCGCCGCGGTAATCTGCCGTATCACGCCGCCCGCTCCGGCGGCGTCCTTCATTCGGGCGGGCCGGTTTCTTTTTTAAAACTTTTCAGAACCCATCAACATGGCAGTTTCTTCCCCGGGCTTTCTGGACAAGGAACGGATCATTGCCGGTCCGGGCTTTAACCGCTGGCTGGTGCCGCCTGCGGCGCTGGCCATTCATCTGTGCATCGGCATGGCCTACGGCTTTTCGGTGTTCTGGCTGCCGCTGTCCAGGGCGCTGGGCGTCAAGGAGGCCATCCAGTGCGGCCCGGAAGTGGGCTTTTGGGCCGAGCTGTTCACGACCCAGTGCGACTGGAAAATCTCCACGCTGGGCTGGATGTACACGCTGTTTTTTGTGTTGCTGGGCTCGTCGGCCGCGATCTGGGGCGGCTGGCTGGAGCGCGCCGGCCCGCGCAAGGCCGGCGTGGTGTCGGCGGTCTGCTGGTGCGGCGGCATGCTGATTTCGGCCCTGGGCGTCTATCTGCACCAGTTCTGGCTCATGATTCTGGGCTCCGGGGTGATTGGTGGCATCGGGCTGGGCCTGGGCTATATCTCGCCGGTTTCCACGCTCATCAAATGGTTTCCCGACCGCCGGGGCATGGCCACGGGCATGGCCATCATGGGTTTTGGCGGCGGCGCCATGATTGGCTCGCCGCTGGCGGCTGACCTGATGAAGCACTTCGCCACGCCCTTTGACACCGGCGTGACGCAGACCTTTGTGGTGATGGCGCTGATTTACTTTGTCTTCATGACGGCCGGTGCCCTGGCCTACCGGGTGCCCGAGACCGGCTGGATGCCTGCCGGCTGGACGCCGCCCCCGGCCCAAGCGGGCAACGCCATGATCACGCAGCGCCATGTGCATGTCAAAAAGGTCTGGGGTATTCCGCAGTTCTGGCTGCTCTGGATGGTGCTGTGCATGAATGTGAGCGCGGGCATCGGCGTGATCGGCATGGCGTCGCCGATGCTGCAGGAGGTGTTTGGCGGCGCGCTGATTGGCGTGAACCAGAAGTTCGGCGAGCTCGACAAGGCCCAACTGGCCGCCATTGCCAGCGTGGCAGCCGGCTTCACGGCGCTGCTGAGCCTGTTCAACATTGGCGGGCGCTTTTTCTGGGCCAGCCTGTCCGACAAGCTGGGCCGCAAGATGACCTATGTGGTGTTTTTTGTGCTCGGGGGCGTGCTGTATTTTGGCGTGCCGGGCAGCGCGGCGGCCGGCAACATCGTGCTGTTCGTGGCGGCGTTTTGCGTCATCTTGAGCATGTACGGCGGCGGCTTTGCCACGGTGCCGGCTTACCTGGCCGACCTGTTTGGCACGCAGATGGTGGGCGCCATTCATGGCCGCCTGCTGACCGCCTGGGCGACGGCCGGCGTGCTGGGCCCGGTGGTGGTGAACTACATGCGCGAGTACCAGCTGGGTCTGGGCATGGCGCGCGAGCAGGTCTATAACCAGACCATGTACATCCTGGCCGGCATGCTGGTGGTGGGCCTGGTCTGCAACCTGATGGTGCGTCCGCTGGCCGACAAGTGGTTCATGACGGACGCAGAACTGGCCGAAGAAAAGCGGCTGGCGCACGAGAAAGCGTCGGCTTCGGTGCTGCAGCGCAGTCAAGCCAACGGCAGTGGCTCCGGTGCGGTCAGCCCGGTGGTGGTCGTGCTGGCCTGGCTGGCGGTGGGCCTTCCGCTGGCCTGGGGGGTTTACCGCACGCTGCAAAGCGTCGCAAAATTCTTCAACTGACAGGCCGGCCCACATGATGCCTGGTGTTTGCTCTCCTGACGCCAAAGCCGTGACTGTGGCCCACCTGATCCGGACCAGCGGCAGATGAACCTCACCTCCCTGCGCTACCTGGTCGCCCTCAGCGAGCACCGGCATTTCGCCCGTGCCGCCCAGGCCTGCCACATCACCCAGCCCGCGCTGTCCAACGCCTTGCGGGCGCTGGAAAAAGAGTTTGGCATGCCCATCGTCAAGCGCGCCCGCAGCTACGCCGGGCTAACGCCGGAAGGCGAGCGCGTGCTGGCCACCGCCCAGCGCATACTGCATGAACATGCGTTGCTGCAGCAGGAACTCGCCAGCAGCGCCGGCCAGCCCCGGGGCCGGCTGCAACTGGGCGTGGTGCCCACCGCCGTGCCGGTGGCCGCGCGTTTCGCCGCCATGCTCCAGTCAACGCATCCGGGCATTGCCCCCGTGGTGCGGGCGCTTAGTTCGCAAGAGATTGAAGAAGGCCTGGAAAACCTGTCGCTTGATCTGGCGCTGGGCTTTACCGGCCGGCTGGCAAAAGGCGGGCCGTTTGCCGTGCTGCCGCAATACGGCGAGCACTATTTCCTGGTGCGCCGCCTGCAATATCCGGCCGGTGTTGCAGGAGCGGAACTGCGGCTGGGTGCGGCCATGCGCTGGGCGGATGCCGCGCTGCTGCCACTGTGCCTGCTGACGCCCGAGATGCACAACCGCAGCCTGGTCGATCAGGCTTTTGCCGAGGCCGATGCGGCCGTCACGCCGGTGATGGAAACCAATTCAGTGCTGACCCTCGCTTTGAGCGTGCTGGCCGGCGATGTCTGCAGCGTGCTGCCCGGCGCCCTGGTCGGCGCGGTGCGCAGCCAGGGCGAGTTGGAGGCGCTGCCGCTGGTGGAGCCGGAAATGGTCACGCCGGTGGGGTTCATCTACCTTGGCAAGGCCAGGGCTTCACGGGCGCTGGAGGCGGCGCTGGGGCTGGCGCGGGATGAGCGGTGGCTGCGGGAGGCGGCGCGGCATAGCGGATCCCTCAAGGTCTGAACCTTGCGTGATTCGGTGCTCATGATTCACTCAACGGGAGCCTGACGCATGCGTCAGGGCTTAGTCAGGTAGTTTCCAGCCACAAGCCCCACCCATGGACGCGCAGGGTACGCAACATTCCTCTGCTCGCCGCCCTTGCCGCCGGGGCTCATCGTGGAGCGTGTCAAGGTGCCCGCGCTGGTGGGCCTTCGCTATCCGCTCAACACGGCCTTGACGGTGCCCACCAGCCTGGCGCAGATTGGCGAGTTCTCTTTCATTCTGGCGGGCCTGGGGCTGTCCCCGGGCTTGCTGCCGGCCGAGGGAATGAGCCTGGTGCGCAGCCTGGAGCAGCGCGATCATCCTTATGCCGAACTGCCCGTCAGCACCGAACACAAGTGCCTCAAGGGACAGGTGGTCCTGGTGGGTTCTGGACGGGTGGGGCGGCGCATTGCCGCAGCTCTGGATGCACGCGGCATTCCTTGTGGGGTGGCCGAGCAGAAGCGCGAACCGGGGGAGGATTTGCGCAAGCAGGGCAAGGCCGCCGTCTTAGGCAACGCAGCCGATCCGGCGGTGTTGATTCAGGCGCATATCGCCCATGCGGCCATGCTGGTGGTCTCAACGCCCGATGCGCTCAACATCCGCCAGATGGCCGACACCGCGCGCACGCTCAACCCGGGCATTGAAATTGTGCTGCTACGCCACGGCGAAGACGAGTCCCAGCTGTTGCGCCAGGAGGACATCGGCACGGTCTTCTATGGCGAGGAGGAACTCGCCAAAAGCATGACCGGTCACGTTCTGGGTCGCTTTGACCCGCAGCTGGCGGCAGCGGCGTCGGGCCAGGCAGGGCTGGCCCTACACTCAAAGGGCGCGTGGCCCACGGCCGACCCTGACCCTCACGACACTTCCGTCCGTTTCAAGAAAGTGAAAAAGTAAACAATGAATTTGCAAGACTTGCTGGGCTCAACAGAGCAAATCCATGTCATGGACATCGGTGCATCTTGCATTGCCGAAGTCCCTGTTTACAAGACGCTGCTTGACGCGCATCTGGCCCATCTGAATGCTTTTGAGGGTGACCATCGCCAGATACAGAAAATCCAGGAAGCGTACGGAGACAAGGTGACGGTATACAACGACTTCTTGTCGGATGGCACTGAACAGACGCTCTACCTGGCGTCGGAAGCCAGTGGCATGACTTCTTTGTTCAAGCCAGACCTGGCGGCGTTGAAGTTTTTCAACGGCTTCGAGCAATTCGGCATCATTCACAAGACCGAACAGATCCAGACCCGGCGGCTCGATGACGTGGCCGGAATCCCCGCCATCGATATGCTGAAGATGGATATCCAGGGCTCGGAATTGAATGTCCTGAACAATGGCTTGACCACGCTGAAGGCGTGTCTCGCGATCCAGCTGGAGGTTTCGTACATCTGCCTGTACGAGAACCAGCCCACTTTTGGTGAAATTGATGTATGGATGCGCCGCAACGGTTTTGCGCCCCACTGCTTCCTCGATGTCAAAAGATGGTCCATTACCCCGACCATCCGGCAGAACAACTTCAGGGTGCCGTTTAATCAGCTGCTGGAGTCCGACATCGTGTACATCAAGAACCCCTTGAAGCTAGCTGCCCTGGACGCCGGGCAACTCAAGAAAATGGCCTTGATTGCACATTACTGCTTTTCAAGCTTCGATTTGTGCGTGCATGTGCTGCTGGAATTGATTTCACGCGGCGATTTGAGTCCTGATGTTCATCAAAAATACCTGGAGCGTGTGATGCGCCAGGGCTGATTTTTACTGCGCCAGCCTGCGCATGACCTTGAATCACCGCATACACCGATTCAATTTGACGCGGCGGCCAGTACGCGCCACAGTGCCGCATCAACCCCTCCCGCCAGCGTTCAGACCTCCTCGCCGTTCCGGCCGTCACCCTTGCCACGGTGGAGCCGCTGCGCGACCTGTTGATTGCGCATTTGCACCTTCGCAACGACACGTATCGCTGCCTGCATAACCGCCACCGGGTCGCGCTGGCCAGGCGCCACGCCTCACAGTGCGGGTGTGCGACCACCGTTGGCAAGGAATTGGCCGCCGTTAAATCTAAAAATGCATCGCATTAGACTGCTATTGGTAAATACCCTGGTCAAAGCCAACTTGAAGGAAAAAATCATGCAAAGAACGGCTTTAGTAGTAGGCGCCAGCGGCATAGGCGGCAGCAGTGTCGCGCGCGAACTGATCGCGAATGGATGGATCACCTACGGGCTTGCGCGGCAGCCCAAACACGACGTGGCCGGCTTGCGCCCGGTGGCGGCCGACCTGCTCGACCCTGCCAGCCTGTCGGCCGCGCTGCAGGATGTCGCGCCTACCCATGTGTTCATCACGACCTGGATGCGCCGCGAAACAGAAGCCGAAAACATCAAGGTCAATGCCGCCATGGTGCGCAACCTGCTGTCGGCCCTGGCGCCCCGCAAAACCTTGCGTCATGTGGCGCTGGTCACCGGCCTGAAGCATTACCTGGGCCCGTTCGATGCGTATGCGACCTCCGGCACGCTGCCCGACACGCCCCTGCGTGCAAGCCAGCCGCGCCTGCCGGTCGAGAATTTTTATTACGCGCAGGAGGACGAGGTCTATGCCGCGGCCGAGCGCGACCGTTTCACCTGGAGCATTCACCGTCCGCATACGGTGATTGGCCGGGCCGTCGGCAATGCGATGAACCTGGGCACCACGCTGGCCGTCTATGCGTCGATCTGCAAGGAAACCGGGCGCCCGTTCCAGTTTCCGGGTTCGCAGGCGCAATGGAATGGGCTGTCGGACGTCACCGATGCGCGGATATTGGCCAAGCAACTGGTCTGGGCCGCCGACACCGACGCCGCGCGCAACGAGGCCTTCAATATCGTCAATGGCGACCTGTTTCGCTGGAGCTGGCTGTGGGGCAAGCTGGCCGAATGGTTTGACGTGCCAGCGGTGGGTTTCAACGGCAGCGTTCAGCCGCTCGAAGCCATCATGGCCAACGACCACGCCCTGTGGCGCGAGATGGCGCAGCGCCATGGCCTGGCCGAGCCGGCGCTGGACCGCCTGGCGTCGGCCTGGCACACCGACCTGGACCTGGGCCGCCCGCTGGAGGTGATGACCGACATGGCCCGAAGCCGCAAACTGGGCTTTACGGCCTATCAGGCCACGGACGAGTCGTTTTTTGACCTGTTTGCCCAGTTGCGGGCTGAGCGGCTGATTCCGTAGGGGGCCGCCAGTGGCGGCGGTGCGCCAGACGCCGCTGCCGTTTGCTGCGTATGAATCCGTGATTTATGCATGAAATATGCCTCCAGCGCAATACCCACGGGCGCGAGTAGCTATTGATTTTATAGTGGTTGGTTGCATTGGGAAATGCGTTTCCGAGTTGCCCGGCTGGACCGACTCAGCGCAACTGCCACCGTGCCTGCTGACGCCAGAGATCCATGACTGCAGTTTGGTTGATCAGGTGGTTGTCCAAGCCGGAACGGCCGCGGAAGGGTTTGAACCTGCAGCGCTGGAGGTCTGCAATGCAGCGGAAGCCGACTGTCGCCAGTGCCCGCTTTCGGGCAGGCCAGTCTCATGATTTCGGAGCTAAGCTAGTTGCCGTTCGTTGGGGCTGTCGCATGGTCGGTCCGCGGTCCCCACATTCTGCTCTAGTGTCGACCCGGCCCATCCTTCTGCTTCTTGTAGGTCTGTACAAACCGCCCAAATGCCCGGTCCTTCTTGCGCCGATCAATGGAGGACATGTCGTGGAACTCGGATTCCTTGCGGAGCTTCAGGTAGTTCTGCAGATGATCTTCACTCAACTCGTTGCGCTCGATCGCCGCACGAACCGCACAACCCGGTTCGCTCCCATGACTACAGTCGGGATACCGGCAGTTCCTTGAAAGTACGCTGATCTCGGCAAAGGTCTCGTCGATGCCCTCACCGGCACCAAGCAGCCCCAGCTCGCGCATGCCAGGCATATCTATCAACAAGCCACCATGCTCAAGCACGATCAACTGGCGCCGCGTGGTGGTGTGGCGCCCCTCACCCGTATGGCTCACCTCGCGGGTTTCGAGCGCGCCGCCACCCAGCAGGCGGTTTATAAGGGTTGTCTTGCCAACGCCCGACGAACCGAGGAGACAGTAGGTCTTACCGGCAGCCATGAGTTCGCGAACCTGATCGACGCCCGCGCCCGTCACGTTGCTGACGCAGACGATCTTCGCATCTGTCCCCATGAGCCGGATTCGGTCGATCAACCGCCCCAATTCTTCCGGGCTGACCAGGTCCGTCTTGGTCAGAAGCACCACGGGCTCGATATGGCCGTCTCTGACCATCACCAAGTAGCGCTCAAGTCGTCGGACGTTGAAGTCGAAGTGACAAGACTGAACGATGAACGCTACGTCGATGTTCGCAGCAATCATCTGGAACTCTACGTCCCGGCCTGCGGCTTTGCGCCGCAGGAAGGATCGGCGTGGCAGCAACTGGTGAATGCTGGCCTGCGCGCCGGAATCGCGGTAGTGAACACATACCCAATCGCCCACGCATGGAAGCTCAGTGGAGGACTCGGCAAGGTGAAGGAATTTGCCAGTCAGTTCCGCTGGTACCTCGCCGTCCTCGCCCCGGATCAGATATCGCCCTCGGTCAACCGCGGTGACTCTGGCTATAGACAAATCGGGTCCACACAGTTCGCTGGTTTTGCCTTCCAACCAGCGATCCAGACCAAGTTCGCTGAATTTCATGAGGATATTTTCACAGATACGGGTCAGCCTGCCAAGCTGCTGCGGGAGTGTCAAGACGGACTGATTAGCCTCGGAAATAACCGGTTGAATTCAAGTCCATTCCCAGGTACTCAGTTTGACGAAATCAACGCCACATTGCCGACCTTCCAAGGCATATCTGAACGGCTGGTTTCGAGCGATCAGATCCAATATGCGTACTTCAGCAAAGGGTCTGAACCAGCCAGTGGACACGAGGTCGCCCACTTTTCAGGAAAACGGATTCTTAACTGTCTCGCGCACCTTGAGCTCGACGGTTTCCGGCAGTTGCTTCTCCGCCTCAAGGGCCTTGACGACACGTCCGATGATTGACTGCAACTCTCTGGCCAGCCGCCAGGCCGGCCTTGTCCTTGGTGAGCACCAAGTCGCATGTGAACGTCACGCGGTCAAATCCTTGGGCGTAAGCTTGGCTTTGCTGGCATCAAGCGCCTCCGATCGCTGAACCATGTCAAAGAATTCGCCTTCCAGGCCTCCGGCCGTGGACTCGACGACCAGCAGGCCATTGGTCGGCACGGCCGGAATGGAACCGGTGACGACTTCGGCCGCCTTGTGGGGTATTTCGCACAGATCTTCCCGAACTCCGAGATGTGGAGAGCCCACAGCATTCTTGCGGGCGGTGGACTTCTTCTTGGGTTTTGGGGTCGCAGGCGTCTTTCCTGCAGTTGTCGATGCCATGCCTGGGAGTGTCCCGGCTGGTGTGGTGCATGTCTAACCCTACAGGGGGTAACTGCGCGATGACGCAGAAAAATCAACGAGCATAAGAAGGATTGAAGTTCGGCGTTGCAGCCTTTGCTAGGGATAAGCACCTACAACGCCACCGCGTCTGCGCTGATCGTCGGTGGAGATAGATCGACGGAGAATGATTCTTCAGACCAGCCGGCACATTGTCGACTGGCTGTACCAGAAGGAGATTCAAGATGAATAACAGTCACATTATTTCTTCGGACAAAGTTGAAGGCACCTCGGTCTATAACGCCAACGGTGACAAGCTCGGGTCCATCGATGACCTGATGATCGACAAGCTTACCGGCCAGGTTCGCTATGCAGTGCTGGAGTTCGGCGGCTTTCTGGGGATGGGAACGGATCGCTACCCCCTTCCTTGGAGCATGCTGAAGTACGACACCAAGCTTGATGGCTATGTTGTCCCAGTGGACAAGTCGCAGCTCGAAAAGGCGCCTCGCTACTCGCCAAACGAAATGCCGGAGTACACGGACGAATACGGACGTAAGGTGTATGACCACTACGGCGTTAATTGGATGTAACGTCTAAAGGCTTGCAGCATGGGTCTTGCACGTCATGCTGCTCACCCTGTCCCAGCCTAAACCAGAGCGGCTACCTTCATCGAACTGACCTTACCCGTGGATTACATATCCCATAACAGAGATCATGAACTGGCTTGCCCGACCTGAGCCGCAAGCCAGGTTTGCTCGAACTGCATCGGGCTGACATAAACCAGCGTCGAATGCAGCCGGGCCTTGTTGTACCAGAGCAGCCATGCGATGGTTTCATCCTTGGCATGGCGCCGGCTCACAAAACGCTAGGCGCCGTTCGCCGAGGGGCGCAACAACATGTTCCAGAAAGAAGACTTGGTTGCCATCGACGAAAAATATGGCAAGTCGGTTGGTAAGGTCGTGCTGCGCTGGCTTGTTCAGCGCAATGTCGTGTCATTTGCCAAGTCCGTCCGCAAAGAACGGATGAAAGAGAACCTGAACGTATTCGATTTCGCCATCGACGAAACCGACATGGCGCGTATTGCAAAGCTGGAGACTTCCGCGAGCAGCTTCTTCTCCCACCGCGATTCTAGGCGCTGTCGAAGGCGGTATCACCTTCTTCGACACGGCGGAGGTCTAATGGTTCATTTACCAACGAGGAACTGGTGGGCGAGGCACTCGTGCAATTGACACCCAATCTGCCGATGGCAACGTCAGGAATGGAGCGACTAATTCGGAGTGCTCTACAGCCGCCTTCAGTCTGCAAGAGCCGTTGACTCGGGAGTGACAACCTCTTCAGGCCGAGGGACAGGTCCACACTGAGTCAAGACCCTTTACACGGCGGGCTCGGGGCACTTTTTGGCGGCTTCCCCATTTTTTCGAAAGGAGTCGTTTGTCCCTATTTCACTGATGCCAGTTACTGCTCAAAAATGACCAGTGCGGCCTGGTTGCCGAAGAAATATCGTTACATTTGCGATGCTTACCCACTTAACTCCAGGCCACGAGAGGGTGTAAGAAGTTTTGTGTAAACGGTCTTTTGGCAGGAAACTGCCGTCTTGCATGGAGCAAAGATGACCGTAGAACAAAAACCATTACCTACCGAGCTGATTGACGCACTGCTGGCCGACTATAAAAAACCGGAAGATTTGATAGGC
>Ga0209512_1001983_pt1 | contig 23155 bp, 21 predicted proteins | sample frozenSSSSmetaG_FD_184142 | JGI IMG/M metagenome (GOLD analysis project Ga0209512, IMG submission 184142) | Glacier valley bacterial and archeal communities from Borup Fiord, Nunavut, Canada, to study Microbial Dark Matter (Phase II) -... | ecosystem: Environmental > Aquatic > Freshwater > Ice >...
CTTGAGCTTTTTAAAATCTCATCTATTGACATTTTACGTTGCTCCTCAGTTAGCTTATCATAATTCTCAGATAGGAGTTCAGCAAAGCCCGTAATACCTGTCATCGGCGCGTGATATTCATGCTGAACATTACGGATGAATTCAGAACGCAGCACTAAAGCCTCCCTAAGCTGTTTTTCCTGACTGCCGATACGACCGTTTAAATGCTCGTTCTTTTCTTCAGTAAGTTCTTGCTGCTCTTGTTTAGGTTTTAAGAAAGCAATCAGTACGCTACTTACTAAGAGCAAGATATACATAATTTTAAATTGTAGTCCTATACCTATTTCAGGACTTATATTATCAACTCCTATGTACCACTTATAAAATTTGATACTTATAAAACTTGTAATACTAATCATCAATAAGGCAACTTGCCATCTTAATAACAAAGAAATCACTATAATATTGACCAAAAATATCATTAATTGAAATTGACCGAAATTACTTACAATAATGAGTAGAATTGGCGTAAACACCAAGATGTAAGGTACTAAGATGTTCCAGGCAATTATGATAAACTTTTCTTGTTTAAAAGTTGTAGGCCATATAGGAAATGTTAATATAATGCTAGATGAAACGAGTACTGTGTGATGAACAAATTCTAAGATCTTCCAGTATTCCAGTTGCACCTCTTTCGGTATAGAATACATAGCAGAAAAAACCGAAACTATACAAAATAATCCAAAGAAAAAATACGTAGTATCAGTTTTGGGCAAATTATTTTTACAGAATGATAGTAGGCTGAACTCTTTAACATTATTAACAAATTTTCGGATCCTTAGTTCTCTACTTTTCTTTAAGGCAATTAATGCTGAATCTTTCTGTAAACCTATCCACCCACCTGGCTGTTTTAAAACATAATGGCTTCCTATGAAAAATATTAGGTTAGCAATTACTCCTGGAATAACGCTATCAATGCCACTAGATTCCAATAGAAAATTTCTCCAGTAAATTACTGTAATTAATCCTGCAACCATCCCTATTAATACTGATTTAGAGGTGCTTTCAAAACCGAAAATTGCAAATAATAAAGGTACTGTAACAATAGGCAGATAAAAGCTACTAACCATTAAAAATAGACTCAGCAAACCTTTCATATAGAAAGCAAGACAGAAAGCTAAAATTCCTATGATAATAGAACTTAAGTATGATATGGGAAGATCATACTTTTCTGGCCACTTTACGCCGAGGGATTTACGAAAATCGTAAGAAAAGGTAACTGCTGCTGCATTTATATATGAATCAGAAGTAGACATTACCATAGCCATTATTCCAGCAGCTATCAGACCCTTGAAGCCATAAATAAAGGTGAAGTTATCAATTATATAAGCAAAGAGGGAGCGGGGATCTAGATTAGGATTATGTGAAAGTAAAAGAATTCCGATCCAAAAAAATAATATGGATATAATCAACCTCGTAAAAGTGGCGATTGAGAAAGAGTCAGATACTTGTTTGATATCTTTTGCCATTGCAATTCTTTGAAAAATAGCAGGATTCAAAGAAGGAATAATAAAATATATAGCTAACGTAAAAGCTCCCCAAAATTTTGGATGCTCATAATCAAACAAAGTTGTATACCAAAATAATGGGTTTTGCGATACTGTCTCAACAACTATATAAGGGTCACTGAAAGTACCCCAAATTACTAATGCAATAATTGGAATAATAGTACCGAAAGTAAAGAATTGTATGACATCTGTAAAGGTTACAGCTCTAATCCCTCCAAACGTTGAGTATGTTATTACTATAATACTACTGAGTAAAGTCGCATAAAAACTCGTTATACCAAAAAAAAGCTGTAATATAGTTGCCGATACTTTAAACTGAGCGGCAACTTTTCCTACGCAGTTAAAGGTGCTAGATATAGAAGTTACTAATCTGACTTTCGAACCATATATATTGCCCATTGCCTCAGCTACCGAAATAGTTCCTAGAAACCTTCCAACACGTGGAGCTATAAAGTAAAATATCAGGAACCAGCTAAAAACGTCTCCAAACATTCCGGGAATTATATAAAATAGCCCACTTTCGTAAACTTCTGAAATGTCAGTTAGAAATGCACTGCCGCTAATCCAAGTCGCAATTAGAGTTGCTGCTATGGTTGCAGTCGAAAAATTTCTATTTCCAATCGCATATTCTCTAATATTTTTTATTCCTCTACCATAAAATAATCCAACAACTAAGTTAATTGTTAAAAATGCAACAAAGATGATCAAATCTACATTTATATTCATACTTTTCTAATTTAAGTTGATTAACATTACGAGTTTATTAAACTACAGTTATCAAGTTATAATAGTAAGCATAGTTAATTTCAACGGAAAATTTAATGAGAATCAACATTAATAATAGGAAAAATTAATGACCTCAGATCAACCTAAGCTTACCAAATTTGAGATACATTTGATAATATCTAAGTTACGCGCCGGAGAAACGGACTGGCTAAGAATTTATAAAGAAATAAAAGAAATACGAAACAGTCTAGCAAGCTAATACAAGGCTTAAAATAAACGATCTAAGTAAGTGCGCTTGAAATGTATAGGATCTTAATAATCAAACCAAATTTGACTATTAAAAATTTTAGCCTGTACTATACGTTAAGCTAATACAGGCGTTATAATTTCTAATTATCAGCAACAAAAAATACGGAAATTAAGAAACTCTGAGCTATAAAATTTGAGATCAGAGGTTCTAAAACCATACACTAGAGTCCGTCATATTCACTCAAGACTTTTAGCTAATCGGCTACTTACTTTCATTAGCCTTCATGCTGCGTATATGCTGCAAATTTTAAAAAAATCTGCAGTTAAATCTTTTATAAAAATTAATATTTATCGTGATTTGATCATAAGGCTAACCTGATGAGCTTCATTGAGTTATACTGAAAAAATTTATATATCAATTAGACAAGATTGGGATTTTTAATTGTTTCAAGCCTCTCGCTCTAATCTTTTTCTCCTTTTCTCCAAAGTTTCATTTTCAAACTTCCAGTATATGCTGCCGCTAATTCCACCACATTTACCAAGTGCCCTCTCTGCCGCGGCAGTTAAGGACATAACCTGCTGTTCGAACATCACTTCATTCATCCCTGTAACAACGCAAGTTATGGATGGATCTTTACTGAAGTAAAGAGTAGAACCTATAGGTATTAAAATCTCAACAAGGTCAATCCTAGGTCTTCTTACGAATTTTGCATTATATTTTTTTGGGCTTCTAAAGCTGCAAGATCATTATTAATGTCTAAAGTAACTGTTACTTTCTTTGGTTTATGGTTCCGTATCAAAGTGCTAACAAATTCAAGATCAATTAAAAATAAATTTCTTTTTCCATCTACATGTTTTTTTAATAAAATTTGTTTCATTGTAATTACAGTGCAACCATTTGTAGGTGCACTTATTTCGTATGACAATTGCAATGGAAAAAATGAATTCTTTTTAAAGCATTTAATTTTTTTTTGGACTAGATTCAACGTGTTCAACAAAATTCTTAAACACTGTATCATTAATTAAAAATGTAATTTTACTCATATTATGACAAATTTTAATGTTATTTTGTATTTTCAGCTTCGAACTATTAAAAATCCTATCCATTGTTCATCATTTTATTTAATACAGAATTAATTAAGCAAACGTTTAAAATAAATAGATTATACAACCTTAAATTAAATATTTCAAATATATTTTAATCTTAGGTATAGATTAAATTATGCTATTTCAGGGGGGCGCAATTTTTGATTAGGCTTGCGATAATAGTCTGTACGTTGTTAATCAAAGGGATTAAGGGGGATACAGCTAGATTGAGTAATGTATGTTCAGATGACATAAAATTAGACTCATTAAAGCTTAGGCATTTGTTAAGTTTTCACTCCTCAGGCATGAGGATTTCTCGTTTACCCGTGTGGCTTGGTTGAGAAATTAGGCCCTCACGCTCCATCCTATCAATGACATTTGCTGCTCTGTTGTAACCGATGCGCAGACATCTTTGGATGTAACTAATTGATACTTTGCGCTCTAATTGAACTATTTGCTTGGCTTTTCTGTAAATTGTTTCATCATCATCACCATCTCCGAAATCTTCTGTACCTCCTCCACTTTCATCACCGCTGCTTTCAGTAACTGCTGATACGTAGTTCGGGGTACCGGTACTCCTCAAGTAATTTGTGACTTTCTCAACTTCTTTATCGTCAACAAAAGGACCATGAACCCTAAGGATCCTTGAAGCATTACCCATATAAAGCATATCACCCATGCCAAGCAGTTGCTCTGAACCTTGCTCGCCGAGGATAGTTCTGCTATCAATCTTTGAAGTAACTTTAAAACTGATCCTGCTTGGGAAATTCGCTTTAATAACGCCGGTTATTACGTCAACTGAAGGACGCTGCGTTGCCATGATTATGTGGATTCCGGCAGCTCGCGCCATTTGTGCTAAACGTTGAATAGAAGATTCTATATCCTTACCTGCAACGATCATTAAATCGGCCATTTCATCAACTATTACCACAATGAATGGTAGTTTCTCTAAAGGGATTGGAGTAGACTCAAAAGTAGGTTTTCCCGTCTCACTATCAAATCCGGTTTGAACGACGCGTTCCAGCGTTTTACCTTCTTTAATATTTTCAGCAATTTTAGCGTTGTAGCCAGCAATGTTGCGAACTCCGACATTGGACATAAGTCTGTAGCGGTTTTCCATTTCTTTCACTGCCCACTTAAGTGCTACTACAGCCTTACCCGATTCTGTAACAACAGGGGTTAGCAGATGAGGTATATTATCGTAAACCGATAGTTCAAGCATCTTTGGATCAATCATTATAAGCCTGCACTCAGCTGGAGTATAGCGATAAAGCAGCGACATAATCATCGCATTTATTGCAACTGATTTACCTGAACCTGTAGTACCTGCAACAAGTAAATGTGGCATTTTAGCAAGATCGGCAACAAGGGGTTTGCCTGCTAAATCTTTACCCAAAATTAGCGGTAATAAAATAGTAGGATCTTGATATTCAGGAGTCTCAATAAGTTCTCTCAAGCAGAAAAATGCACGCTGTTTATTTGGTAATTCGATGCCTAGAACATTTCTACCAGGCACTATAGCGATTCTTGTCGAAAGAGCAGAGAGCGACCTTGCGATATCATCAGACAAGCCTACAACCCTTGAAGATTTTGTACCAGGCGCCGGTTCAAGTTCATATAAAGTTACAACGGGGCCTTGGCTAACATCAACTATTTGTCCTTTAACTCCAAAATCATCAAGCACACTGATTAAATTTTCTGCATTTGATTTTAGTTCGGCAGCGCTTTCAACCTTTATATTCTGATTATCAGGCATCTTTAACAAATCAATTGGTGGTAAAGAGCCGCTGTCTGCACTATTGACTATGCTTTCAGAATATTTAAGAGCAGCAGGTGATTTTTTTGGTTGCATTTCAGTGACCATAGAGCTGCTTATAGGTTCAAAGGCTTGAGTATTTAAGGGTTTAATATCATCAGTATTATTAAATGAAGGGGCCCTTTTTTGGGTGGTTATAAGCGTCGGATTAGAGGTCTTAGACGGTAATTTGAAAGAAGGTAGCTTAAAGCTCGTTAGATTTTTTAATTTTTGTACGAAATTTGAGTAACCGTTAAAGGAAATTCCACAAGTGAAAATAATTATCAGGAACGCTAAAACTCCAAAACCCAAATTTGCCAAAACCCCGAGCGGATCAATCAATGGACCTGCTATAGTGCCGACAACCCCCCCCCCGCCTGCTGGTAACATTTTAAAGCTAAGCTTAGCTAAGGCTAACGATAAAGAAATTGCAGCAAGCATCATGCTGGTGATTTTTAATAAAAAGAATGGTAGTGCTCTGTCTTTAAAAACAGAATATGTCCAAGCAAAAAAGTAAAAGGGGAAGACAAACGCTGCAAACCCAAAGATTTGGTATAAAATATCAGATAAATACGCCCCAAAGAAGCCTAAACTATTTTCAGGGTGCTTATGAGTAACCAAATTAAATGAAGGATCACTACTTGAATGAGAGAATAATACAATTGTAAAAACTATGCCAAGGCCTGAAAAAATTAAAATTCGGCTAATGTAATTTGCAAAAAATTTTCTAATTAAATCATTCATATGTCAGGCGATCTGTCTAAAGGTTGACCGGTATTATAACATTTAAAGCTTTAGTTTAAAATAGTTTGTATAGATATTGTTGGTCTAATTTTTAGAACCTTTGGAATAATTTAGTAACATTCACGTAACATAAAGTGATATTTACATAGCTTTTGCAACTAAAAGCTTAACAACAACTCAAATAATTCAGCATAATGATGAGAGATAAGTAACTTTTTGGAAATGATTTGTGTTGGTATTAAATAGTGCAAGAAAAGCGGATAGGGATCTATATAATGATGCTTCAGAAGATTTTATACCTATAGCCTGCCACTATGACGAGAATACATTACTGACAAAGAACGGTGAACTAATACAAATAATTCAAATTAATGGTATCAACGCTGAGCATGTCAGTAAAGAACTATTTAACCTGCGTGAGACCGTACGTAGTGCACTTAAAAAGAATATTGAAGGTAATAACTATGCTTTCTGGCTGCACACTGTCAGACGTAAAACAAATCTAGATGATGATACTCCGTATAATAAAATATTATCAGCTAACCTACATGATGTCTGGCGCAAAAAAAATTACTGGGACGATAAATTTGTAAATACTTTATATATTTCAATAATTTATGATTCAGCTGAAGTAAGGACAAAGAACCTAACTTCTTTACTAAATTCCCTAGTACCAAGTGTGGTTCGTGATTTTCAAAATAAATATTTAGCCGATGCTTACATAAGACTGAATGGTACCGTTAACAAAATTTTAGGTGACCTTGAGGAGTACGGGGCAAAGAAACTTGGAATCCGTTTTGAGGGAGATCGAAGTTTTTCTGATTTAGTTTTTCTATATCGTAGAATAACCCACTTGAACGAAGATAGTTGTTTGGTTCCATTATCTGATCTGTCAACATTCTTAGCTTCTCAACGGTATGCTGTCGGAGGTGATAAAATTGAAGTTATCAGTGAGCAAGATAAGAAATTTGCAGCTATGCTTTCAATTAAAGAATATCAAGACATATCAGCCGACGCGCTAGATACGTTCTTGCAGCTTCCTGTTGAATTAATAGCTACAGAAGTGTTTTATTTTGTCGATAAGAAAACCGTTATATCAAAGTTTGAAGATCAAGATTATATTTTAAAAGTTAGCGGAGATACTGACTTAAGAGACATCAAAGGTACTGCGCACATGGCAAGCGAAGAGGCTGACTCGAGATTTTGTAAACAGCAAATTTCTATAGCAATTATTGGCGACGATTTAAATAAGTTAGACCAAGATATGAGCCGTGCATCTCGGGAACTTTCCAAAATAGGAATAGTGCACGTTAGAGAAGACATAAATTTAGAGCAAACATTTTGGGCGCAATTACCTGGTAACTTTACTTTTTTAAGAAGAATGGCCCCTACGGTTTTAAGTGATACTGCGGCCCTTGCTTCCTTGCATAATTTTCCAACAGGCAATCAAACTAGTCCATGGGGGAAGGCTATAACATTACTACGTACTGAAAAAGGGACACCCTATTTTATGAATTTTCATACAAATACCGGACAAGGCAATACCGCTATAATGGGGAGTAATGGTACTGGGAAAACTATAATCACAAATTTCTTAATCTCGGAATCCATTAAGTTTGAACCGACAATAATCTATCTCTCTAACAATAATAATTCTCAAATTTTCATTGAATCGATCGAGGGTAAATGGGTTGAAAACAGTGATCAAATTATTAATCCTTTTTTATGTGAAGATACTGAAGAGAACAGAAAATTCCTTTGTGATTTTCTAAAGATAATTTGCAACCATTATGTGATTTTTCTAAATGATGCAGAGATTGAGTTCTTGCAAAGCTTAGTTCAAAAAGTTTTCAATTTGGAAGAACAAAACCGCACACTTTCAAATCTGATAAAGACTATAGACTTTTCGAGTGCGGCAGGCGCAGTAGTTAAACAAAGATTATCAAATTTCGACGAAGGAAAATTATACCATGGTATGTTTGATCGTCCTGATGGGTTTGGGCTGCATGAGTCTCAAATTGTAGGATTTAATTTGTACAAATTTACTGATAAATATTTCACAGACAAGTTCTATCCAGAAGACGTAAATCAAGTAGAGCAATTTGAAAATGACCTGCAAGTTAATATGAGTATTTGTACAAGTGTAATTTTTGCGTTAAATCATTTTCTAACATTGAACAAAGTGGGGGCGAAAATCCTCGTTCTTGATAATATGAATTTTCTGCTTAAGCCCAAATATTTTTCCGAGCTTATTCAAGATAGTTTAAGCAAGCTTGCAAGTTGTAACGGCATAATGCTTGGTAATATTAATCTGTATAGTATGCAATCTGAAGAGCCTGTGAGTTGGCAAATATGGCAAGATCTTATTGATACCAAGATTATTCTTCCTTCAGACATAAAAATTGAAGATTTAAAACAAATTCTTGATCTAAGTAGAGCAGAATATAACAAGCTCTTAAGCTTGACGCTTTCGTCCCGAAGATTCCTTATAAAACAAGATAATCAGTCAATAGTAGCAGAATTAAGTATAGGGGGACTTGCAGCATTTGTACGAATCTTATCTGCAAAAGAAGAAGAGATGGAGATATATAAAAAAATATTGGCCGAAAATCCAGGACCTGTCAAAGCATGGATTGAGCCTTTATATAAAGCTTTGGAAAGTTACAAAACAGAATGACTTTGAAATTTGTGATAAATCAATAATGTAACAGTTAGATTATAAAGAATATGAATGTTTAAAAAATTTAATTTAACTGTTTTATTGGTGCTATGTTTTTCGCTTGATTGCAAAGCGTCTTTCTGGGACGTACTTATTGGATGCATAGCAAATCCTTGCAACTGTGGAATGGGTGATCAAATTGAGCCGTGGCATGGGGAAGACCTAAATAAAGGGTCTAAAAACCTGATATGTCCTCCCTGGAATAAAAACGGTGGGAGGGATGGTCACAATTGTTTGGCTAACACTCGTTATCCTCCAATCTTTATACCATGGCACATGGTGCACTGTGCTGAGAATACTACTGAAAGTAATTATTTTGCTCCGAAGATTCGTGTAAGAAATCAAAGTTGTAACTCTATAGCATGTTGGACTATATCAAAAACCCTTAATTGGGACGGCGAATGCATATTATGGCCTACGGGTTATGTGCTTCCGTTCTTAAGAATATGCGCAAGAGTTGCTTTACCTGATAATCCCAAAACTAATACGCCTGCAGATCCAGGATACACTTACGGAAAACATTTAGATTTCGAAGGTTACGAAGAAGATGATGAAGTAATTATAGGTGTGGACGGTAAGCCTATTGATTTTTTTAAACCTAAATTATGTGCTTATCGTGATTCCTCGATCCTTGACTTTTTAAGTAAAGGAATAAGCCTTGACGGATTTGACATCATTCCTGATCTCATGGACTTCAATCCTATAAAACAGCCATATCATAAAACTAAGGAACTACACATAATCGCTAAAATACTACTTTTCTTTTTAGAAATGATGTCTCAAACAGCGCAAGGCCTTATGGATATGTTCGGAGGTCTATTTGATATGATAGGAGGAGCTATTATACCTAATTTAAACTTTTTTAAACCCATATTTGATGTACTAGGCGCTATACTTGAAGCATTTTACCAGCTTATCAAACTTATTATTGAAGAATTTGGTCAAATAAACAGGCTAGTAAGCGACTACAAATTCGGTTGTGTTGAGATTCCTCTAGGGCCATACCCACCACCTTATTGTCCAAAGATTCTTCCGTACGTTCCTTCAGCTACTACTCAATTTATTTGCGAGATAAATAGTGATGGTACTATAGCTGACTCGGTTGCAAGCAAGCCTTGCGTGGTGTCTAAGGTTCAAAATGATCCTGTTAGTAACACAGTTCGAGTTACTTTCGATAATTTTGTACCGCTTTGTAAAGGGGGGCAGGATCCGATTAAGACCGATAAGTGCGTGAGGCTTGAGAATATAGATTTATTTAATTCGGCAAAAACAATGCACACGCTTACTGCAAGACGTGATGCAATCAAACCATGCGAACAAGCAGGTGGAACCGATCCATGCGTACGAACAATGATCCCCTTTTCATGTAGCGTGTCAGAAAATGGTTGCGAGGATGGATTTAGAATAGTCTACGCAGCAAAAATCGGTCAAAAATCTATGCCGACTGGATATTTCATGGATGACCTTGAAGATTGTGGTAGTAGCGGTGATACTCATATGAGTTGTCAAGAAATTTGGGGAATTAATATTGGTGAATTTAAAGATATTAGTCTTACTTTCCCAGAGACTGAAACCGCAGGCAACGTTACTGACTTAATTCAGACCTTTACGCTACAAGATACAAATGCAATGACCAGGACGTTTAATGCATCAATTGTTAGACAATCCAGATTTGATTCAACTCTAAAAATACAAAGGGAGTCAAATCAAATGTGCATAGATGAAGATGGCGAGATGATTGGATGTGAGGATAGAGCCACAATAACAACTCCAAGAGTTTACGATTGTGATTCAGGAATAAGTGGCTTGCCAACTTGTACTTCAGATTACTTTATACCAAAACTTGTCATTACTATTACAAGCAATGATAATGTACATACTACTAGCGCAGTAGTCGAGCCATTATCTGTGCACAATGATACAACATCAAATTATTTAATAAATCTAGCGGGGTATGATTTTACGTCATTCGTTACAGATAATACTTATGTTGAAAAACCGTTTGTGGGTACCAAAGCATTTAATGCAGCAACATTATTTGGAACTTATAAAAATAATGCAGTACCGTTTGATTCTACAACTAACACAGTTACTACAGGAGTTACTTATTTATATGGTTTAGAGTATGTAAATGACAAATATGTTCAAGGTGGCAAATATGCTTGTGCTAAATTTTCAGAGGCTGATCTTCCACGTTGCCCGATAAATGAAAAAAATTGTGTCCTAAGCAATTTACTAAATCGTGATCTTGTAAATTGCACTGATTTCTTCAATAAAGTTAAAAATTATACAGGCTTAAGATTATGTACTACTAACGATATCTCGTGCGTGACTAAAGACTCCGTTCCAGGTAAAAGTGGTGGAGCGGGAGTTACAATCTATCAATGTGGAGGTTCTACAGGAAACTATTGTTATAATAATGCTTCAAATTCAGAAGTATGTAAAATTTCAATGAGTCCAATTGATAGATATAATCCGGCTCCAGACCTTGATCCTAATATAATTACACCATTACCGAATACTGCTTATTATCCTAGTGGGTTAAAGCAAGATTATGATGGCAATTTGTACACACTCCGCGATAAAACTCCTGTAGAACTTGGCCTATGTACAAGCATCCCACAACCTGTATGTTCAGCAGTAAACGTTCCAGCGTCTAGCGATCATAATGCATCGTGGACTGAAGCTACAATTGGTGAGCAATCAACCGGCACATGCGTAAATGGTGCAACTCAAATTAACTCGGCAAAACCCTTAAAAAGATATTGCATCTCCAATGCTGAAAACAGAACAATACGCTTTGAGGAATTAGATGATGATATCGGTTGTAAATTTTCATCTGTAAATATAACTGACCATATAAGCAGTTTTCCTGCAACTTATCCTTATAATGTTTTGAGTGATACTATATCTGGAAGTATTGTGTTTGGAACAGTTGGGACTACTAATAACGTAAATAACAGTACCTACTACTCAAACATAACCGTTAAAATTGATGATTTAAGTAAATTAGATAGTTTTAAATTAACGACCGGATTATTTAAGGATTATGCAATTATAACGGTGAACGGGCAAGTTGCGTATAGCGGCCCTGGTATTATTGTAAATATAATAAATTCTTTAGGGCTTCCTTCCCTCGGAATTGCTACAACTATTAATAATAAAGATCTAAAACCTTTCTTAGTTGTTGGGGACAATAATATTAGAATTGATTTAGGAGTCGTAGCGAGTGGTGGACTATATTATAAGATCGATTATAAACTTAAATAAAGCCTATAAAGCACATTAGAAATATTATTGTAAAAGTCTTTAATCTAGATCAAAGGTTATTGAGTAGAATTTGCCAAGTATTGGGGTAAAGGCTATATGTGATTAGAAATCAGGCTCAGAACTAACTATACATATATGTATAGAATTCATAAATTACAGCTGGCTTTAGAGGCAATTTTTTAAGAATAGGATTTTATTCTATCTTCGATTTCATGACGAAAATGTCTGATTAACCCCTGAATAGGCCAAGCAGCAGCATCACCGAGCGCACATATCGTGTGTCCTTCTACTTGCTTTGTTACATCTAACAACTGATCAATTTCTTCAAATTTAGCTTTACCTTGAACCAACCGCATCATCACTCGCCACATCCAACCTGTACCTTCTCGGCAAGGTGTGCATTGACCGCAAGACTCATGCATATAAAACCTACTTAAACGGGCGATAGCGTAAATTACGTCAGTAGATTTATCCATTACAATAACCCCGCCGGTACCAAGTCCTGATCCTGCAGCTCGTAGCGCGTCAAAATCCATTGTCATATCTTCGCACATTTCCTTTGTTATCATAGGAACAGAAGAACCTCCGGGTATTATTGCTTTCAAATTGTTCCAGCCACCACGCACGCCGCCTGCATATTTTTCAATCAATTCTTTAAGCGGTATGCCCATAACTTCCTCCACGTTACAAGGAGTATTGACATGCCCTGAGATACAAAACAGCTTAGTTCCGGTGTTATTTGGTTTACCGATCCCTGCAAACCAAGCTGCACTGCGTCTTAAGATGGTTGGCACTACCGCAATTGATTCAACATTATTAATGGTTGTGGGACAACCGTACAAGCCGGCCCCTGCAGGAAACGGGGGTTTTAACCGTGGCATCCCTTTTTTACCTTCTAAACTTTCTAAGAGTGCAGTCTCTTCTCCACAAATGTAAGCTCCTGCTCCACGATGCAAATATATATCAATATCATATCCGGAGCCGCAAGCGTTCTTACCAATTAATCCTGAGACGTAAGCTTCATCAAGTGCGACTTGAACATTTGAAGCTTCATTGTAAAACTCGCCTCGTATATAAATATAACAAACATGGGCATTGATCGCGACGCTTGCAAGCACGCATCCTTCAATAAGCTTATGAGGCTCAAATCGCAAAATATCGCGATCTTTGCAAGTGCCTGGTTCCGATTCATCTGCATTTACTACTAGATAACTTGGTTTTGCGGAATTTTTAGGCATGAATGACCATTTCATTCCTGTCGAGAAACCAGCGCCACCTCTACCTCTTAAGCCTGATTGCTTAACTTCATTGATAATCCAATCGCTACCCTTAACTATAAAATCTTTAGTATTTTCCCAGTCACCACGCGTTTTGCTGCTTGCTAAATTAAAGCTTTGCTCGCCGTAAAGATTTGTAAAAATTTTATCGCTTGAATTTATCATGATTGGCTCTTAAGTAAATAGGTGGGCAATTCTTTTTCAACAACTAATTTATTGATGCCCTTATGTGGATTAAAGACTATGTACCATTTTTTGTTCCATATATAAAACTGGATGCTACGCTGCTCTAACTTAGTTAAAAATTGCTCCCACGTTGTATCTGCAGCCAAGTGATTCTCAGATAATTTAACAAATTCAGTCATAAAGTTTTTTGCAAGTGGATTGAGAATATCCTCAATTAAAAGTAATTTGCCATCTACTTTTGCAAAATTCAAGCTATCGATCATTAAAGTTTTTTGCTTTGAATTGCGGATAATCCATTTAACACTAAAATGATCAGGTGCCCCTTCCCATACTTTATATGTGATGATTTTCATTTTATCTATACTGCAGAAATCAAAGCTTTCCGCAAAATTTTTAATAGTAAGATTAATTTGGTCAGTTACATCAGCTTCTCCACCGTATAAATCAGGATATTCCACAGTACCTTTACATTTGCCTTTTGGAGTAATTTTATCAAAATCAAAAAATCTATCACTTATCGTAAAGCCATTACTGACTGCGCTTGAATTACCATACGCTACAAGAGATGCTAAGGTTAGAATAGCAATAAGCGGCAGATAAAAAATTCTCATCATAATATTATTTTTTAAAGTATTTAACTAGCAGCTTTTGGAGCTGAGCCGCACCTTCCTGTTTGTGACCCAGCTGTTACAGAATCCCCGTTTTTCATTTTATCAATCAAAATAGTCATGTTTTCAGGGGTTAAATCTTCAAAATAGTCATCGTTGATTTGCACCATCGGCGCATTTACGCAAGCTCCTAAACATTCAACTTCAATTAGACTAAATTCATTATCTTTTGATACTTCACCACATTTAATATCAAGTTTATCTTCGCAAGTTTTCACGATATCACTTGAACCTCTAAGCCAACAAGGGGTCGTAGTACAAACTTGTATATGGTTCTTTCCAACGGGTTTTAAATTAAACATTGTGTAAAAAGTTGCCACTTCATAAGCCCGCATAAACGGCACGCTTAAAAATTCTGCTACAAATTCGATAGCATTATGTGGTAGCCAGCCGCCGCTTTGACGTTGTGCCAGATCAAGTAATGGCAAGAGAGCACTCTTTTGTCTACCTTCAGGATAGCGTGCTATGATAGTTTGAGCTTTCTTTAAATGCTCATCACTGAAACTAAATTTTGTAGCGTCTTTGGTCATTTTATTTTTTATCAATTAAACATTTTATTGATTGTTAACGATCAATCTCTCCAAACACAACATCAAGACTAGATATTACAGTAACAACGTCAGCCATCATGTGTCCACGCGTCATAAAGTCAAGCCCTTGCAGATGTGCAAATCCTGGCGCTTTTATTCTACATCTGTAAGGTTTGTTGGATCCATCAGCATATAAATAAACCCCGAACTCACCTTTTGGAGCTTCAACAGCGCCATATGCCTCACCTTTCGGGACGTTATAACCTTCTGTGTAAAGTTTAAAATGATGAATAAGAGCTTCCATTGATTCTTTCATCTCCGCTCGCGCGGGCGGAGCAACTTTGCGATCACTGGTTTTGATAGGCCCTGCAGTCATTTTATCGATACATTGTTGCACAATCCGAAGAGATTGATACATCTCTTCGACCCGTACCAAATATCTATCGTAACAATCACCGTCTTTGCCAACTGGTATCTCAAATTCCATCTCACTATATACATCGTAAGGATTAGATTTTCTCAAATCCCACGCAATGCCTGAGCCTCTGAGCATGGGGCCTGAGAATCCCCAGTCCATTGCTTGTTTTTGGCTTACAACACCAATCCCGACAAGTCTTTGTTTCCAGATACGATTATCATTTAAGAGCGTTTCAACATCAGCTAATGCTTTTGGAAACTTAACTATGAAATCTGCTATATCTTCAAGCAGGCCATCGGGTAAATCTTGAGACACTCCTCCAGGCCTATAATAATTTGCATGCATTCTAGAGCCTGAAACGCGCTCATAAAATTCCATGATTTTTTCACGCTCCTCAAATAACCATAACACCGGTGTCGTAGCTCCAACGTCTAGCGCCTGCGTGGTAATATTTAAAATATGATTGAGAACCCGAGTAAGCTCTGCAAACATTACTCTGATAAACTGTGCGCGTCTTGGTACGTCAATTTTCAATAATTTCTCAACAGTTAGCGCAAAAGCATGTTCTTGACACATTGGCGAGACGTAATCTAGGCGGTCAAAATAAGGTATAGCTTGCAAATATGTCTTATGCTCGATTAATTTCTCAGTGCCGCGATGTAGTAAACCAATATGAGGATCGGCTAGATTAATTACTTCTCCGTCCATCTCTAAAATTAACCGTAAAACCCCGTGGGCTGCAGGATGCTGCGGCCCAAAGTTTATAGTCATATTTTTTAAATCAATTTCTTTTGTCATCCTATTTGCACTTATTTTGTGGCTTTTTCATCACCTGGCAGCACGTAACTTGGCCCTTTCCAAGGTGAAAGAAAATCAAATTTTCTAAATTCTTGAACTAATTCTACCGGTTTATAAACTACTTGCTCAAGGCCTGCGTCGTACTCAACTTCCAGGTAACCTGTTAAAGGAAAGTCCTTACGAAGAGGGTGCCCTACGAATCCATAATCTGTAAGGATTCGTCGCATATCTGGGCAGTCTTTAAATCTTATCCCGAACATATCAAAAATCTCGCGTTCGTACCAGCAACTTGCACTAAATACACTGTTTACAGAAGGAACTAATTCTTCCGTATCGACAGAAATTTTCAATAAAACACGTAAATTTTGCTCTAAGCTGAGCAAGTTGTAGCCAATTTCAAATCTCTTATTACGACTCGGAAAATCTGCAGCAAACAAATCAGTTAAGACAGTAAATCTAAGCTTAGGAGAGTTTTTTAGAAAACCAAGTATTGAAAGAAGATTTTCATGTTTGACATGGTACGAGATAAAGTCGTCAATATTTAATTTCTCAAGCTCTATATTTTCAGATTTAGAGAACTCTTCGACAATTTTGATTGCATCTTCTTTGGTAGTCATGCGCTAATTATCCCTTAAACTTTGTAGTACGCCTAATTTTCTTTTGTAGTTGAAGCACTCCGTAAAGTAAAGCTTCAGCAGTCGGCGGGCACCCCGGAACATAAACATCCACAGGAACTATACGGTCGCAACCGCGTACAACTGCGTAAGAATAATGATAATAACCCCCACCATTAGCACAACTGCCCATAGAAATCACCCATTTCGGATCTGCCATTTGGTCATATACACGACGTAAAGCAGGGGCCATTTTATTTGTAAGAGTACCTGCAACAATCATCAGATCAGATTGACGAGGACTCGGGCGAAACAACATACCGAAACGATCCATATCATAACGACTAGCTGCTGCTTGCATCATTTCAACAGCACAGCAGGCAAGGCCAAAAGTCATCGGCCACAGAGAGTTTGAGCGAGCCCAACCGATGAGATCATCGACCCTAGTTAATACAAAACCACGATTTGATAGCTCTTCCTCAAAAAACTCATCTTGATCTTGAAATGTTGGTTCTTTCATAATTTATAATAATTTAATAGCTAGCGTGTACGATATTATTCCCATTCTAAAGCGCCTTTTTTCCACTCATATATAAAGCCTACGGTCAGTACTAACAGGAAAAACATCATTGACCAAAAGCCAAACAAGCCCGTTTTGCCTAAAGTTACGGCCCAAGGAATAAGAAAAGTTACTTCTAAATCAAATATAATAAATAAAATTGCAACTAAATAAAAGCGTACGTCAAATTTACTGCGCGCATCACTAAAGGGATCAAACCCGCACTCATAACTTGCAAGTTTCCCAACGCTTGGCTTACTCACAGCAAGAAGCTTTGGCAATACTACAACGACGATAGATAATACTACTGCTATAGAAAAGAAAACCGCTATTGGTAGATATTCTTGCAAAAAATTAGAGCTTTGTAACATCATTTATTAATATAAAATTATATTTTACTTTGGTACACTAAAGCAATTAAACATGCAATGCAAATTCATTGCATCAAGTCATAAGTTGATATTTTATCATTTATTGGCAGACTAAAAAAGTTATAATATGGAAAATAAGTTTTTTACTTTAAAAAACTAGTAATTTGTAGCAATTATCTGAAATTTATTTTACAAAACAATTAATATTAAATCCATTAGTGACAGTATTTATGACAATAAGCAGCGTTTCAAACCCTTTGCCTGATTACATTATATGGAATGAACAAACCGCCGCAGACAGCGTAATACGCACGCCTGCGCGCGCGATGAAATTTCCGCTCACTGAACAAGATAAAGCAGATATCGAGACTCTTAATGAAAAATACGAACTTGAGATTCTAAAGCAAGGTTGTGCTGGGCTTGCAGCGCCTCAAATCGGTATCTCAAAGCAATTTATCATATTTGCATTACATGATGAACCACGCCTTAAGAAATGGCGGCCGGATCTTACTCAAACTATGCCGAAATCTGTCTGGTTGAATCCATCATGGGAGCCTTTGGGTCTTGAGATAAGCGAAGCATTTGAGGCGTGTTTTACAATCCCTGAAACTTCAGGACCGGTTAAGCGCTATACAAAGATAAAATATACAGCATATGATGTGCAAGGCAACTTCCTGGAAGGAATAGCTGAAGGATTTCTCGCACGCGTCATTCAGCATGAGATAGATCATCTAAAAGGTGTACTTTTCATCGATTATGTGGATAAAAAAGATTTATTGAGTTTCGATGAATATCGTGAAAGGCGAAAAAAAGCCATGGAAATGATAGACGGGAAATAGACTATTATCAACGATTTTTACAGGATTTATGATTGCTTACTTTAAAATTGATAAAAAATTAGAGAATGATAGTTTTCTTATAGTAAATTTAAAACTTTGTCAGGTTAGGCTCATCAATAATTACGACTACACCTGGCTGATATTAGTACCGCAACAAAATAATATAGTCGAGATCACTGATTTGCCTCTTAAAGAATACAATCTTCTTTGCAGTGAAATATACCTGGTCTCGCAAATTATGCAGAAATTATTTAAGCCTGATAAATTAAATATAGCAACGATTGGCAATATAGTCAGGCAGCTACATGTTCATATAATTGCAAGGTTTAAAAACGATAAGTTATTTCCAAAGCCTGTATGGGGTTGTGAATTTACGCCGTACGATTCTGCAGTTTTTTCACACAAAATATCAATAATCAGTGATGCTATAAAGAATTTAAATTAACGACTAAGCTGCTATTTATGACCGGTTGAGCCAAAGCCCGCGACTCCGCGTGCGGTATCTTCGTGAGAATCCACTTCTTCCCATTTTACAACTTCATGTTTTGCTATTATCATTTGCGCGATTCTCATTCCTCTTTCAATGATAAAATCTTGTACCCCATGATTGATTAAAATCACTTTTATCTCGCCACGGTAATCAGAATCAATTGTACCTGGAGTATTTAGAACTGTTATTCCATGCTTTGCAGCAAGACCTGAGCGGGGTCTAACTTGTGCTTCGTAACCAAGAGGCAAACTTATAGCTATCCCGCAAGGAATAATTTTTATCTCAGCTTTTTTAAGCGTTATATTTTCGTCAATTGCAGCGTAAAGATCCATGCCGGCGCTTTGCTCGGTAGCGTAGGAAGGCAGCGGCAGGTCGCGAGCATTTTCAAGCTTGCTGATTTTAACATTTATTTTCATGAAGATATATTTTAATTATTAGAAATAGTAGTAGGCTAAAATATAATTCTAACGCCGCAAATGTCAATCAACTTTAGTGTTTATAGATCTATAAAAGATATTATTTTCACTGTTAAACGAGTTCTAAAGAAATTTCCTGATGTTCAATTAATGTAAGCAAAATAACCTTGAATTTAAACTTGAAATATATTACTCATTGATTCTAAACTCTGAACACCACACGATAGAAAATAATATGTCTGAGAACAGTGATGTAATTAGGGAAAAGAAATATTTAAACATTATAAGTATGGTGTTTATAACATGCTTACTCGCATCAAACCTTGCTGCTATAAAAATCTGCGAGTTTTGGGGGCATACTTTACCAGCTGGAATATTACTGTTTCCATTATTATATGTACTAAATGATGTTTTAACTGAAGTTTATGGTTTTTCTGTAAGTCGAAAAATAGTGTGGACTATAATGGTCCTGAAAAACTGGACAGAAAAAGAGCGACAAAAGAGATATAATTCTGAATTAAAAAAGAGAGAATTATATGAGTAAAAAAGCAAAACAATATAGCGCTGAGGAAAAAGCTAGAATTGCTATGGAAGCAATCAAGGGTGAATTAACTATGGCGCAAATTAGCAGTAAGTTATGGAGTGCATGCGACCCAAATTAGCAATTGGAAAAAGCAAGCTTTGGAGAATGTAGTAACAGGCTTTAAAACCAAGGCAAAGTCAGATGATCCTGGACCGCAATGCCTGATTAAAAACCTGTACGAACGAATAGGACAGCTTACCGTAGAACGTGACTGGCTCAAAAAAAAATCTACACTGTTTGGACTTGGAGTCTAGGCGTAAAATGATTGATGCTCATGAAATTTGCAGTTTAAGCATTGCCGCGCAATGCCATCTACTTTTTATCAACAGGTCTAGTTATTATTATAAGCCTAAACCTATAAGCTCAGAGGATTTACAAATAATAAAAATTATTGATAAGACCTATACAGAACATCCCTATTATGGTACCCGTAGAATGTCCCAATGCTTACAGGCAAAAGGCTACGATGTTGGTCGCAAGGCGCTTAGACGTTACTACCGAATCATGGGGTTGGAAGCTGTATATCCTAAGAAGAACCTGAGTAAAAGAAACCAGGCTCATAAATCTATCCTTATCTTTTAAAAGACATGAAGATTATAGCAGTAAATCAGGTGTGGAGCTCTGACATCACCTATATAAGGCTTGCACAAGGGTTTGTATATTTAGTAGCTATAATAGACTGGTATAGTCGCTATATTACTCAGTTGGCAGGTATCAATTACCCTGGAGTCTGAATTTTGTGTATCAGCTTTACAAGAGGCTATGGCAAAATATGGGAAACCACAGATCTTTAACACTGATCAGGGCGTGCAATTTACTTCTGAAAGATTCATTACGGTGCTAACTGATAATGCCGTAGAAATCAGTATGGACGGTAAGGGCAGAGCTTTGGATAATGTCTTTATCGAAAGGTTCTGACGTTCATTAAAACAGGAAAAGATATATCTAATTATTTTAAATACAGTCAGGGAGGCAAAAAATGCTATTAGTGATTATATGAGTTTTTATAATACAGAAAGAATGCACCAATCACTGGAATATTTTACCCCGGAAAGTGTGTATTTTAAGAAAAATATTGAGTAATTATATAAACGAAATTTTATCTCATTTTTTCTGTTTTTTTGTCTAGACAAATGGGTCCACTATAGTTCTATAGCGGAGAGGAGGGGATTGGCTTTGCCTCTATCGCGAGTGCTCTAGCGCAAACCCCTTGTCTTCAAAGATTCAGTCCCGTTATTACTCATAATATAATCTATAAACCTATCAAGATACGCTTGACGCTTTTGATCTTGACATATTTATGGATTATATAATGGCGGAGCACATGGTACGCGTTGCGAACCTTAAACCAATTTAGACTAGAATTTTTACAAATTATATTAAAGCCTAATTATTATAAAAATTATAATAACACGTTGGTTATGATTGCTAAGTAGATTGAGCATGTGAAGTTAAGAAGAGAAAATATATTTATATGTGTGATTCACACTGATCCTTTCAACAATTTTATTGCACACTCTCTGTTATAGGCTTGGGAGATAATACGTTCTTTTGAAGGGTCATAATTTTTGCTAACTTCTTCATGAAGTGGAGTGTCATAAATCAGTTCAGTGTACCTCTAATTCGGGGTTTTTCCTTGTAATGAGCTGTGTGGCCTATGCCAGTTATAATAAAATTCCCAATAACCCAACTCTTCAGCCAAATCTTGCTTTTTGATATCTATATTTGAATAAAACTCATCAAGATCCGTACGCTGGCTACGCTCTACCTTACCATTGAGATGCGGAGAAGCAGGTCTAATAGGGCGGAACTTAATGCCATATTCTTTTAAACGTTGCTGTACTTCATAAGCAAAGAATTCTTGCCCTCTATCAGTTTGAATACGTTGGATAGGGAAAGGCATACGATCCATTACCTCGTCCAGGAAGAGAAGAGTATTTTCAGCTGTACGGCGCTTATATAGTGATAATACTTTGTATCTTGTGCAGTCATCTATGGCTGTATACTGATATAAGCTTCTTGATATCTTACAGACATCCATCTGAACCCTTTCACCTGGAAGTTTACAATTGTACCTTTTAACTGTTTTCCGATAATGTCTCTTTATCTGCAAGTAAGGTATATTATTCTTCTTAAAGACCTTATAAATAGTAGCTAGAGATAAAGAAATATTGTAATGTCTCTTTATCTCGCTTTGAATCCTACGAACGCCAAGCTTACGCTCTATGCGTAAAGACAGAATGATATCTTCCTGACAACCATTTACCTTTGTCCTAGGGGAATTGTGTGGTTTATGGCTAAGGTCTTTTAAACCTTGTATTCCTTCTGTTTCATAACGTCTTAGCCATTTACGAAGAGTAGGACGTGAGATACCGCACCTACGACATACCACCCCCGCATCTCCTAAGTCTTCATAGAGTTTTATCCAACCTAAACGTGTCTTTTGTAGCTTATCCATTATGTTATTATAATATGCCTTCAAAATTGAAACAATCTCTATGAATCACAAACATAACGTCGGTTATTAATGGGGGGATTACCGCAAGAGTAAAATCTCCGGATTTGAGCTGCCAGTGTAGTCCCATAGGTTAAGGAGTTAAGTATTATCATGCTGCTCATTTAAGCCGGACAATTTTAGTTCTAAATCAGTTACCGGTAAAGTAAGTAAAAAGGTGAAAATCCCCTTAGTACAATCTTCTAACAAATAAAAACTCTTCTGGCTCGAGTTGTCATCTAACTTTGACATCTCCAAATATTTTGGGAAGGTTTCATTTCTATGGTAAGCTATTAGTTGCTGCTGTGCCTTGTTTATTTTTATCTCCTCATAGATAGCCTTATCTACTTCATCTCCTATCTTGTTATTTCCAAGATTCAGCTCTGTCAGGGTAGAGTTTACTTTCAGGCTCTTAGCTATTGCCGCTCCTCCTGAAGCTCCTATCTCGTTAAACTGGAGATTCAACTGCGTCAGGGTAGAGTTTACTTTCAGGCTCTCAGCAATGGCTCCTCCTCCTGAAGCTTCTATATGGTTTCCAGCAAGATTAATCTGGATCAGGGTAGAGTTTACTTTCAGGCTCTCAGCAATGGCTCCTCCTCCTGCATCTCCTATCTTGTTACATCCAAGATCAAGCTGTGTCAGGGTAGAATTTACTTTCAGGCTCTCAGCAATGGCTCCTCCTCCTGAAGCTTCTATATGGTTTCCAGCAAGATTAATCTGGATCAGGGTAGAGTTTACTTTCAGGCTCTCAGCAATGGCTCCTCCTCCTGCATCTC
>Ga0209512_1001984_pt1 | contig 23150 bp, 27 predicted proteins | sample frozenSSSSmetaG_FD_184142 | JGI IMG/M metagenome (GOLD analysis project Ga0209512, IMG submission 184142) | Glacier valley bacterial and archeal communities from Borup Fiord, Nunavut, Canada, to study Microbial Dark Matter (Phase II) -... | ecosystem: Environmental > Aquatic > Freshwater > Ice >...
CCGCCGGAGATTTCTGGCAGGCCGAAGAGGATCACCAAGACTACCTCGAGAAGTACCCCAACGGCTACACCTGCCACTACGTGCGCCCGGGCTGGAAGCTCCCGCACCGCCAGGAGCAGCTGACCTCGTAGGTTTCGTGAACCAGGGGCCCGTCACGGACGATTCGTGGCGGGCCTTTTTTCGTGAAGACTCTGTCGGACTGGAACCTTCGCTCCCGGCGCCAAGAGAGACACAGAGACACAGAGATCTAGTGGAAAATCTGGCAACCCCTCCGGCGGGTCCGCTACTTTTTTCCCATCATAACTTTTACCCGAGCGCATATCGCCGCAGGACTGCCGTTTCTGATGGCGGCCGTCGCCGCGCTGACGTGACAATTGATCCTCACTCCCGTGGCCTGCTCGGGATCAACCGTGCACAGCTGTCACGAACATTCGCCGCCGTGTCGACCCCTCAGACGGTTCAACTGTGGGCGAACGGATCACAAGAGTCTGGGAGCATCGAGCAGACGAAATTCACGCAGGTCGAGGCGACTCCAGCTCTCTGGTCATGCAATGGCGTGAATTCGATCGCGTTGCAGCTCGAAGGCGCACGAGAGACCGTTTTCCTAGACGTTGGCGGGCCGTGGTTCGACGCCCTACCCGCCACGAAGGCGCAGCAGGAATCGGTAGTCGAAGCGCTTGGACCTAGCGACCGCACCCTCTAGCGGGGGAGCTCACACGATCGACGTCCCGATAAAGGGGCACAGGTCGAGCCGGCCGGTTCAGATTGTGGATTGATCTTTCGCGATGTCCTGAATTGGCAAAGCCGGGGAGGGGGCGTTGCGTTGTCCAGCGCGTCGGTAACGAAGCCGATCAAAGCCGACCAGAGCCGCACGGGCCCGAGGAGGACCCAACACACTATTAGTTTGCTGTGAGGGAACGGCGCTCTCCAGGCGCGGGTCTAAGTTTAACGAATGGTCGCAAAGTCGACCTTGCGAGGAGATGCCTGCATGGCAGAAAAAGTGAACGAAAACCTTGGGGTCGGCCCCGACGGCCGCGTCATTCAGGACTGGACGGACCTCGGTCGTGAGATGTGGTCGTACCTCACCGGTCGCGGTGCGGCAGTGAACTACACCTTCGTAGACATGACTGTTGAGGTCCCCCGCGACATCGGCCCTGACGCTCCCCGCGCCACCTGGAAGTTCGACGGAACGCTGCGGGTCACGACCAGTGACGACCTCGCGGCCGGGTCTGATCCGCACCGAAGCTGAAGATGGCTTCACCGGTTCGCCTCGAGATTAATCTCGAGTTCTCGCTCTCGAGCGTCGACTCGCATCCTGTTGTCGCCGGGTCTGTAACGGCAGATGGAACTGAGATCACGGTCACCCTGCGGGATGGCGCTGTGACGCTGCCGAACAGCCGGTCGGGACTTGCGCTTGCTCGGACCGCCGGCGCGGAGCTGGCCCGTCTCGGTCTCACCGTGTCGCTCACAACTCGCCACGGGGTAGTCGGAACGGCTGGAGCTGTTCGCGCCGGGTGGATACAGAAACTGATCACCCGGTCGCCGCACCTGAAGCTGGGCTCGTTAGTTGCGCTGATTGCCCTGCGACGGGAGGGCCGCGCGTCTGATGCGCAGCCGATGGCCGTGCCGCCCGCCACTCTCTTTCCGATCGCGCCCACGGTGCAACGGTGGGTTCGCCGACAAGTAACGACGACACACTACCTGCCAGGGTCTGGGCGCCCTCGACTGATCTTCGCGGTGTCGTCGCCAAGGTGGGACGGCCGTGCCCCGCGTGAATTCACCCTGTTGCCGGATGTCACCGTCATCGGTTCCGCAGCCTCGGCGGACCTCGTGCTGCCCGGCCTCGATGCCGTGCACGCCCGAATCGTGCACGACGATCGGGACGAGTATGTGCTCTACGTGACGGGCAACGAACCGCAAACCCAGCCAATGCTCTTCGAGGCCCGCCCGAGGACGGGGAGGATCCTGCGCACGGGTGCACTGGTCTCACTCGGCTCGTGGCGACTCGCCTTCTTCCGCGAGGAGTTCGCTGACCATGGGCGCCCCTTCGGCGGCCGAGTCGGCGGCGAACTCGCCGTGCAGCGCCAGCAACCCGAACGACGCACGGTCGCGCCCCCGACGCGGGGTTGACTCGAGCATCTGGCTCCGTTAGTGGATTCGCGGGGGCAGTGGTGAGTGCACGCGCTTCCCCGTCGCTTCCGCGGCAAGCTAAGCAGACCGCGAACTCGTCACCAGCGGCCGCCGCCAGACCAACTGCGCGGCCCAAGGGTGAGGTCGCCGATCGCGGTGCCGGTGCGGTCCCCCAAGAACGACTGCACCACAGCCGCGCCCAGGTCGTCAAGCTCTGGTGCGACCACGCGACCACCGGCCCTTCGGGCCATCCCGTCGATAAAGCGCGCGAGGGCCGGGTCTTCGCCCAAACGGAAGAAGGTGGTTTGCGCGCCGAGCCGTGCCGCGTTATCGAGCTCGCGGATCGTCAACTCAATGGTCTGGGGGTGTGGCGGGTAGGCGAAGTACACCGAGCCGTCAGGCTCCAGGTGCGAGGTTGGCTCCCCGTCGGTCACGATTAGCAGCACCGGCTGCGCGTTGGGGTGCTTGCGAAAGTGCCGATTCGCCAGCAAGAGTCCGTGGTGCAGGTTTGTGCCTTTGTTCCAGCGCGCCTCGAGCGCGGTGAGCTGCTCGATGTCCATCACCTGCGCCTGCCGCCCGAACGCAATCAGCTCCAAATGGTCGCCGCGAAACCGCGACCGGATAAGCGTGTGCACCGCGAGCGCGGTGCGCTTCATTGGCACCCATCGTCCGTCCATCTCCATCGAAAACGATGTGTCGACGAGCAGGGCAACGGCTGCCTGAGTGCGTGCCTCGGTCTCGGCAACTTCGACATCGCCGATCACGACGAGTCGACGGTCGTTCGGATCGCTGAGCCTGCGCTGGATACCGTTGAGAACTGTACGCGGGATATTCCACGGCTCCGTGTCGCCGAATGCCCACTCGCGGGTAGCCCCGGATGCCTCGCCCGCCGCCCCGGACTGGCGCACGTCTCGCTGCCCCTGGCGTCCAGATAAGCGACTCGCGGCATCCTTCAGTAACGAAGTGCCGAGCTGGCGCATGGCCTTTGGCGTGAGCTTGAGGTCGCCGGCCGAATCACGTCGCAGCGCGCCATCCTGGCGCAATGCTCGTTCGAGGTCGCGCAGAGTCTTCGCGTCAACGGCCGCGGTGTCGCCCAGTCGGCGCGCAAGCTTGTCGAGGTCGATGTCATCGAGGCTGGACCGGGGGTAGGCCTGCGAGAGCTGCTCAGCCAGGTCGTCAAGGTCGGACAGCTCTTGCAGTACCCCGGTACCGTCACCGAGACCAAGACCTTGGTTGCCCTCGAAGTCGGCCGAGCCAGACCAGTTTTCGCCGGGACGAAGCGCTTGCAGGTTCGCATCCAGCTGGGTGAGGCTCGCCATGAGCTCCGGCGAGCCGAAGGCTTGCGCGGAGAGCTCGATGAGCTCCTTCCGCTGCTCCGGGCTCATCGAGTTCACCATGCGCTGCGCTGCTGCGGAACGCTGCGCTAGCGTGTCAAGCAGCTCGTCGATGTTGTGCGGGTTTTCCGGAAAGTACGCACCGTGCTGTGCCATGAAGTCGGTGAAGTCTTGGGGAGTGTCCTCGCCAAAGCGGTGCTTCTCGAGCAGCCCGTTCAGGTCCGAAAGCATCTCCTTGACGGCAGCGCGATCTGCATCGCTCGCATTCTCGAGGGCGCTCTTCATGCCAGCGAACCGCTGGTCGAGCATCTCGCGTCCGAGCAAATCCTTAATCTTTTCGTACTTCTCGCGCGCGTCTCGGGATTGCCACCGGTAGTCCGCCAGTTCCGTTACCGCGGCGGCCGGCGAGTCCGGGAGGTTGTCGAGTCGAAGGTGCGCGAAAGCGCGGTCCGAGTCGTCCAACTCGGCATCGCGCACCAACTGCTTGCGCTCCTCGAGTACGGCGGCGTGCAGTAGCTCCTTCACTTGTTGTAACGTGCCGCCGAGGTTGTTGCGCTGGAGCAGTTCGCGGCGCCGCTCGGCCACGCGACGGGCAAGCTCGTCGAGACCGTTCTGGTTGCGACCGCCGCGACGGAGAAACTCGCGCATCGCGCGTTCTGGCGAGACACCGTCCATCACACTCTCGCCGATCGCATCGAGCGCCTCGGCGATGTCGACCGGCGGCGCGAGCGGATCGCCGCCGTCGTAGCGGCGGAACCGGGTTCTAGCCACGGCTTGCCTCAGCCACAGGTCGTCTCAGCCATAAACGGTTTCGCCGCCCTCGGTGTCTTTGCCGATTTTCCGGGCCAGATACAGCCCTTCGAGGGCCAACTCCATGGCCGCCGCGCGGTTACCTTCGCTGGTCGTGCCGAGTCGCGCGAACACCTGCTCGTACAAATCGGGCCCACCGAGCAAGGGTAGCCCGGCGAGAAAGTCGCTGGCGGTCATCCGCTCACCGGTGCTGATCATCGAGCCGCCCTCGATGGCTTCCACGAGAAGGGCAAAGTCGATCCCTCGAAAATGCTCGCGCACCGTCTCGGCCGTTGCTGTGCGCAGCAGATGCGTGAGCAACTCGGTCTTGCGCTGTTCCTCGCCGGATTCGAACTCGATCTTGCCGCCCAGCACATCGACCGCTGTCACGAGATCGACGACTCGGGCCACCGGCTCCTTCTCGCCCTGAGTTGCCGCCCGGTGTAACGCCGCCGCCGCAATCGTCTCAGCTCCCGCGATTGCAAACCGAGCGCTCACGCCGCTGCGTTGGTCGACCGACGACGAGTCACGAAGGTTGCGCGTGAACCGCGCCAAGATCTCGATCAAGTGGTCAGGCACTTCGGCAACGAGCTCAGTCTCTTGGCGGATGACCGCGACCTCCGCATCCAACCCGGTCGGGTAGTGCGTGCGGATCTCCGCGCCGAACCTGTCCTTGAGCGGAGTGATGATGCGGCCGCGGTTCGTGTAGTCCTCGGGGTTAGCGCTGGCAACCACGAGCACATCCAGTGGCAAGCGCAGCACGTAGCCGCGAATCTGGATGTCCCGCTCCTCCATCACGTTGAGCATCGCGACTTGGATCCGCTCCGCCAGATCGGGGAGTTCGTTGATCGCGACAATACCGCGATGACTGCGCGGGATCAGGCCGAAGTGGATCGTCTCTGGGTCGCCGAGCGAGCGGCCCTCCGCCACTTTCATCGGGTCGACGTCACCGATCAAGTCGGCCACCGAGGTATCTGGAGTGGCCAGCTTTTCGGCGTAACGCTCGTCGCGATGCTTCCACGCGATGGGCAATGCGTCGCCCAGTTCGGCCGCCCGGCGTTTCGACTCGACCGTGATCGGCTCGTACGGATGCTCGCCCAGCTCGGATCCCTCGATGACGGGAGTCCATTCATCCAGTAGCCCGATCATCGTGCGCAACAGCCGCGTCTTGCCCTGTCCACGCTCGCCCAGAAGAACGATGTCGTGGCCGGCGATGAGCGCACGCTCGACCTGCGGGATGACCGTGTTCTCAAAACCGTGCAGTCCGGGCCAGGGATCGACTCCCGAGCGCAACTTCGCTAGAAGATTCGCTCGCAGCTCGGCTCTCAGAGACGTGAGTTCATGCCCGGAGGCGCGGAGCTCGGCAAGAGTGTGGATGTTCGGGGCGGCGGTTGCGGCGGCGGGCACCGGCCCATACTAACTCTGGCCTACCTCCGCCCGGCTGAGAGTTGGTCCCGTACGGCCCACGAAATGATCCATCGTGTGGTTGATGCCGAAGAAGTAGATGAGGCTGTCGAATGCTCGGATAGGAAAGACCCGGGTTGCCGGTATCAGGGGTGCCCGCCGTGGCATCTGCAACGCCGTGATGGTCGGCGATGTTCACAGCGAAGGACCTCACCTTGCCGCCCACGGCGACGATCTCGCCACGCACGGTATTTGACACGGTCGCAGATCTGCACGGCGAGCCCCCTGTCGGATTCGAACCGACGACCCCCGCTTTACAAGAGCGAATTGGACCCCTGAAGTAGCAGGCTGGGGTATCCAACTTCCCCGGAATTCAGCGGTTTATGGTGACGTTGGGCCCCACTCGCAATCAGTGGGCGCTCCTCGGTTGTGGGCAAAGTGTGGGCACGGGGCGCAAATTTCGAAGCTCGATATGCTCGGCTCTTGGGTTTCTGGAGTACCGTGCGGGAGGTGCTGGCTGCGCCAGCTGCTCATCCTGCAGATCCTGCCGTCGATGGGGTACCTTTGACAGCCGCTGATCGTAAGGCGATTGCTGCTGAGATCGTTGCGGCTGAGAAATCAACTGGGCGATCGCATTGGGATGTTGGCGTGGAAGTAGCCGAGCGTCATGGTGTCAGTGTCTTCGATATCCACGACGAGTACATGGCGGAACTTGATCGCGCGGACCGCGTCCAGCAACGACGCGCGAGTCCGATCAAGGTTGCGAAGATTGATTTGGAAGCTCTCGCAACTTGAGATTTGCGCGAAGTTCCTTCTATGCGGATGCGAATCAAAGGCTCTGCGAACTGGGTGACAGATTCGGCACGCGCGAAGTTCGGCGGCACCGAATACCTGCTTGTGAGGGAACCGGATAACGAGTTCGACACGAGCGCAGTCGCCGTCTACGGAAAACGACGGAAGGTCGGCTACCTGTCGTCAGTCAAGGCCGCCGCCCTCGCGCCGATCCTGGATCCGTTAGCGTTCGACGCGTTCATAGTGGGGGGTGCGTCGGTGTTTGAGAACAGCATTCGACTGTGGGTCGACGTGCCGAATCTTGCTCAACTGCGCCAGTTCGTGAAGACGTTGGCGCACTGATCGGCAGTCTTCGACCGAACTTCTCGCGGGCCTGCCCGGACGAGTTGTTCTATGACATGCTTCCGTAGGCGTCGATAAGCCTTTGCGCGAGTGTGCGATACGACGCCGTGATCTGAGCCCCGGTCTCGAATTGTCGGTGATACTCGACCGCGAGTTCAACTACCGGTGACGTCCTCAACGCGAGCTGTGACCGAAGGAACTCGACTGCGGTCTCAATAGTGCCCGAGCCCGCGCGCTCGACGGCAAATCTGCCCAGGGCCATGCCGATTGCAGCGGCGTCGTTGTACCGAAGCATTCTCAGAACGTCGCTTGCGTCTTTGGCAAGGACGCGATCAGGCTTTGGGCCGGACATGCGCTCGGCAAGCTTGATCAGTTTCGCTATGACCAGGGCCGCAGGGCTCGCAACCTTGACCAGCGCGACCCGTGTGTCCTTCGGGTCAAGGGCGCGAAGTTCCATCCTCTTGTTGTCGTGAAGTGCTAGCTCCAACCCCGACGTCCGCCGTGCCGTCCGCCCGCTCTGTCCTTCTAAGGACGCAGTTCGTCGGCTAGACGAGGGCAGCGCGCCGCTTGGGACCATGAGGTCGATCGGGACACCCTCGGGTGAGAACCAAGTGCCTGGGCTCGTATGCGGGCGGAAGCCGGCAGATTCGAGAACTTCGGCAAGGTCGGGGTTCTCGAAGAGGAGGCCCGGGTCGATTGCGATGTCACCATCCGTGGTTGAGGCGGGCAGGCCCACATCGAGCGCGGGAGTCTGCAAATAGATCGCCTGAGCCCCGACGAGCACGAGCGCGTCGGACTGCGCGGACAGCAGTTGGAGGCAGTCGAGCAGTACCCGTCGGGCGGTCACATACTCGCGCGGAATCGAAGACTCAGGCATAAGGGCCTGTCGGTCGCGAAGCGAGTTCTTCGGCAAAATCGGAGCCCGCTGCGGCGTAGCGTCCCGATAGCGAAAGCAGATCCCCGACCACACGCCAGGGCCATGCGGTTCGGGTGTTTCCGACCGGACGATAGTTCTCGCGGCCCGCCCCAAAGAACTCAGTCTGGGCGACCACGATGGTGCCGTTCGCATTGTCCGGTACCAAGTCGGCGACCTTCTCGATGCGGGCTACATCATCCGTGTAGAGCCAGAGGTCGCTGGTAGGCAGTGGGGCTATGCGAGTAGCCGCCTCGTACCAGAGAGCTTGGGCGGCGAGGCCCGTAACGGCGTAATTCGTGTTCGACTCGCGGATGCGTTCCAGCGCCACGCTTGACCCAAGAATGGAGAAGTATCGCTTGGCCTTGAAGGTCTTTTCGAAGCTGTAGTCCTCGGCCCAACGTCGGGCGAGCCGTACCGGATCGTTCACAACGATCGGCCCGCCCCCGGTCGGCTCCAGCAAGTCCTCGTTACGGAGGAGGCTGATCACCCGGCTAGCGGTGCCCAAGGCGACACCGGATTCACGAGCAAGGTCGCGGACAGTCGCTGCTCGGCCGTTGCTCAGCAGGTTCACTATGACCTCTGACGCCGAGCGCCCCTTCAGCGATTGAAGGGCTGTCGCCTTTGCATCTGGGTTTGGGTCCCTGGAAGAGCCCTCCTGCTTGATCCACATGAATGGATTCCGACTTTGAAGGAGGAGGTTGCCGGTGGGATCCCAGTACGAAAGCCCTTGCTCTTCCAGCTGCGTTTGTGCGGCGCGAGAAATGAATGGAGAGAGCACGACGGGGACTTTGTCGTCGGATCCTCTGGCGGCCTTTAAGGATGACGGCAGGGGTCCGATTGGCGACACCTTCACATCGAGCGCTAGCGAGAATGACTCACCCGCGACATCCCATCGAACCGCGGCGTCTGCGCCGTCCTTCTGCTTGGCTTTGGGGAGGGTGATCTCGTTGGGTGAGTCGCGGGGTCCCAGCGCGCGGAGCGCGGACATGAAACGATCGACCAGATCGTTTGTTCCATAAAGCGTATTGTTCCGCATTTAATGGAACATAGCAGTTTATGGAACGCATGAGAAGGGGCAGCGGCCCAGGGAACTTCCCACCTCTTTGAGAATTCCAAGGGTTCGAAGGAGCGTAGGTTACACACTCTCAAGAGTCGAGCGTTCAACCAAGACATTCCTGCGACGGAACTCGGCTGGCACTTCATCGAGCTCGGGAGCCAGGTCGTACTCGCCGAGCTGTGGCGATTGGGACGCTGCAAGGAAGCGAGAGAGTGAGTTGATCCATTCGGGCTTGGGCAGTCTCGATTTGCTGAGCCAGTAGTCGACGAGGGCTGCGAGGGCCGCATCCCACGCGGCCGATCCTGTCGAGTGGGGTTCCGCGATCCCGAGCACGACACGATCGACGCCAGTCGCGGCGGCAAGACTGTTGGAGTAATCGAGAAACGCGCGCACTGCCGAGTCTCTCGATTTGGCCAAGCCGATCCGATCGGCGGTCTCGGCAGCGTCGACTCCCGCTCCGGGTACCGCGATGATGCGATGCCCCGTCTGTCGAAGGAGTCGCTCGAGGGTGTCGACCGTGGGGATCTTCTTGCCGCTCTCGATTGTCGAGATCTCAGGCTGACTCGTTTTGGCGCGCGCTGCTAGATCGGCTTGGGTGATGCCGCTCGCGAGGCGGGATGAACGTAGCAATGTCGATGCAGCCATCAGAACCTCCGGCTCAAGTATATCCAAGTAGATATATTAGTCGAGGCTCCAAGTTCGACGCAGTTTGCGGTCGGGTGCGGGTGTTCCGCAAATCGGCCCCTTTCGTAGTGCGCTTAATCCTTTCGTTTGCCTATTCACTTAGGGCGAATAGGCAAACGAATACCCCTTGCGTCGAGCGCGATTTGCCTCCGGAACTGGCCCCGGCTAAACATCCCGGTGTTCCTTTGGGTATTCCAGGGGTTGGAAGGGGCAAAGGAATAGCTGGAGCGGTGTTTTCCCTGATCTGCCGCCACCCCCGCGCTGCGCGCGATTCCCAACCTCCCCCACCCAACAAGTTGTCTGAGGGAGGTTGGGAATTGAAGGGGTGGCGGCAGATCAGAAGTACAAGTGATGTTCGATGGGACAAGAGTCCGAGGGAACGAACTCCACGAAGGGGAGCGCAAGAATGTGCGGAGGCAGGCCCATGGCTAGATGGCATACTCGCGTCCATGCAACTTCCTCTTTCCCAGCGCCACGCGTTCCTCTCGTACATGCACGAGGACAAAATCCACGTGGACGAACTGCAGGAGGCACTTGAGGCCGCTGGCATTCAGGTCTGGCGCGATACCCAGGCGCTTTGGCCCGGTGAAGACTGGCAAATGAAGATTCGCGCGGCAATCGAGACTGACAGCCTGGCGTTCATTGCGTGTTTCTCAACGAGTGCGGATCAGCGAGAAAAGTCCTATCAGTACGAGGAACTCACCCTCGCGGTGGAGCAGTATCGCCTTCGGCCTCCCGACTCCTCTTGGTTGTTCACCGTCCGCTTCGACGACTGCATGGTGCCAGCCTTCGATCTCGGCGCTGGACGAGCGCTTGACAAGACCATTCAGAGAACGGATCTCTTTGGCTCCGGCAAGACCGTTCAAACAGTCCGACTGTCGCAAGCCGTGGGGCGCGTCGTGAACCCGCAGGGTAACGCAAGCGCGTCGACTGAAGCAGTCGCAGACGCCAAGAAGGCCTCGTCTAGTGCTCGAGGTCGCGCTGACGCGCTGAAGCAACTCCTGCGGGATCCCAACGCCGACATAGCGCTCGAAGATTTCATGGCGACCATAGCGGTCGAGCTCCGTGAGAAGTTTTCTGATGCGACTACTTTCCCGACGATCGCTGAAGACAAAGCGTGGGTCGCATTCTCAAGTGTCTGGTTCGCCCAGGTGCGTGCATACGAGACGTCGCTTGAGCCAGCTCTTGACATGATTCGGCTGGCAGCTATGTACGGAAAAGTTCAACACAACCCAGCATGGGAACGATTCATGAGCCAATTGACTCCGCTGATAGTCATGGACGATGGAATTCCGGCCCTACTCCACCTCCGTGCCTATCCGAGCTTGGTCCTGATGTACGTCGCGACCATTTCAAGCAGCTCGCGGCGCAATTTCGTCCCAATGCTTGGCCTCGTGACCAGCCCTTCCGTGCGAGATCGCTTCGACTCGACAAAGGCGATACGACTACCTCGCTTCACAAACGTTCGGGCCGTAGCTGAAGGCGCAGAGCCTCTAGCTTCTGCTCTTGCGTTGTCTGATGATGGCACTGAAGTAACTCCCGAGCTCATCGCTGGACTCGCCGAAAAGAAGATTGGTGGCCCGCACACTCCGATGTCCGACCACCTACATAGCCTCCTGAGGGAACTTTTCCGAGACGAGCTGGCTGACGACCGCGACTACGCAGATGCGTTCGACAGGGCTGAGGTAATGCTCGACGCGATAGCGGCCGACACGTCGAAGCAGAGCGGTTGGGCAGGTGGCTTCGGGCGGTACACATGGCGGCACAAGCACGCAGCCGATCCGGTCGAAGTTCAGATGTTGAAAGAGCTGACCGAGCAGCGCGAAGGGTGGGGGCCGCTATTGGATGGGCTCTTTGGGCGGAGCGTTGATCGCGCGATCTCTGCATTCGAGAGCGTCAAGGAGACGGCGGAAATGGTGAGGCGCCAGCAGTGGTGACCGTGGATTAAGTGCGACAAGATGTCAGGAGATCGATCTAGATTCGCCTTATGAGTCTTGGTAGGTCTTGAGATGGGCAGTGTCACGCCGTACGAGACATCCGCAGGCAAGCGCTAACGAGTGCGCTATCGCAAGCCCGATCACAGTCAGACCGACAAGCGCGGGTTCAGGACTAAGCGCGAGGCCGAGCTCTTCCTCGCCTCCGTGGAAGCCAAGAGCACCGGTCGCTACATCGACCCGACGAGGGCACGAGTCACGATCGTCGAGTGGATGACTCTCTGGGTCAACAGCCGATCCGACCTCCGACCGTCGACCCTCGATCGCGTGCAGGGCGTCGTGCGCAATCACATCATCCCGGCGCTCGGGAACATCGCGCTCGCCGACCTCGGGCGGCTGCAGGCGCAGCAGTGGGCGTCGCGGCTCAGTGCTACCCAGAGCCCTGGCTCTGTGCGCAAGATCGTCAACGTGCTTGCTGCTGGCCTGCAGCTCGCCGTCGACGACGGGCGCATCCGGCCAACCCGGCGGTGCGGTTGAAGCTGCCGAGGCAGTCGAAGTCGCGCAAGAAGTTCCTCACTCACGAGCAGGTTGCGGCGCTCGCCCATGCCGTCGAGGCCAAACCCGCGGGGGAGGGGTTCGGGCTGTTGATCCTCGTGCTCGCGTACACCGGGCTGCGGTGGGGCGAGCTGTCAGGGCTGCGCGTGCGCGACCTCGACTTCCGTCGAGGACGCATCGAGGTGCGCACGACGATGGTCGAAGTGAATGGCTATCTCGAGGAGTCGACTCCGAAGAACTACGAGGACCGATCCATCCTGGTTCCGGCGTTCATCCTTGATCAGTTAGCTGATCACGTGAAGATCAAGTCGCTCGACTCGCACGTGTTCGTCAGTTCGAAGGCCGGCGCGGTGTTGCGCAACCGCACGTTCCGACGCGGCTAGTTCAACGACGCGGCCGAGAGCATCGGCATCCCGGGCCTGACTCCGCATGAGCTGCGGCACACCTGCGCGAGCCTTGCGGTGTCGGCCGGCGCCAATGTCAAAGCGCTCCAGCGGATGCTCGGCCACAGCTCCGCAAAAGAAACTTTGGACACCTACAGCGACCCTTTCGATGATGACCTGGACACAGTAGCGGTCGTTCTCAACTCCACAGCGGCCCCATTTAGTGTGAGCATGTGTGGGCAAAGGTGCCGGGCGCCGCGCCTGCCGAAGGACGGGCTCGTGAAAAAGAGCCGAATCATCGGCCCTTTTTTGGGAGCCCCCTGTCGGATTCGAACCGACGACCCCCGCTTTACAAGAGCGAAAAGGACCCTTGATTTGGCGCGGTTCGTTGCCCAACTCCCGCATATTTCCTCGGTTTTTTGATGACTGTGATCACACTCGAATGACTAGCGCGTACTGCGATTGTGGGCAAAATGTGGGCAGAAGCTAATTTTCGTGACGCCTGTGATGTATCAGGACACACCTGACGAAACTGCATCAGGACATCCCTGACACTTGATGTATCAGGACAGGCCTGACAGTTGTGCGTCAGGACATCGGTGACAGTTCAGTCTCAGGACATCGGTAAGGGACTGCTGAAGGTTTCAGTAACTATTCGGTTTAGGCCGCCGTTGCGGCCGGTGTGGTCCTGTTGGTCTCGAATTCGATCGACGTCAAAACGGCCGACGGTACGCTGCCTGCGGCAGCGGAGGTAGACCGCTTCGATCCCGGTCACGATGGCCAGCCGCGAGATCAGCTTGCGAAACTCAAAGAGTTGCCTCGGCATCCTTCACAAGCATGTACATCGCTCGTTTGCTCGCGGGTGGCATCAGCTCGAAGCCGAACTTGCTGTAGAACCGCTCCGCGTCATCGTCGAGCGCATCGACGATGAAGGCGCGGGCACCGATGATCCGGGATGCTTCGAGGCCCTTGAGGAGTGCGTGCTGGAGCAATGACGCGCCCAGCCCCTTGCCTTTGAATGGCTGGTCGACTGCGAGGCGACCGATCAGGATCACGGGGATGGGGTCGGGCATGTTCCGGCGAACACTGCCCGGGGCGGCCTCGAGAAGGAGCGAGCTTGCAGACAGGCAGTAGTAGCCGGCCACGGTGTCTGTTTCGCTGTCGATCGAGACGAAGGTTCGGGATGCGCCAGTTGTCTCGTTCTTCAGAGCCCGAGTGCGGAGCCAGTCATTGAGGCTCGCGGCGCCGCAGTCGAAGGTCGAGACGTTGTCGGCCGCAAGCAGCGGGCGCGGGCTGCGGAAGTTCAATCCTCGAAGACCGAGGGGCGCTTGAGCAGGTCGGCCAGTCCGCTCACCGGCTGGGCGGGCCGGTCGAGGATCTGGTTGAACGCGTCCCAGGACTTCTTCGACATGCGCAGGTCGCGTTCGATGCGGATGACATCGGCGGCCTCCCTGACGAGCAAGGGCACGGAGAAGTCGGTTACGGATCGGCCCGAGAGTGCTGCGGCTTGTTCGATCTCGGACTTCTGCTCGGGCGTCAACCGGAGCTCAAGGCGGTCAGACTTGGTGAGAGACATAATGCAATTGTACGGCAAAGTGCCGTACACGTTGCACACACCAAATAGAAGCAGGGTACTCGTTTGGGTACTCACCCGTCGCGAGCACCCAAACGAGGGGTTGTGGGTAGTTTTGCCTTGTTCTACCGCCCCTGCCTCGCAGAGCCAGCATTCCAACCTCCCATACTCACCAGAGTGTGTATGGGAGGTTGGAATGTAAAGCAGGGGCGGTAGAACAAGGCAAAAAGTAAGAAAAGAAGGTGAAGGTTTCAGAAGTCACGATGACGGGCAGAGCGGTGACTTCTGGTGGCGCAAGACGGGTTCGTCCCGCGATCGGACCCGGGCGGTGTGCGGCCGTCGAGGTATTCCCGTACTACTTCCCGCATCGGGAATAGGCACGGGAATAGTTATGGGTCAAAAACTCCTGATCTGCCGCCACCCCCTGGCTACGCCAGCTTCCCAACCCCCCACACTCACCAGAGTGACTATGGGGGGTTGGGAAGTGAAGGGGTGACGGCAGATCAGGAGAAAGAAGAAGAGGAACAAAGAAGAGAAGAGCGGAGTGATGAGGGGCTAGCGAGGCACAGGGAAGAATGGGAGGAGCGCAAGAGGAAGAGAACATGGATATCGACCGACGACTCGAGATGCAATTCAGTTGCGAGGAGGTCAGGATTCTTCATCAGGCTCTGAACAATGCGTTGGAATCTGTTCCGACTGGGACTTAAGCGCGGTGACGGGGGTCGGATCCGACGCCACAGGCTCCTTGTGTGCAAGTTGCCTTTCGCGCTAGATGCAAAGCCGCAGCCTCCATCAGCTAATCGTCCAAGAGCTTGATCAATCGTGCACGTGCGCGGGAGTAGCGTGCTCGCGTTGCCGTGGGGCTGATTTTCAGGATGGTGGCGGCCTCGCCCAAGCTGAAACCCTCCCACGCGACGAGCAAAATCAACTCTCGATCGAGTGGGCGTAAATGCGACAGCCCTTCGAGCACTTCTCCTGAGCGCGAGTTGATGTCTTCGCTAGGCAAGCTGGCCAGTTGGGCACCGAGGCGCTCCGTTAGTGCGAAGCCCCGCCATTGCGAGCGAGTGTGATTGCGCAGCACGTTGTGGGCGATTCCGAACGACAATGCGCGGCGCTCACTGTGGGTCTGGGGCAGGTCTTGATACTTTCTCCAGAGGGTGAGCAGGACCTCTGCCACGCAGTCCGCCGCGCCATCGGCCGGAACCACGCGACGCCGAAAGTAACTCAAGAGGTCTGGGGCCACGCTGCGCACGAACTGAGCGAAGTCATCGACGTCCACGTTGAGTGCAGGCACAGCAGCTGTCATCGGTCGCTGTGCGGGATTGACATTGCTCATTGGGAAACGGGTCCGTAGTAGCCCGCGCAGCTCGTGTAGCTCCCGAGGACAACTCTTCGATCGTCGGCCGCAGCGGCTGCACCTACAGTTTTTAGCGTGTCGACGACGCCTCCGCCGTCGGAGGCGACGGTGACCGGCCAGGTTGCCGAATCACGAATTCCTGCAGTCGCTGCGTCCCGCCGGGCTTTGTCTCCGACCGCATCTGCTTCGAGCCACTCGCGGTACCACAGGCAGCGGGCGGCTCGCTCGAAGAGACCCTGCACGGAGCTTCCCTGAATCGTGACGTGACCTGTCTCGCCATCGGGGACGGTGCCCATCTGTTTCAGGAGCCGCGCAATGGGGGTGATGACGTCCTTCGAGGTAGCGCCGGCCGGGAGCGGCAGCGACGCGTCGTAGAGGGAAGTTATCGCCGCGGGGGCGTCCTGAGCATCCAGTCCGAGCCATTCAGACCGGTCGATCACCTCAGTGCTTGTGGATGGGTCACCGTATTGACCAGTGTGTGCGACCCAGCTCCCCACGGCTATCGCACCGGCTGGAATACCGATGAGACCGATGACCAGAATGACTATCGCAGCGCCTCGCCCACGACCTCCGCTCCTTCGCGATGGCCTGCTGACGCCTTGGTCAGCTTGAGCGCGCTGGGCCGGGCTCTCGAGAGTCACCACGAGTTCCAGTAGGAGCCGCTGAAGTTCCGGTGTATCGATGAGCTGCCCTTTGGCCGACCACAAATCTTGGTCCAGCTGCCGGTCCCGCGCCACTAGATTCTCTGTTGTTCTCTTCGCCATACCTACTCATGTCCGGTAACGAAGGCGTTGCGACACGTTTTGCGGAATTGGCGCAAAAGCGCGGTGGGCAGTGATTGCCGAGTCACCGTCCACCGCGCAATGGTGCACTTATTTTGAAGCTCCCGAGAAATAAGTGCATTGCGCGAGTTCGTTCCTCAGGTTTGAATCGTCGCCTGCTCTCGTCGCCTCGACGACGGATGTGTACCAGAATTGCTGAGGGTCGATGAGTTGCTCTCGATAGAACGGAAGAGTCGTAAAACTTGCCAGCTTCTCGAGTGAGGTTGCCGCTCCGACTGGGTTCCCAGAATCCTTCTCCTTCACATAACTTGATTCCCAGGCGCACCTCCAGAACAGAGATAGCACGCCGCGCGGCACGAGCGGGTCCATAACTACGCCCTTCTCTAACAGGTTTGCTGGAAGCACGTTCGGCCAGGACACCCCGACCGGCAGCGGCTGTGGGAATGCCGCCGCATCGCTTTTCAGCAAGGTTGTAGCGGTGTCCGCGTTGATGACATTCTGCAGAATCGGTTGCGCGCCACTCTGGGCAGCGTGAGACGCCCACGAAGAGATGCCAGCTGTAGCGAGCCCGACCCCTATTACAGCGGAAATGCCGAGTGTCGTCATTGATTTGCGGAGCATATTCCTGTTCATAATTTGCCTTCCTAGAGGTTGAGGTATCCGTACCAAGTGATCGTGCCGCAGGCTCCTCCACTGTTCCCATCGATCATCGCGTAGGTCTGAGTAGGCAGGACGTAGCCTCCGTTGGGCCAGGTGAATGGCTTGTTTACACCGGTCGTCGTGAAATAAAGGAGCGGTGTCTCTCCGCCGACTCCGTCCCAGAGCGCATAACGCATGGCCCCGCCGCACAGTCCCGGGACGTTTGTCGCATTGAGCGTGAAGGACGCGTACCCATTTGTATGGCTTCGCCACGTGGCGTAGTAGTGCTTGTAAGTACTACCCGCGACCGATCCATTGACGTAGAAATCCGACGCACTGGCAGGAAGCGCCCCGCCGAGGATTGCCCCGATGGCTGCGGAGGCTACCAACGCGGCGGCCCAGCGAGACCGCCCACGCCTTCGATATCCAACAATCTGAGTTTCTTCCGACTTCATTTCGATTCCTCTCTCCTTTTCCTTTTCGTTCCCCGTCTCGCGCTGGTAGTCCCTTGTGCTCAGAGTTCTGATCTGGGGTTGTGGGGGCCATGCGGTCGTGAGGTCAACTGGCTTGAGTCTCACCCCGCAAAAATGTGAGCACACGTCGACATTTTCGGGGACCAGGCCGTACCCCAAAGTGAGAAAAAAGCTTAATTTAACCTCTTTGCCCTTGTGGGTCACGACGACGCTGTGGTTGCATGCGCAGTGTCAGCCAAGGGAAAAGATCATCGGGCGGCAACCGGAGGGGCGGAATCACAACGGGTGCATCACCAAGGACCTTCGTCGCGATAAAGTCCGTCGCATTGCTTGTCACGGTTCCGTTACTCGCGAGTTTGGCTATCAGCCCGGCGACCGCAAATGACGCGACAAGGCCGGAATTTGCAGTTGCCTCTGTTGCTGGTGATCCTGGCGATGGCGGAGTTGCAGCGACTCAAGACGGAATTGATCCCGGTGACCGAGACAAAGTCCTCGGGCCCGACTGGAAACAAAGCGGTGATGTCGCGCACGTCGTGCTAGCTGACGAATCTGGTCTAGCCGTGCTCCGAGCGAAGGAAAGCGCTGGTTACGCTTGGGGTGTTGTATCGAGACTGCCGGTTGACCCAACCGCCGAAACCGACCTTTGGATCTCGAACAGCTGCGTCACGTCTAGCGGCACCTATATGGCTGTTGTATACGGCACCCGGGCAGTCACCAACAGTGAAAATGGGTTGGAAGGAGGCGCGCACGCAGCCATAGTCAACTTGAAGAGCGGTGCTGTCACCGATCTCGGGGCGGGCTACACCATGGCGTACTTCAACCCGGGGTGTGGCGCCGGCGACACCGTTACGATCACTCGCTACACCTCAGGATTTGCCTCAACTTTGGTCGCTGTGATTGACGCCACGTCTGGCAAGGTGGTCAGAAAAGTCGAGCTTCAAGGGGAAATCACGTCGGCAATTTCCATGGGCGATAGCACGATTCTGGCCTCTGGTCGTGAGGGAATTGTCGCGGTCGGAACGGATGAAAAACAAAGACTCCTGGTGCCATCCAAATACCTGACCTACGACCTGACTCTGGATGAAAACTCGCGTCTCGCCTACGTGAGTTTGGGGGAGGACGAAAAGACAAGCACGGTTTCACTTGTCGACGCGAGAGGAGGCGCGAAGCCGCGTGTAGTCGCCTCGGGGCCGATCACGGAAGTTGGCGTGCAGGCTTCCGCGCATGGAGGTTTCTACTTCACGGGCCAGAACCTGAAGGCGGACATCGCCGATGTGCCGGAGATTCAGATCATTGCCCAGGCAGGACCGCATTCCGCGATCTCCTCGAACGGGCACCTAGTGGTCGACGGGTTATTGCCCCCTGGTGTGGCGCGCGCGGAGTCTGCCGCTGATGCCAGCGCTGCAGATCCTCGAATCGAAGCCAGAACTGCCTCTTCGGGCACTTCGGTCGAGTTCTCAATTAAGGAACCTCTGCCGGCCGCCGCTCTTGAGGGCGAGTCCGAATTGAAACCTTCGGTGTTGCCCGGCCCTGTCTCAGGAGTCACTACACCCCCCGTGAGTACAACGCACCACGCATCTAGGCTGCTGACGACCGGTGACCCGCACGACCCGACGGAAGCTGAGCGTTACTGTGCGGTTTCGCGCAATGATCCAAACAATCAGGTTTACCAGCCCAAGCCTCGCCAGGTGGAATGGGCAGTCGATCGCGCCGTGAATGGCCAGCTAACTGAATCTCGCCCGGCGAACTGGCGTGGCCTCGGTATGCCAACCTGTGTGCCGCAAACCTACTTCCCGAAAGTTGCCCTCGTGGGCGGCGGCACTATCCCGCCCCAAATTCTGCTCGGAGTCCTCATGCAGGAGTCGAACATTTGGCAAGCATCACGTTTCACCGCACCGGGCAATACCGGCAATCCGCTGGTTGGCGATTACTACGGCAATACGGCCTCCACTTCCATCTGGAATATTGACTACTCGCTCTCGGATTGCGGTTATGGGGTCGGTCAAGTAACCGACGGCATGAGGCTGGCGGGGCACGAGCGTCCGGGGGAGACCGCCCTGCCCGTGAACCAGCAGAGAGCGGTCGCACTCGACTACGTTACGAATGTTGCTGCTTCCGCTCGCTTGCTCGAGCAAAAGTGGAATTAAGTGGCGAACGCGGGGATGCAAATAAACAACGGCAATTCCGCAAAAATCGAGAACTGGTTCTACGCGGTGTGGGCGTATAACACCGGTTTTCACCAATACACAACCGCGAGTGCACCTTGGGGTGTCGGTTGGTCAAACAATCCGATAAATCCGATCTACCCAGCAAGCCGACAGCCCTTCCTTGAAGCCTCTCAATCTGATGCAGTGCATCCTCAAGATTGGCCCTATCCAGAGAAAGTCATGGGATGGGCGGCGTGGGGTGCGTCCCTCGTGGAAACACAGACGGCCGACTCATCAACGAGAGGGTACCCAATCAACTTTGTGTCCTCGTACACGACCGCGTGGTGGAGCATCGGGACAGACCGATCGAGCGTCAAGCCTCCCCGAACAACGTTCTGTGTTCTGACGATCAACAATTGCAACCCGTCAAGCGCGAACCCATGCCAACTGACGAGCCTCGAATGCTGGTTCCACGTGAGCGCGTCGTGGAAGAACAACTGCAACACCAGCTGCGGCACCAGCAATGAGCGCTTCGACAGCACTTACGCGACCGAGGCCAGCAGCATGTCTAGCAGTCTGCCCGCCATTACCCTACAGTCGAGCTTTCCGCCGGACTGCGCGAGCCCACCTAGCGGCGTGGTGGTAGTCGACGACACAACTCACGCAAACGCCCGAAACGCCGGAGAGTGCACGAACCAGCCGTCCGCAGGTTCCTTCCAGTTCACCTTCACATCGCCAAACGCCAATGGCGGCTACCCAGCGAAAGTGGACCTACATCAACAAGGCGGCGGATTCAACGGGCACTTCTCGTTCGCCCACATGCAGGCCAACTCGAACATGACCGGATATCCGGGCGCGCAAGCGAGCGTCATCGGAACTTGGAATCGCGGCGCCAGTATGACCGGTCAGTGGACTCGGGTATGGATTCATCTCCCGGACTATGGAGGATGGTCTCAGCAGGCCGCCTACACAATCAATTTCGGTGACGGGACGTCTGAGACTAGATACCTACCCCAGCGCACCTATGCCAACCAGTGGGTCAGCATCGGAGTCTTCCAAATGAAGGGAACACCTTCCGTATCGCTCAGCAATAGGCTCACCGAGGACTACAACCCGAATGATCCCAACTTCACAGGAATGAGCCTTGGCAACAACCAAGAAGACGTCGCCTGGGACGCCGTCGGGTTTCAGGCTTTAGCTGCAAAGCCGCAAGAACTTGCGGTCGCACTCGGGGACTCATTCTCATCAGGTGAGGGCGCTGGCTCTTATGACCCATGGTCTGACAACAACGGCTCCAATCTGGGATCGCGAAACGCATGTCACCAGTCCGGCAATGCTTGGGTCCGGAAAACAATCCTTCCCGGCAACTCGCTGTCGATCGGTGCGAGGGCCGCGAGCGGTGACCCCACTCTTGACTTCCATTTCCTTGCCTGCTCTGGAGCAGAAAGCGAGAATCTGCTTCCCTATTACACCGCAGGCACAGTGATCCCTGTCAACGGCGAGCTTCAGAACGGAAACACCTCACAATGGAGTACCGTCTCGCAGCTCGACGCGGGCTACCTCGACGCGAACACAACTTTGGTGACACTCTCCATTGGCGGGAACGATATGCGGTTCGCGCCAATATTGGCCGGATGTGTGGCCGCCTACTTCGGCACACTTACGGGGGATTGCTCGACGATGGTACTTGCCGGCGATTCAGCGAATGTCGTGAGCGCGAGCGCCACGCGGCTTAGCAGCGTGCTACCCAATAGCCTGGCAACCGTCCTTTCACAGATCAAAGCGAAAGCTCCAAACGCTCGTATTGCCCTAGTTGGCTATCCGAAGCTTTTCCAAACCGGAAGTACTTGTGTCTTTATCTCGTCGATCAATCAGACCTGGCTTAATAATTTGACTGACGGCCTAAATGGTGCGCTCTCGACCGCTGCAACCGCGGCCGGACCACGCGTATTCTTTGTGGACCCGACGTCGAATTTCTCCGGACACAACTTGTGCACTGGGGTCGGGACGACTGCGATTAACGGGATCGACACGACCGCGACGCCTGGAGAGAATGCCCTGGTCCGCATCGGAAACCTAGGATTTCTTACCAACGGGTCATATGCTTCGCAGACCTCGGTTCACCCAAATACTCTCGGGACGCAATATTATGCGAATGCCCTGCAAGCCGCGCTTGCTCTTCACCCATAGGCGCCCAATTGCCTCAATCGCTCTTGCGGCGTCTGTCATGCTTCTGAGCGGTTGCGCGCTCATGCACCTTCCGGAAACGGCAAGAACCACAGCCCTGCACATCACAAAAGGAGCGATCAACTCCGCCAAGGATTGCTTGGCCGAGCGGGTCGGACAATATATCGAGGGCACAGCGGTTGTTGAGTTTGGGGCAACACTTGGACCTTGTGTGAACGTTTGGTTGCTCGGGAAGACCGACCAAGAGATCATCAACACATTTCGCCCGAGCGGCTCAGGCACCTACGTCGTCGCTGCCAGCGGCGAGCCCCAACACGCCACCTTCGAATTGGTCACGATTGGCGCTGGAGGTGCCGTCGCAGGAGCCTGGTCGGACCGACTAACTGTGATCGTGTGCTGGAGCTTCGAAGTCGATTTATCGAAGCGCACGACAGGGCCCTCAACAGACGCCCCCTGCGATCCCAAAGTCACAGAAGCGTGGGGCAACCCAAAGGAAGAAATAACTCTCTCCCAAATTGACGGTCAGTAGCAAGGAGGAATTGAAAGACAAGATTAATTTCTGAGCCGCTCAGCTTCTTCGCTTAGAAAGCTTGTCAACCATTCCTGTCGACCTTCAAGCGGGTGACCACAGTCGCGGCGGAAACGGGCCGCCACACTTGCAACGTCAGACGTGAGGAGTTGACTTGTGGTTATGACTGGGGTCAGGTCCTTCAATGGGTAGCATCACACCGTACGAGACGTCGGGCGGGAAGCGGTACCGCGTGCGCTATCGAAAGCCCGATCACAGTCAGACCGACAAGCGCGGGTTCCGGACTAAGCGCGAGGCTGAGCTGTTCCTGGCCTCAGTCGAAGTTGCCAAGAGCACTGGCCACTACATCGACCCGAGTCGGTCTCGGGTCACCATCGCGCAGTGGATGACCCAGTGGGTTGATAGCCGCGCGGACTTGCGTCCGTCTACGCTCGATCGCATTCAGGGGGTGGTGCGGATTCACATCATCCCGACGATCGGGAACCTCGCCATCTCGGATCTCTCACGCCTTCAAGTCCAACAGTGCGCGGCAAAGCTCAGCGCGACTCAGAGCCCCGGCTCGGTGCGCAAGATCGTCCACGTGCTCTCGGCGGGCCTTCAACTCGCGGTCGACGACGGAAGGCTTCCGGCCAATCCCGCGTCCAGGCTCAAGTTGCCAAAGCAGATCAAGACCCGCAAGAAGTTCCTCAGCCACGAGCAGGTCGCCGCGCTGGCCGACGCGGTCGAGGCGAAGCCCGCAGGGGAGGGGTTCGGGCTGTTGATCCTTGTGCTCGCGCACACCGGGCTGCGGTGGGGCGAGCTGTCCGGGCTCCGGGTGCGGGATCTTGATTTCGTGCGCGGGCGCCTTGACGTTCACAGAACGATGATCGAAGTCAACGGCTACCTTCGCGAATCAACTCCGAAGGACTACGAGCAGCGCTCCATTCCGGTTCCTGCGTTCATCCTCGAGCCGCTCGCGGTGCATGTCGAAGGCAAGCCCGACAGCGAACCCGTGTTCGTTAGCTCCAAGGCCGGCGCGGTATTGCGCAACCGCACGTTCCGACGCGGCTAGTTCAACGACGCGGCCGAGAGCATCGGCATCCCGGGCCTGACTCCGCATGAGCTGCGGCACACCTGCGCGAGCCTTGCGGTGTCGGCCGGCGC
>Ga0209512_1001985_pt1 | contig 23133 bp, 21 predicted proteins | sample frozenSSSSmetaG_FD_184142 | JGI IMG/M metagenome (GOLD analysis project Ga0209512, IMG submission 184142) | Glacier valley bacterial and archeal communities from Borup Fiord, Nunavut, Canada, to study Microbial Dark Matter (Phase II) -... | ecosystem: Environmental > Aquatic > Freshwater > Ice >...
TTTACTTTATTTACGATGCTCGAAACAATGGAACATTATTCACTTAGTGAACTTAAAAAGTTTGCGCAAATTGCTAAAAATTACATCAACCTTTGACCATCTCTGGAACTTGTGTAGATACCTATGCACAAGTAGGAGAGGGAGAACACCCTGCTTATGACTTCAACCAAAGCCGGATCGAATCCCAGGCGCGGCCGAATATGCTGGCTTGATTCACCGTCTCTAATGCTAAGACCGGAAATTCAGCAACCGGTTTATTGTCGAGCATCATTTTCATCGTACCGACCTGCGTATTGATTGCAATGGGCGCGACCAACGGATCTTTACGTTCCAGCAGTGGCTTAAGCTTTGCCGCACTGCCTTTTGGTAACGTTACAAATAAGTCGCGGGTAAAACCGATTTTGATGGTGGCTTGTGCGCCTTTCCAAACTTCAGGTGTACCGACAGCCTGATTTTTTTCATACAGCTTGACCGTATCAAAATTCAAAAAGCCCCAGTTCAATAGTTTTAAACTTTCTTGCGCACGCGCCTGGTTGCTGGTGGTACCTAATACGACCGCAATTAACCGACGCTCACCCGATCCGTTCGGACGTGCAGCAGAAGAAATCAAACTATATCCGGTCGCCGCTGTATGTCCCGTTTTCAGGCCATCCACCGTTGGGTCCAGCCATAACAAACGGTTGCGGTTAGGTTGGGTAATTTTGTTGTAAGTAAAACTTTTGGTGGAATAAAAGGTTTTGTAATCCTCAGGAAATTCCAGAATTAAATTCTGCGAAAGGCGCGCTAAATCATAGGTAGTAGAATAATTTTGCGGATCTGGCAAACCATGTGAATTGGTAAAGTGCGTTTCTTTTAATCCCATGCGCGCCGCTTCACGATTCATCAAATCGGCAAACGCGCCTTCTGTACCTGAGACTGCTTCGGCCAGCGCAACAGACGCATCGTTTCCGGATTGCACGATTAAGCCGTACAACAAGTCGCTAATCGTTACCGGAGTTTTTGGGTCGATAAACATTTTGGAACTGTCTTTGTCTACCTTCCAGGCAGCGACTGAAACATGCACGGTTTGATCCAACGTCAATTTCTTTTCCCGCAAAGCTTGAAACACCAGGTACGCCGTCATGATTTTGGTCAGCGAGGCGGGTTCAACACGCATGTTGGGATTTTCAGAAGCAATAATTTGATTGCTGGTCATATCCAATAACAACCACGATTTTGCTGCAATCGTTGGCCTGTGTACTTTTTGTGCTTGTACATTACTAAAAAAGAGGAAGCTGCAAAGGAAGAGAGTAAATAGTTTTTTCATGGGATGCGATGCAATAAGAAAGGTTGAGAAAGGTCAGAAAGGTGAGAATAATAAGAGCGGGATTGTGACATGAATTGACACGCCAGATTGCTACCAGAGTGCTGTTACCAAATTTTTTATGTGATGTAATTTGCGATGAAAGAAATGATCGGCGCCAGGAATAACCGTAACGGCCAAATCCTGTGGGCGCGCCCAATTAAATACATCCGTTAATGGAATGGTGTCATCCAGTTCTCCGTGGATGAGTATCGTGTCAGAAGGAACCTCGCCCATTTCCCATTTTCCTGCCGCACTACCCACAAAAACCAGACGAGGCATGGGATGTTGTTGTGTCACTAAACTACGTTGCAAACGGCCTTGCACAAATGTACCAAACGAGAACCCAGCCAGCGCGACGGGTAAATTGGGATACAAATTTCGCATATGCGTTAATAAAATTTGCATATCGTCTGTCTCCCCTATTCCGTTGTCATGCACACCTTCCGATTTGCCAACGCCACGAAAATTCATGCGCGCTGTGGCGTAACCCATTTCAACAAAAGTGCGGGCTAAGGTTTGGGCGACTTTATTGTCCATGGTGCCGCCGAAAAGTGGATGAGGATGTGCGACTAAAGCGATGCCGACGGGAGTCTGGCTCAGTGGCAAAGAAAGGGCACACTGCAACTGGCCAGCGTCTCCTGTTAAAAAAAATGGTTTGATTTGCGTGTTCATGAAATTAAGTTTGCGGAATTAACAAACGTTGCACAATTTTTCCATGCACTAAATGTGAGTCAATAATTTCATCAATGTCGTGATTATCGACATAGGTGTACCAGGTGCCTTCCGGATAAACCACTAACACCGGTCCCAATTCACACCGGTCCAGACAGCCGGCCTGATTGATCCGGATTTTATGCGGACCGTTCAGGTGCAATTCTTTAATCCGCTTTTTTGCATACTTTTGCGCGTTGAGTGCGCCGCAGTCATTGCAACTGGCTCGTCCGTCATCGCGTTGGTTGATGCAGAAAAATACATGATGTTGATAAAAAGAGGGTGTGGTCATGGGTTTATGCCAGTGTTAGCAAGAGGTGTGCGATTTTAACTTAAACAGTATGGTTGGATGTCGTGCCGTATTACGATTTATCCCCGACCTCAAACTAAGCGGTAGGGTGGGCACGCTTTTGTGCCAACGCGGTGATTGATAAATCGAAATACACATTAGGAATTTGATTGATCGACCAATCGCGTGGGCACAAAAACGTGCCCATCCTACAAAGCCTCAGGGCAATTGCATGAAGACCACTATAAATATTGGCACTCGCGTAGGTTGGGCTAACGCTTTATCAGCCCAACATCTGCGCAGAATGTTGGGCTGATAAAGCGTTAGCCCAACCTACGCATTAGCTGGGGGCTATAAAAATGCGGGGCTTCATGCAATCGCCCTGTACAAAGCCTTGGTACCTCATACAGAAACCCGATATAGTGTCAGGTTCGCTAATTTTAACTATCCTCCGCAAAGAGCATCACATGAGTAAAAACTCCCTCAAGCCAACTACCCCACCCAAAACCTCAGCTGGACACGACGCCCGCGATCAGATTCGGGTGCGCGGCGCCCGTACGCATAATCTGAAAAACATCAGCCTCGATTTGCCACGCAACCAGTTGGTCGTCATTACTGGCTTATCCGGTTCGGGCAAATCGTCGCTGGCGTTTGATACGTTATATGCAGAGGGCCAGCGTCGCTATGTGGAATCGCTTTCTGCTTATGCACGGCAATTTTTGCAATTGATGGAAAAGCCCGACGTCGATTTGATTGAAGGTTTGTCGCCAGCGATTTCGATCGAACAAAAAGCGACTTCGCATAACCCACGTTCCACCGTCGGCACTGTCACCGAAATCCACGACTATTTGCGTTTGCTGTATGCGCGGGTGGGCACGCCGTATTGTCCGGATCATCCTGAAAATCCCTTAGCCGCCCAATCTGTTTCGCAAATGGTCGATGCGGTGTTAGCGATGCCGGAAGATACGCGTTTGATGATATTGGCGCCAGTAGTAGCCAATCGCAAAGGTGAGCACGCCGATTTTTTTGAGCAAATGCAAGCGCAAGGATTTGTGCGCTTCCGTTTGCAAAGTGGCACCGGTGCACCAAAAATTGTTGAAATTGATGATTTACCCAAGTTAAAAAAAACCGAGAAGCACACCATTTCGGTAGTGGTTGATCGCGTCAAAGTAAAGGCGGATATTAAACAGCGTTTAGCCGAATCGTTTGAAACCGCATTACGTTTAGCGCAAGGGCGTGCGATCGCCGTAGAAATGGACGGCGAAAAAGAGCACTTATTTTCCAATAAATTCGCCTGCCCAACTTGCGGCTATTCATTGCAAGAACTCGAGCCGCGCTTGTTTTCATTCAACAATCCCATGGGCGCTTGTGCTGAATGCGATGGCCTGGGGCATATTGACTATTTTGACCCGAAACGCATCGTCACTTTCCCTAACTTATCGCTTGCATCAGGTGCGGTAAAAGGCTGGGACAGACGCAATCAGTTTTATTTCCAGATGCTGACCAATCTGGCGGAGTTTTATGAATTCGATATTGATACGCCGTTTGAACAATTACCCGAAACTGCTCAGCAGGTTATTTTGTTTGGTTCCGGTAAACAACACATCCCATTCACTTACATCAGTGAACGCGGAAAAGCGGTGATTCGTGAACACAGTTTTGAAGGGGTGGTCACGAATTTACAGCGACGCTATCGTGAAACGGATTCGATGGCGGTGAAAGAAGAGCTGGCTAAATTTATCAACGAAAAAGAATGCCCTGCATGTCACGGCGCGCGTTTGCGCGTGGAAGCGCGGTTTGTCAAAGTGGGTAATGGCAAACAAGAACGCGCTATTTATGAAGTGAGCGCATTACCGTTACGTCAGACCTTGCTTTTTTTTGAAACGTTAGAACTCATCGGCGCGAAAAAGGAAATTGCCGATCGCATCATTAAAGAAATTGCATCGCGTCTTAAATTTTTAAACAATGTCGGCTTAGATTATTTATCGCTGGACCGCAGTTCAGATACGTTGTCCGGCGGTGAAGCGCAACGCATTCGTCTGGCATCACAAATCGGTTCCGGTTTAACCGGCGTGATGTATGTGCTGGATGAGCCTTCCATCGGCCTGCATCAACGCGACAACGATCGATTAATCGGCACCTTGCAACATCTGCGCGACATCGGTAATAGCGTGTTGGTGGTTGAGCACGATGAGGATGCAATTCGTTGTGCTGATTACATCATTGACATGGGTTTGGGCGCAGGAGTGCACGGTGGCGAAGTGATTGCAGCCGGAACGCTGGAAGATATTTTAAACAGTCCGCGTTCGCTAACGGCGCAGTATTTAAACGGCACCAAAAAAATTGCCGTTCCGAAGAAACGCATCAAATTTGATGATAAAAAAGTATTCACCATACGCGGTGCTACGGGAAATAATTTAAAAAGCGTAACGTTAAATTTACCCGTTGGTTTATTAACTTGCGTGACTGGTGTTTCCGGTTCAGGGAAATCGACGCTGATTAATGACACGCTGTATCTCGCCACAGCGCATCATATTTACGGTTCGCACGCTGAGCCTGCCGCGCATGAAAGTATTAGCGGTTTTGATCATTTCGATAAAGTGATTTCAGTTGATCAGGGCCCGATCGGACGTACGCCGAGATCCAATCCGGCGACCTACACCGGTTTATTTACGCCGATACGCGATTTGTTTTCCACCGTTCCGTCCGCCAAAGAACGCGGTTATAGCGCAGGACGTTTTTCGTTTAACGTCAAAGGCGGACGTTGCGAAGCGTGTCAGGGCGATGGCGTGATTAAAGTCGAAATGCATTTTTTGCCGGATGTGTATGTGCCGTGCGATGTCTGCCACGGCAAACGCTACAACCGCGAAACACTCGAGATTCAATACAAAGGAAAAAATATTCAGGAAGTGTTGGGCATGACGGTGGAAGAAGCGCATCAATTCTTCAGCGCAGTGCCGTTAATAGCGCGCAAATTGCAAACATTATTGGATGTTGGTTTGGGTTACATCCGTCTCGGCCAAAGCGCCACGACGTTATCTGGCGGCGAAGCGCAGCGGGTTAAATTGTCACTGGAATTATCCAAACGCGACACCGGTCGTACTTTATATATTTTGGATGAACCTACAACCGGATTGCATTTTTATGACATCGAATTACTGCTCAAAGTTATTCATCGGTTGCGCGATCAGGGCAACACGGTTGTCATCATTGAACATAATTTGGACGTAATTAAAACGGCGGATTGGTTGGTTGATTTAGGCCCGGAAGGCGGAGCTGGCGGTGGACAAATTGTTGCGACCGGAACGCCGGAACAGGTGGCGAAAAATCCGACGAGTGCCACGGGGAAATATTTGTTGCCATTGTTAGCTCCGTAGCTCCGTAGGGTGGGCACGCTGTTGTGCCCACCATCGTTGATCATTACATACCAAGATCAAATTCATGCCTTATCAAACGTTGCTATTTATCGAATTTCTTTGACATCGCAAAGATGGTGGGCACAACAGCGTGCCCACCCTACGAATCACTCTTTATATCGTTAGCATCATTTTGTACAACTATTTCCTCTGCCTTTCCTTCTACTATTTCTTCCACCATTCCTTCTTCATTAACTTCCTCGTCCAAAGCCACCGCCGCATCCGGCTCAGACAACAACTCTAAAAAGCGCGCCTCCAGCGTTAAATCAATTTCATCCCAACCAATAATATCTAACTTAACGCGTGAACCACGCGGCATGGTGGGCAGACCTGATAAACGAATCACCAGCGGAATATCAACCAAACGCAGCACATCTTCTTTTACGATTACCGCTTCCACTTGTTTAGCACGCTGTTCCGCCCATTCTTGTGCAAACCAGCGCAAACACCAATAACGTTCCATCGACGTTTGGAAATCGTTATACGCGGAATACAGCGCATCAAATGCAGAAACAATCGCAAACAAGGTCGCGTCGCGTGGTTTGAATGGCGCAACCAAAGGGGCGGTTACGCCATGTTGAATACACGCCATGATTTGCCATTGATTGACCAGATCGGTATAGCGACGCAATGGTGATGTGCTCCATGCATATTGATCGACACCCAAATTGTGATGTGGTGCGGCATGTGTCAGCATTTTTACCTGCATACGCGCCGCCCAACCACCGCCGCCAACGCCCTGACTACGATAAATGCCTGGAATACCGTGGTCATGCATTAATTTGCCCCACGTACTATTGGCGAAGATCATTAATTCGGCCACGATTTTATCTAGCGGTGAACCACGCTTTCTCGGCACGATAGACACCACGTCGTCTTCCACATAAAAATTAAAATCAACGCGATGATGTTGCTCCGGTCTCAAACCAAAACCAGCACGTTTTGCATTGCGACCTTGTTCCAAAAATTGCGCCCATTGCCACAACACGGCGATATCTGCTTTGTGCGGATACTCACCTGCATTGGCAGCCAACGATTCTTCGGTAATTAATTCATCTAAATCGTTATGCCGCAAATTTTCGGAAATAGGCACCGCTTCAATTTTGCTCACCGTGCTGATTAATGACCAGTCAGCCGGATTGACTGTGACATACAAGGAAACAGCTGGCCGAGTCTGACCAGCGCCCAGCGTATACAGCCCGACTAGCTCATCCGGCAACATCGTGATTTTGTCGCCGGGCATATATACCGTTGACATACGACTGCGCGCAATTTTGTCGAGCGCATCATCGGGTTGAATTCCTAATGCGGGCGCAGCAATGTGTATACCGATTTGCAGCATGCCATCCGCTAACGTTTTGACGGAAAACGCATCGTCAATTTCGGTTGTGCTGATATCGTCAATAGAAAACGCGGCGACATCGGCAACCGGCAAATTCGTTGGCAGAGCAGGCGCCGTAACAGGATTAAAGCCGGTACCTTTTGGAAAATAGTTGAATAAGAATTTATTCAGATGCAGTTCTTTTGCGCTCTTAATACCGCCCGTAGCCAGCATTAATCGTTCCGGCGTGGAATGCAATTCAGAACAAGCGGCAGCAAGTGCTTTGTACTCCAATGTATTTTTATCTGGCTTGAACAGTAACTGCTGCACCATGCTTTGCATACTGTCTGGTAACTTGCCTGCGTTGAGTTGTTCGACGTAGCCGGCCTGAACAATGGCTTGCTGTTTTTTCTTTTCAATTCCGGCCAAAGCGGCTTGTACCGAAGCAACCGGAGCGGCTTTGTAATTGCCTCGTCCTTTTTTATAGAAGTAGATCGGGGCTTTGTGTAAACAAAAAATCAGACCGGCATTTTGCGCTGGCAAAACAGTTGCGCCGAAATAGTCTTTACCTAACTCAGAAAAACTAAATTCTTCCTCGCCGGCGACTTCCCATAAAAAATCCAGATCAATTTCCGCTGCAATCGTGCGCGCTTCGTCGAGTAACTGCTCTGCTGATGGCGTCGGAAATTGAAAAAGCACATCGCGACTTTTTACTTTACAGCGTTTGCCGGTGGAGAGTTCTACCTGAAATGAATCGGTCGATTGCGACATGATGGCGCCAGCTTTAAAGTCGCCGGATTCTTCGAAAAATAGGTTCATTGATGCGTTTTCTTTAAATAATTATTAGTAGGTTCTTCGATGTCATTCCCGCTTTTATCCTCCGTCATTCCCGCTTTTATTCTCCGTCATTCCCGCGGCTTTTGGCAGGAACCCAGCGTCGTCTCGTCGTTATGCCGATTTATCATCATAAGAAACAAGATGTTAACCGTGATTCAAAAAAAGACACTGGTTCTCGCCAAAAGCCGCGGGAACGACGACGAGAAAAATCCGTTTCTAGCTTCAGGTTTATCGGGAGAATTAACCAAGCGCCAAAACCCCAGGCAAAAACAATTCCGTCACCAACATCACACCACCACGTCGAAAAAAAAGCGAACGACGCGCAAATAAAACCTGATCAACATGGTCATTCTTAACAATCTGCCGGAAACGTTGCATAGCAGGATGATTCGGCCGCAACCGCGCAAATTGCAAAGCGCCGCGTTTTACTTGCGGATCACCAAACAAGGTCGTTCCCAACGATTTCTCACCCAGGCTTCTGAACAATGGCCATTGATGCGCGTTTGAATTGAGTGGCAATACCGTGTGCGCATAAACGATCGGAATATCATCGCAGCGCAACACTACTTCACGTGCATGAACTTTCTCAACTTTGTGCAAACCAATTTCTGCACATTCATCTGCCCAACAACAATCGTGTTGTTGATAAACGCGTTGCACGCGAAATGACGAACTGTGCGCAATTAGTTTTGCCGTGAGCGACCCGCTTTCAGTCAGCCAATGGCGCATCGCTTCAGGTGCCTGAACATGATTAATGTGGTTGTGCCACTGTGCTTTTTTAGGGCGCATCACAAAACGCGATTACCTGATCCAGATACTGTGCAAAATCAGAAATCCCATGATCACTGCCTTCAATGACGAGCTGTTTTGCATCGGAATAATGCTGCACCATTTCATTCCAATCCAGTACTTCATCACCCGTAGCTGCAATTAAAAAATAGCGTTCAGGTTGGGTAATTTTTTCAACGGCATACATCGCGAACTCATCCACGTATTCCTGCTTAAACTCAACAACATCTTTGCTGTGATACATGGTTGAAACACCTACATACGAAGCTAAATCACGTGGCGGTTTAGTAGCCGGATTTAATAAAACTGCGCGGCAATCAAATTGTTCAGCCAGATAAGTGGCGTAATAACCGCCTAAAGAAGAACCGACAATGGTGAGTTTTTTTGGATTGGTTTTGTAACAAAATTTGGTTGCCATCTCCATAGCCAACTTGGGCGAAGCGGGCAATTGCGGACAAGAATACTCAGCGTCCCGGTTAGCCTGATGCAAATAATTGGCGATAAGTTGCGCTTTAAATGACGCGGGGGAGGAGCGAAATCCGTGCAGATAAAGAATCATGATCGGGCCAGCGCATCCACTACTTTTTGATGAATGCCACCGAAACCACCGTTACTCATCATTAGAATATGATCACCTGGTTTAGCTTCCGCAAGAATAGCGTTTTGTAGTACGGATAAATCAGAAAAACTGACGGCACGTTTTCCTAACGGCGCCAGACTCGCTGCCAGATCCCAGCCCAATGCGTCTTTTCCGGTTGCTGCGCCATAGGCAAAAACCAAATCCGCCTCATTCAAACTATCTGGCAAAGCGGCTTTCATGCTACCCAATTTCATGGTGTTGGAACGCGGTTCTAATACGGCCAGAATGCGCGCCGATCCTACTTTTTTGCGCAAGCCGGCAATGGTGGTGGCAATGGCTGTCGGGTGATGTGCAAAGTCGTCATAAACAGTGATGCCATTCACTACACCGCGCACTTCCATGCGTCGCTTTACATTTTCAAAACGGCTTAATGCGGCGAGTGCCTGTTCCGGCGCGATGCCGACATGCTGTGCAGCGGCGATGGCCGCTAACGCGTTTTGGCGATTGTGTTCGCCCTGCAAAGTCCAGCTAAGTTTTCCATACGCGTGAGTTTTAAAATGCACTTCGTCATCCACCAAATGCCAACCTTCTTTGACACCGAAAAAAACCTGTTCGCTCCAACAACCGCGTTCTAATACGCTTTGCAATGCTGGCTCCCGACCGTTGACAATTAATTGGCCAATGCCTGGCACTGTCCGGACTAAATGGTGGAATTGCGTTTCGATCGCGGCTAAATCAGGAAAAATATCAGCGTGGTCGTATTCCAGATTATTCAGAACCGCGGTTTTGGCGTGGTAGTGGACAAACTTGCTGCGTTTATCAAAAAAAGCCGAATCGTATTCGTCGGCTTCAATAACAAAAAAATCAGAGGGTTCGTTGGCTTTGCCACCGAGGCGCGCAGAAATGCCGAAATTATTTGGTACGCCGCCGATTAAAAATCCAGGCTCATATCCCGCGTCTTGCAACATCCAGGCCAACATTGCCGATGTGGTGGTTTTTCCGTGTGTTCCGGCCACGGCTAATACCCACTTGCCGTTCAGAATAGTGTCGCCCAACCATTGCGGGCCGGAACAATACGGCAAACCGCGATTGAGGATTTCTTCCATTAACGGATTGCCACGCGAAATAACATTGCCGATTACGTATAAATCGATGTCTGATTTGAGTTGATCCGGAGCGAATCCTTCAATTAACTCTATGCCTTGCTCACGCAACTGCGTACTCATCGGTGGATACACATTCGCGTCGCAACCGGTGACGGTGTACCCGGCTTGTTTAGCTAATACCGCCAGGCCGCCCATAAAGGTGCCGCAAATGCCAAGGATGTGAATATGCATGGAGTTTTTTGTTTATACAGAAAAAAGAATCCGCCATTTTACCTGTTGTGCAGGTGTTTGCGCTTGAGGGTATCATCCCGACGTACAACAACTATTTTGATAAAACCTTCAACATGAAATCAAGCAAATTAATAACCACATTCATTGCCATTATTTTCGCCGGATCAGGCGTTTATTTTTCGCAATTACACGCCGGGAAACCTCAGCCCAGCGATGCTTTATATGCCAGTAATTTAGCGACCGTACCGGACGGTAAAACCAAGTCATTGGCTGACTATCGCAACAGCGTATTAGTCGTTAATTTTTGGGCGACCTGGTGCGCGCCTTGTGTGCAGGAAATGCCGGAATTGTCGGCGATGCAAACCGAATTGACCGCAAAGAAAATTAAATTTATCGGGATCGGTATCGACAGTCCCGACAACATGGCGGAGTTCGCACAGAAATATAAAATTACTTATCCGTTATTTGTCGGCGGCATGTCAGGTACACAGCTTGCCACCACGTTAGGAAATAACACCGGCGGTTTACCGTTTACCGTGTTGTTGAATAAAACGGGCGAGATTGTTAAAACGTATCGTGGCCGGTTAGATATGAAGCAGTTGCATCAGGATATTCTGGCCGTGAAGTAACTATTCCGGATTACCCAATCGCACCTTCTAACTTCAACAAATAGTTCTTTCTATCCAATCCGCCAGCAAAACCAGTGAGGGCGCCGTTGCTGCCAAGTACACGGTGACAAGGCACGATGATGGAGATTGGATTGCGGCCAACTGCGCCACCCACAGCACGTACCGCCTGGGGCTTATTTATCTGATTTGCTTGCGCGCCGTAACTACTGGTTTTGCCAAACTCAATGGTCAGTAAAGCGTGCCAGACGGATTGTTGAAACGCGGTTCCGCTGACGTCTAAATCTAATTTCAAATCAAATTTTTGGCGGCAACCTGCGAAGTATTCATCGAGCTGTTTTGCTGCGCTATCTAAAAAAGGATGCGCTGTTTTTTGCCAATTGTTTGTTCCATTGAAGTAGCGTTGATCGTGGAAATACATGCCACAGATTCCGAGGTCCGTTGTCGCTAAGATGAGTTGGCCTAAAGGCGATTGATGTTCAGTGTAATAAATTGTGGATTTCATTTTTTATCCTTTGGTGATTGCTTTTGCAGGGCGGTCTTGTGCCCACCATCTTTGCGAAATTAATAAGCTCAATAAAGCGTAATGATTGATAAGCATAGAATTTATTTACGGATATCCGTGATTAACGATGGTGGGCACAAGACCGCCCTGCAATGATTGCCATAACAACAGCGCCGCATAACCTCGCCATGGCGCCCACGAATTGGCGCGATTCAAAAGTTGTGCTTCGCTGATTTTCATTTCATTATTTTCTGCCGCCGCTTTTTGTAATCCCAAATCACCCGCAGGAAATGCATCTGGAAACCGCAGTGCGCGCAATGCGATGTATTGCGCTGTCCATTCACCGATTCCCCGCACGCTTTTCAATTGCGTGACCGCCTGCGCCAAACTTGCACCTGGTGGGAGTTCTAATCCGCCATCCGCCACAAATTGCGCTACCGCTAATACCGTGGCAGCACGCGTTTTTGGCAGTCCGATTTGTGACAGGAGTTCAATGCTGATGCGTGCTAATTGTTCGGGTTCGGGAAAGTGATGAGTAACTCCAGTGAACGGCGTTGTGATTGACGTACCAAATTGCCGCACCAATCGCCCAGACAATGTCGTCGCAGCCGCGACACTGATTTGTTGACCAAGCACAGCACGAATCGCTAATTCAAACCGGTCAAAAGCGCCAGGCACGCGCAAGCCTGGTGTTATTTTTAATTGGGGAGCCAACAAAGAATCAGATGCTAAATGGGATGCAACTATGGTCGGGTTGGCATCCAAATCAAATTGCTGCCGGATACGTGCTAACAATGCCATTAAAACAGGAGCCAACTGATTAGATACTTGTACTTCAAGCTGCTGCTCTTTCACTAAATGCGCGACTTTGATCCAACCTTGCAAGCGTGCATGTCCGTATTCAATATTGACGCTGCGCACATATTCCTTGTGTTCAATTGCCTCCACACCGGCAATTATTCTTCCCGCTAAATAGCTGAGCATCGCGTCCCACGCAAAGGGCGCGCGATAGGCCAGCCGTAATGTAATCACATCTGAATTGGCATGCACTTTTTCGTTACGGCGCAACGCGCCGGGCGCCATGTGATATCGATTTAAAAACAGCGCATTAAATCGCCGCACACTGCCAAAGCCAGCGGAATAAGCTACTTCAGTCATGGGTAAATTAGTTTCTTGCAATAATTTTTTGGCGAACAGAAGTCGTGTGGTTTGTGCGAGTTCAACCGGCGAAACCCCAAACTGGCTTTGCATCAACCGTTGTAACTGACGTGTAGATAATCCGGACGTGTGCGCTAACTTCTGCATGTTGCCACCCGAATTTAATGCACCCGCCGAAATACGTTGCCAGATCGCGTAAGCCAGATTTTGTTGTAATGCATACGGCGCTAATTCCGGGCGACAGCGCAGACAAGGCCGGAATCCTGCCGCTTCAGCAACACTGGCATTTGGATAAAAAGTACACGACGACGCACGGGGAGTTTTAACGCGGCACACTGGCCGGCAATAAATGCCGGTAGTGGAAACACCGACAAAAAATTCGCCATCAAACCGGCTGTCTTTAGCGCATAAAGCACGGTAGCAAATGGCGTGATCCAGCTGAGTTTCCAACTGAGTTGAGGATGGGATAAATTTTTGCATGTCACATTAAAACGCGGATCGGACAGGCATGTCTAGCCGTTTTCGGACATGACTATGTTGGTTAGTACCAGTCTGACTTTTTTTGAACAACAACAATCTTGCGAGGACGGTCCGCTTTAATGCACAAACCTTCATCCTATTTTATTTTGAAGTGATTCTTTTTTCGCGGCGCTCGTAAAAATAACGTCGTTGAGCTGAAACAGGGCTTATAAAAATAAAGCTGTTGTTTTTTTTTGCAGCCTATCCAATTCGGCATTTGCTTCTTGTCTTGATTACCTAATTTTTTTTCGCTTCGTATCAGGCATGAAGGTCTGGCCGTTTTAGACATCCGTATAGAGTGATTTTGTTTTGAACAGCGATGGGCGCGCGTAACCATCGGGCATCGGGCATCTTCCCTATACTTTTTGATAAAAAATGACAAGCCTGCTATTTTTTGATTAACGTGATCCTCGCCAGACCAGGCAAAATTTCAGTTTTTTTCTGTAAAAACACTATGATGAATAAAAGCACAGGACCATTAACTGTTACCACGCAGCAAAATGAAGTTGAAAAATAGCCGAAAGACGAAAATGTTAAAATCGCGTCATGGCACAATGCACGCTAAACCTGATCAATTAATTTCCGGACCGGGATCAAAACCGGGTTCATTACTTTTCATGCCGACATCTGAACTAAATTTAGTGAATCACTTTCTAATCGCCATGCCATCGGTGCGCGAGCCGATATTTGACGCGTCGGTGATTTATATCTGCGAGCACAACGAGCACGGCGCTTTGGGCGTTGTCATTAACAAACCAACCGACATGACGATTGAAACCTTGTTGGAGCGAATTGAGATCAAACCCGACGCTAACCCTGAAATTTGCCAAAGCACGAAAAAGTTGGTGATGTTTGGCGGACCGGTTCAGAACGATCGTGGGTTTGTATTGCATGCGCCGGTGAATAATTATTCTTCCTCAATCAAAATAAGCGATCAGATCGCTTTTACTACCTCGCGCGATGTGTTGGACGCGGTGGCAATTGGTCTTGGGCCTAAGCAATTGTTGGTGAGCGTGGGTTACTCAGCCTGGGGAGCCGGTCAGTTGGAGGAAGAAATTATCAAAAATGGTTGGCTTACTGTTGCGGCTGATTCTATTGTTTTGTTTGATTTACCGATAGAACAGCGCTATTCAGCGGCCTTGAAATTGCTTGGTGTTGATCCGGTAATGCTGTCGGGTGAGGCAGGACACGCGTAGGGTGGGCACGCTTTTGTGCACACCATCGTTGATCACTAATATTCACAAAAAATTTATCGCTGATCAAACGTTATGCTTTATTAATCTTTCTTCGTATTGCAAACATGGTGGGCACAAAAAGCGTGCCCACCCTACTTAGTGGTCATTTTTAGATGGAACTTTTTCATTGATCAAAACCATCCTCGCTTTCGACTTCGGTACCAAACGCACCGGCGTTGCCGTTGGAAATACCTTTCTTAAGCAAGCACAAGCCTTAACCGTTATTTCTGCAGAATCCAATAAAGCAAAATTTGATGCCATTGCCATTCTTTTAAAAGAGTGGCAAGTCACGCATTGCGTGGTGGGTTTGCCGACCCATCCAGACGGTGCCGAACATGAAATGACCTTACGCTGTCGCCGTTTTGCACATCAATTGGAAGGACGTTTCGGAGTAACGACAACACTGGTGGATGAGCGTTATACTTCGGCAGTTATTTCTGCTAAGCGCGGTGAAATCATTGATGCAGAAGCCGCCGCACTCATTTTGCAACACTATTTTTACGAGAATCCATGACCCCAATTCAACAACTTGATGCAGAGGCCTTGTATCTTGAGTTAGCCAGACAAATTAAAGCGTTTGTTGGCAACGTGGAAAATGTCGCCATGGTCGGCATTTATTCCGGCGGTGCGTGGCTTGCTGAAAGGCTGGCCGTTGATTGCAACATCAAAAATCCGGTCGGTTTTATTGACGTGTCTTTTTATCGCGATGATTACGCGCAAAAAGGGCTGCCCGCGGAAGTGAAATCAACACACATTCCTTTTTCGGTTGATGACGCCAACATTATTTTGGTGGACGATGTGTTGTTCACCGGACGCACCACACGTGCTGCGATTAATGAATTATTTGATTACGGCCGGCCAGCCAAAATAATGCTGGCATCGTTGGTGGATCGTGGTGGTCGTCAATTGCCGTATGCAGCCGATTTTGTAGCGCAAACGCTGACGTTGCCGTTGAATTTGTCGTTGAATTTAGAACGTGAATCTGATTCTAAATTGGTATTAAGTCTGGTTGAAAACGTGTAGGTTGGGCTAACGCTTTATCAGCCCAACATTCTGCGCAGAATGTTGGGCTGATAAAGCGTTAGCCCAACCTACGCCCTAGCCCATACGCCCGGAAACTAATATGCACAACCCCCAATTAAATCAACACGGTGAATTGCAACATCTGCTCACCACCGAAGGCTTACCAAAAGCGGTGATTCATTCTATTTTGGATACAGCAGAATCGTTTGTTTCGATTGGCAACCGTGAAGTAAAAAAAGTGCCGTTAATGCGGGGGAAAAGTGTGTTCAATTTGTTTTTTGAAAATTCCACACGCACCAGAACAACTTTTGAGATTGCGTCTAAACGGTTATCAGCAGACGTCATTAATTTAAACATCGCCGCATCCAGTACCAGCAAAGGTGAATCGTTGTTAGACACCATCGACAATTTAGCCGCGATGCATGCCGATATGTTTGTCGTGCGGCATGCCCAAGCTGGTGCGCCCTATTTAATCGCCAAACATTTACACGACACTAAGCAACATCATGTGCACGTAGTGAATGCAGGCGATGGCCGTCATGCGCATCCCACGCAAGGTTTGTTGGATATGTTCACGATACGTCACTACAAAAAAGATTTTACGCAACTGCGGGTTGCCATTGTTGGCGATATTTTGCATAGCCGTGTGGCCCGTTCTGACATTCATGCTTTAACAACGTTAGGGGTGCCGGAAGTACGCGCCATCGGACCGCGCACCTTGTTGCCGGTTGGTTTGGAACAAATGGGCGTTCGTGTATTTACCGATATGAACGAAGGTATAAAAGATGTCGATGTCATCATCACGTTACGTTTGCAAAATGAACGCATGAACGGCGGACTACTTCCATCGGCGCAAGAATTTTTTAAAGGTTATGGATTAACACCAGAGCGTCTGGCATTAGCAAAACCAGACTGCATCGTGATGCATCCGGGACCAATGAACCGGGGCGTTGAAATTGATTCCGCCGTTGCCGACGGCGCTCAGGCGGTGATACTTCCGCAAGTGACATTTGGGATTGCGGTGCGTATGGCGGTGATGAGTATCTTGGCGGGGAATTGACCGGATGAAAATACATATTAAAAATGGCCACGTAATCGATCCGCTCAACGATCTCGATGCGCAACGTGATTTATTTATCGTTGCCGGAAAAATCGCCGCACTCGGTAATCCGCCTGAACAATTTAAGGCCGACCAAATCATTGATGCAACAGGGCTCACGGTCATACCTGGCATAGTTGATTTATGCGCGCGTTTGCGTGAGCCGGGTTATGAATTCAAAGCCACGCTGGAGTCAGAATTACGTGCCGCTATGCACGGTGGCGTGACCAGTTTAGTCTGTCCGCCAGATACCGATCCGGTATTGGATGAATCTGGTCTGGTCGACATGTTGAAGTACCGCGCCAGGGAACAGCATCTGGCTGGTGTCCATCCATTGGGCGCCTTGACACTGGGGCTGCAAGGCAACGATTTAACTGAAATGGTCGCCTTAACGCAAGCCGGTTGTGTGGGGTTTTCTCAGGCAGATCACCCAATTGAAAATACCAATGTGCTGTTACGCGCCATGCAATACGCAAAAACATTTGGTTACACCATCTGGTTGCGACCACAAGATCCACACATCGGCATAGACGGCGTAGCACATAGCGGCGCTTATGCTTCACGTATGGGGTTGTCCGGCATTCCGGTCATGGCGGAAACCATTGCGCTCCACACTATTTTTGAATTACAACGCGCCACTGGCGCGCGTGTCCATCTGTGCCGGATTTCGTCGGCTGCCGGCGTTGAATTAATTCGCCAGGCTAAACGTGAAGGGTTAGACGTGAGTTGCGATGTTGGCATACATCATCTGCATTTATCGGATGCCGATATCGGTTTTTTTGATGCAAATGCACGCCTGAATCCGCCACTTCGTTCGGAGCGCGACCGGGATGCATTACGCATGGCTGTCATCGACGGCACCATTGATGCGATATGTTCAGACCACACGCCAGTGGATGACGATGAAAAATTACGACCGTTTGCAGAAGCTTCCCCTGGCGCGACCGGTCTGGAATTATTGTTGTCTCTTGCCGTGAAATGGGCTAACGAATGCCACATCAATTTGCCGATTGTCATCGCAAAAATAACCAGTGAACCAGCGCGTGTGGCCGGATTAAAAGCAGGTAATTTTAAGGTGGGAAGTAGCGCTGATGTGTGTATTTTCAATGTGTCCGATGAATGGTTGGTGAATGATAAATCGTTAATCAGTCAGGGGAAACACACGCCGTTTTTGAATTATTCGTTGCCTGGTGTTGTGTATAAAACGATTGTGGCCGGAAGGGTTGTTTATAGTTGTGAGTGAAGTGAAGTAAGTTGATTTACTTCTTACCTATGAACCGCATGGTTGCTCCCTTGTATCCTGTTGCGTGGAGAGTTGGGGAGAGAACCTGTCGTCCGTTGTTCGACCGGATTGTTTCCATGAACGGAGCTGCGGCTCCCTCTCCCGTTAAGCGGGAGAGGGGGCTGAATACGGCCAAATAATATCTTCGCAACCTGCATAAACACTGAGGCTCATGGGAAGCAGCTAACTAGTTTAATTCGAACAATGAAAATAAAACTTCGCTACCACCTAAAAATAGCCCATCTGACCGTGCACATCCTGCACGGTTTTTTTGTCTGCTTTTTCATCTTCCCCTGGATGAAAAAAGAAGCAAAAAAAAATAAAATCCAACATTGGTCGCAACAGTTACTATCCATCTTTAATGTACGCGTCCGGATGAATTTAACCAACGTGTCGTCCGGTTCGCTCATTGTTTCGAATCACATTTCCTGGCTAGATATTTTTGTCATCAACAGTTTGGCGCCATGCCGGTTCGTCGCTAAATCCGATATTCGTTCGTGGCCAATGTTAGGTTGGCTGGCGGAAAAAGGCGGCACCATTTTTCTTGCGCATGGAAAAAAGGCAGATGTGAAGCGTATTTATCAACACTTAATTGATCAAATCGCAGCTGGTGAACGCGTGGCGTTTTTTCCGGAGGGCGGCACTGCAACGCAAGGTGAAATATTGCCGTTTCACGCTAATTTATTTGAAGCAGCAATTCATGCCAAAGTGCCGGTTCAGCCTTTCGCACTGCGCTATTTAACTTCGACCGGTGAATTACATCCGGCGGTTGAATTTGTCGGTGACATATCCTTTGTAACAAGTTTGGTGAATGTGTTGAACGAAGACGAAATCACCGTGGAATTAAATGGATTGGCGTTCATTTCTTCCGAAGGCGCGCATCGAAGAGAATTAGCTGCCGCGTCCCGATCCGCTGTGACTTTGGCTTTGCAGGCAGAGGGTGAATATGAGCGCAAATAATAACCAAACAACGCAAGCTTACCGGGGCAGTGTGCTGCATTTTCTTGATGATCCCGCGCACGTTCAACAGGCAACGGCATGGTTTGAAGATGGCATCTTAATTATCCGAGACGGTAAGGTAATCGCCGTTGGCGATTACGATCAGCTAAAACATACTCTGCCGGCCGATGTGCTGATTCAAGATTATCGTGACAAGTTAATCGTGCCTGGTTTTATTGACACGCATCTTCATTATTCGCAAACAGACATGATTGCTTCCCCGGCAGATGGCCTTTTGCCGTGGCTGGAAAAATATACTTTTCCAACAGAACGACAATTTTCTGATCCCATGCATGCCCGGAAAGTCGCCCGATTTTTTATGGATGAATTACTGCGCTGCGGCACAACCACCGCCATGGTGTATTGCAGTGTGCATCCGGAATCAGTTGACGCATTTTTTGCGGAAAGCGAATCACGTAACTTACGCATGGTGGCCGGCAAAGTCATGATGGACAGAAATTGTCCAGAATTTTTACAGGACAGCGCGGAAACAAGTGCACTTGACACGGAAAAGATAATCAAAAATTGGCACCGGCGTGGTCGCCAACTTGTCGCCATTACTCCCCGGTTTGCGGCAACTTCTACCGAAGCTCAGTTGCAACTGGCAGGTGAATTGGCGCGTGCTTATCCGGGCGTGTATCTGCAAACCCATGTCGCAGAAAATACCAATGAAGTCGCGTGGATAAAATCACTCTTTCCAAATGCACGTAGTTACCTTGATATTTACGAAAGCTACGGCATGTTGCGCCCTAAATCCATGTTCGCGCATTGTATTTGGCTAGATGATGTTGATCGCGAACTTATGGCGCAAACCCAATCAGCCACTGCAATTTGTCCGACGTCGAATTTATTTTTAGGTAGCGGATTGTTTAATTTTGAACGCGCCGATGCGCATCAGCTGTTGTTGTCATTAGGAACGGATGTCGGTGCAGGAACTTCCTTTTCCATGTTGCAGACCATGAATGAAGCATACAAAGTGGCGCGCATGAGCGGCACACATTTATCTGCATTGCGCATGTTTTATCTCGCCACATTGGGTGCTGCGCGCAGCATGCAATTAGAAGGAACCATAGGCAATTTTTTGGAAGGTACAGAAGCCGATTTTATTGTTTTGGATTTAGCTGCAACGCCGTTGTTAGCGCGACGCATATCACGTACAGAAAGTTTGGAAGAATTACTTTTTGTGCTGGCTTTGTTAGGTGATGACCGGGTCGTGTTGGCGACTTATGCGGCTGGATGTTTAGTACATAAGCGTGATGAGAAACTTTGAAATTAAATGCGTCAAATATGAAATGACAACATCATGATTCAAATAATCGAGATTTTAGGTAGAGCAGAACAAGGAGTTACACAGCCTTTTTTATGCAAAGCGGATGATGATCAACTTTATTACGTTAAGGGTATCGGCAGCCATGCTGGTCATCGTAGTTTGTTAAATGAATGGACTGCCGGACATCTTGCTGAAGCTTTTGGGTTACCGATTCCATCATTTAAAATAGTGGAGATTCACCCAACATTGCTTGAAATCGTGCAACCAGAATGGTTAAGTTTGGGGAGCGGTGCAGCTTTTGGTTCACAAGTTTTAAGTTTTAATAAAGAACTGCAATGGAAGCAATTAAATTCCATACCTCTAAGTTCGCAACAAGATTTGCAACAAGACATTTTAGTTTTCGATTGGTGGATTAATAACGAGGATAGAAACTTAACCGAAAAGGGTGGCAACCCTAATTTGCTTTGGGATACACAGCAGAAAAAGCTTGCCGTGATTGATCACAATGCTGCTTTTGACCCACAATTCAATACCAAGAGATTTTTTGAAAATCACGTTTTTCGGGATCAATACGCTTTTGTCTTTGAAGACTGTGTTACCAGATTGCACTATATGGATCGAATGAGGGCGGCATTTACGGCCTTTGACAAAGCCTGCGATAATAGCCCTATTGAATGGTGGTGGATTGATCAGGACGTACCTTGTTCCTTTAATAGAACAGATATACGCCAGCTATTGGAACGTTTTGAAGATCAGTCTTTTTGGAGAGTCAGATCATGAAGTACGCATGTCAATATGCAATTATTAGATTTTTACCCTACGTCGAAACAGGCGAATTTGCCAATGTGGGGATTGTGCTTACTTGCCCACAAACAGGCTATTTTGATTTTAAGTTGTTGCGTCATCGCCACCGGGTAAACGCTTTTTTCGAGGAATTAGATAAAAGTATTTTTACCAACGTCACAAAAGAGTTTGCCTTAGAATTAAAGCGATTACGGAGAATGGTGGCGGTCGGGGATGGTGGGCAACAGCAGACGTTAGCCTTGGCTAAACATTTATTTTCAGAGTTAGTAAGACCCCGTGAATCGATAATCCGGTTTGACGAGCTTCGTGCTGTTCTTACTGATGACCCAGGCAAAACAATGGTTGAACTTTATGATCACTATGTTGAGCGTAATTTTGCAACTAAACAATACCAGGAAAAATTGCTTGAACGGGACGTTCAAAAAATCTTGCGCCAGCATGATTTGGCAAAAATCTATAGTAAACAAGATTTAAGCAATCCGGCGTATCACGTTAGTTTTCCGTTTGTAAAAATGGTCAATGACAGGGCTACACGCATCATTAAGCCGTTGTATCTTGCTCATGAAGACCCGACTCGACTTTATGATCATGGCATGGCTTGGGTGACTAAAATTCAAAAATTGGCACTGGAAAAATTGTTACCTGATGCAGTTTTGTTTGCAGTTGAACCTCCAGACCAAAATAAACAAGAGCAGTTCGAAACCTTTAACCAAGTAAAAAAGAAATTGGAAAATGATGTCCTTGTGATCAATTACAGTAATAAAGAAAAGTTGCTTGAATTTGCAGAGGATACGGCGATGACGGCATGAAATCTTTTTGAAACCGTACGAATTTATGTTCCTTGAGCCTTGCCTGAGCAAGGCTTTTTATTCCGCTCATATGTTGCATTTCTGGTTGCAGGCTTGCAACATAATTTGCAACGTTCAAAGAATTAACACAGCCCGAAAATCATTCACATTAGTTCTGGTCGGACCGCTGATGATCAGATCATTTAGCGCGCTAAAAAATCCATAACCGTCATTATTTTCTAAAAACGTTTTAGCGTTCAGCCCAAGATTGGTGGCATGTGCCAAAGAATCCGGGCTGAGAATGGCTCCTGCATTATCTTCAGTTCCGTCGATACCATCTGTGTCGCAGGCGATGGCGTAGATGGCGGGATGCCCATCTAAGGCCACGGCCATGCTCAGTAAAAACTCAACATTGCGACCACCGCGACCTGTGCCACGCACGGTGACGGTAGTTTCTCCGCCAGAAAGCAATACGCATGGTTTTTGGAATGGCTGACCATATCGGGCAACTTGTCTGGCAATGGCGGCATGCATCAATCCCACATCACGCGCTTCGCCTTCGATGTTGTCAGACAAAATATATGGCGTAATTCCCACTGCGCGAGCATGAGCAGCCGCCGCTTCCAAAGCGTCTAGCGCGGTAGCGATAATGTGATGGTTGTTGTTGGCAAAACGCAGGTCACCCGGTTTCGGCGTTTCGCCTTTTCCTGACATTAAATGCTGCTCCATATTGGCAGGGACAGCGATAGCGTATTTGCGCAAAATGGATAACGCATCTGCGCATGATGTGGTATCAGGCAAAGTGGGACCGCTGGCAATCATCAACGCATCGTCACCTGGTATGTCGGAAATAAGCAGTGTGATTACGCGTGCCGGAGCACAAGCTAAAGCAAGGCGTCCACCCTTAATTTTGGAAAGATGTTTGCGTACACAGTTGATTTCTGAAATGGTTGCCCCGCTTTTTAGTAGCGCTTTGTTTATTGCTTGTTTCTGTTCCAATGAAATTCCATCGGCTGGCAACGTTAATAAAGCGGAGCCGCCGCCAGAAATTAAACACAGCACTAAATCATCTGCAGTTAAACCTTGCACCATGTTCAATAGACTTCTTTCGGAACCTGCCCCAGTTCGAAATTATGAATAGCGGCTATAAGAGTAATGCGTAATCCATAGCGTTTTCTTCTGTTGCGATAGCGCTCGGCA
>Ga0209512_1001991_pt1 | contig 23080 bp, 11 predicted proteins | sample frozenSSSSmetaG_FD_184142 | JGI IMG/M metagenome (GOLD analysis project Ga0209512, IMG submission 184142) | Glacier valley bacterial and archeal communities from Borup Fiord, Nunavut, Canada, to study Microbial Dark Matter (Phase II) -... | ecosystem: Environmental > Aquatic > Freshwater > Ice >...
CAAAGAGAAATTCTCTGCTTGGGGTGGTGCTTTAACTACTGCTTCAAACATTGTGTTCTACGGTACTTTAGATCGTTGGTTGAAGGCAGTTGATGCACAATCAGGTAAAGAACTCTGGAAATTCCAAATGGGTTCTGGCGTGATTGGTAATGCATTTACTTACGGCCACAAAGGTAAACAATTCGTTGGTTCACTATCAGGTATCGGTGGTTGGGCTGGCGTTGCAATGAACCTGGGTCTGACTAACGACACAGATGGTTTAGGCGCTGCTGGTGGTTACAAAGAATTAACTAAATACAACGCGGCTCCTGGCGGCGGTGCATTAACAGTATTCAGCCTATAATTTATTGTTGTAAACATAAATTATTAGCTCATTACTCAAGTTAGTTTTAAGTAATAAATAAATAAAAACACCCCGATTGGTCGGGGTGTTTTTGTTTTTGGTTAGATTTTATGTATTTTGAAGTTATAGCAGTTTAATGCAATTTTAAAGTCTAACCACACCCCCTACTTTTACCTTCAAATTAGGCCTAGTCCTTTGGAAAAATTACCGATAGGAATAAATAGGGGACAGACCACAATTAAATGCAAACTTTATCCAAAAAATTAAGCATTTAATTTTACTCTGACCCCAATTATTACTGACCCCAATTATTATTTCTAACGCCGCAGGCACAGGCGTGATGCGCACGACTACATGAGTATCACCATAACTCTGGCATGCGTTGAATTGACAGATAAATCCAGCGCTAATCGATAGATTGAATTTCAGACAACTGTTTTTTACTGTAATAGTATTAATGCCTAGTAAATTACTCGGAATGCTTTATATTAAAAAATGGTTAATTTACTATTTCTGTTAGCAAAACAACGTTTAAGTTGCTGCTGCCTACAACGATTTTTCACAGCCTTATTGCTCTCACTATTGGTGAGTAATTTGGCTTTTGCCACCACATTTGACAATAGATTCAGCGCCCAACCACAAAGTCAGCCTGCAGTAAAACCAAACCAAACGCCGACGCTGATTGTCGGCAGTGAACAAAACTTTCCGCCTTTTGCTACCGGCATGACGGATCAAAGCGCTGGTGGTTTTACCGTTGATCTATGGAAAGCAGTTGCAGCAGAAGCCGGGCTTAATTACCAGATACGTGTGCGGCCTTTTACTGAACTTATTAAAGAGTTTAAGGCCGGAAAAATAGATGTATTGATTAACCTCAATGTTACCGATGAGGCGAACACCTACGCGGACTTCGCTGTGCCACATTCCATTTTTAAAGGCGGTATATTTGTTCGCAATAGTGAATCAAGCATACACTCAGAAGCCGACCTGAATGCTAAAGCTATCATCATGATGCAGGACGATGTCGAGGCTAGATATGCGACATCAAGAGGCTGGAACAAACAATTAGTGTTGGTTAAAACAGCAGAAGAAGGTATGAATTTACTGGCATCTGGCAAGCATGATGCTATGTTGATCAATAAAGTTGTTGGCCTGCAAACATTGGCTAACCTAGCGCTTACTAATGTTAAGGCTTTAAAAGCCGACGCTGGTTTTACCCAAAAGTTTGCATTTGCTGTGCATGAAGGGCAAGCAGATTTGTTGGCTGAAATTAATGATGCACTTGCTGTCACAAAAGCCAACAAAACTTATGGCAGCATTTATGAACAGTGGTTTGGTGTTTATGAAGATAAAGAGATTGGTTTGCGTGAATTACTCAAGTACATTATTCCCATTGTTTTAATATTTAGCTTTGCATTAGCTTTCTCTTTCTATCGGCGTCTGGCTGAACGTATCAGGGCTAAAAGTGCTTTACAAAAACGTGAGTCCCAACTCAGTGCACTGTTCAATGCCATGCCCGACCTGATCTGGTTAAAAGATGCAGATGGCGTTTATCTTTCTTGTAATCGTGTGTTTGAAAAATTATTTGGTGCTAAAGAGGTCGATATTGTTGGCAAGACTGATTACGATTTTGTCGATAAAGATTTGGCTGATTTTTTCAGAGACAATGACAAATTGGCGATGTCAGCCCAAAAAATTAACATTAACGAAGAATGGCTCACATTTGCTGATAGCGCTTATCACGGTCTATTTGAAACAAGCAAAACCCCTATCTTAGACTTGGCTGGCAATCTGATTGGCGTTTTGGGTGTGTCTCATGATATTACCGCGCGCAGGCAAGCTGATGACAGCCTGCGCATCGCCGCCACTGCCTTCGAATCTCAAGAAGGCATGATGGTGACGGATGCTAATAATCTGATTCTTCGTGTCAATGAAGCTTTTACTAAAATCACCGGCTATAGCGCAGAAGAAGTGGTAGGACGTACGCCAGCGCTGCTGCGCTCTGCTCGGCACGATAAATCATTCTTCGCCGGCATGTGGAGCAGTATTCATAACACTGGCGCATGGGCAGGCGAAATTTGGAATCTCCGTAAGAATGGTGAAATTTACCCGGAGAGTCTGAGCATTACTGCCGTAAAAGACCTTGCTGGCACTGTTAAAAATTACGTAGCTTCTCGTGTCGACATTACCTTACGCAAACAGGCAGAAAAGCAGATTAACAATCTTGCTTTCTATGACCCACTGACGCAGTTGCCCAATCGCCGGCTTTTGCTCGACAGGCTGCGCCAAGCTTTAGCTAACAGTGAGAGAAGTCGGCGACGAGGCGCATTAATATTTCTTGACCTAGATCATTTCAAAACCCTTAACGAAACCCTCGGATATGATACGGGCGATCTGTTGTTACAGCAGGTGGCAAGTCGCTTAAGCAGTTGCGTGCGTAAGGTAGATAGCGTTGCGCGTTTCGGTAGTGATGATTTCGTGATATTGCTTGAAGATTTAAGTATAAATGCCGTTGAAGCAGCGTCACAGACGCAAGACCTCGCCAATAAAATATTGCTCACGCTCGCTCCATCCTATCTGTTAAATGCACATAACCATCACAGCACGACCAGTGTGGGTGTGACATTGTTTAATGGCCATGATGTAGAAATAGATGAGTTGTTAAAACAGGTAGATATTGCGCTATACCAATCCAAGTCCGAAGGCCGCAACACCATCCGCTTCTTTGACCCTAAAATGCAACAAGCGATTGCAGCCTATGTCAACATGGAAAAAGAGCTTCGCAAAGCGATAGAACAACAACAATTCCAGTTGCATTATCAGATACAGGTAGGCAGTAGTGGTCAGGCATTAGGCGCGGAAGCCTTAATCCGTTGGCAACACCCTGAGCGCGGCATGATTTCACCGAATCACTTTATTCCATTGGCAGAAGAAACCGGATTGATTTTACTCATCGGGCAATGGGTGTTAGATACGGCTTGTGCTCAACTTGCATCTTGGCAACAAAACCCGCTTACCCAAGACCTTGTAATTGCTGTCAATGTCAGTGCAAAGCAATTTTTCCAAGTCGATTTTGTCGAGCAGGTGCTGGTAACCATAAAGCACCATGACATCAACCCAACACTAGTCAAACTAGAATTAACCGAAAGCCTATTAGTAGACAACATCAATGACATCATCACCAAAATGGAAGCGCTCAGCAAAGTCGGTGTCCGCTTCTCTTTAGATGATTTTGGTACGGGTTATTCATCATTGCAATATTTGAAGAAGTTGCCACTGAATCAATTAAAAATAGACCAGTCATTTGTACGTGACCTCGGCACCGATGCTAGCGATAGAGCCATAGTACGCACCATTATTACCATGGCACATAGCTTGGATATTAATGTGATTGCTGAAGGTGTAGAAACAGCAGAACAAAGACAGTACCTGTTAGACAGCGGTTGTTCACATTATCAAGGCTTTTTATTTGGTAAGCCTCTGCCGGTTGAGGAGTTTGAGGCGCTGCTTAGAAACATTTAGTTCTAGGTAGCGCTGCCGCTTCGAATCTTGCTGCTATGATGACTACACTACTTTATGGCTGCCTTGACTACGGCAATCCAGCCTTGTACCCGGATCTGCGTTTAGTGTTTTAACTCCAGTAATAGAGGGTAAAAATGTTATGAATGGACTGAATCGTAATTTTGATTCTCGATTGCAGATCGTAGCGAAAATATTCGCCGTATAGCCGAAGTGGCGCGGCTGATGAATAATCCTGGCTTAATTGCGATTTGAGTGTTTATATCGCTGCTGATGGCGCATGCTAACAGCGCTACAGCATATATTGATCAGCAGTAATTTAAAGTAATTTACATCGGTACCGTGCTTGCCAGCTGTGAGGTACGTGACCATCAAGGTTTATATGTAAATCGGCCTGCCGCCAAGCTAGAAGACTTTACAGGAATTTCTGATGTTTATGAGCCAGCACTAGCCGCTGATTCGACGATTGATAGGGCGAGCGGATCAGTTGAGGATTATTTAAAGAGCTTGCGCGACATTTGCAAATAAAGTCGCAGCTCGGCCTAGTATTGTGCTGCGTTTTTTTGATTGTATAGCCATTAAGCCCTGGACGACAGCTATTAACATGAAGCCCTCCGCCAAAAATCCTGCGTTGATCAGTAACATTTTTTTAAAGTATTTTTAACTTAAAATTGGGAGTTAAAGCTTGTTTACATGAGCTAAGTAATTAGCATGCAGCAGCAATAATTCTGCTTAAGTGTATGAAAGCGGATCAATAAATTTAGCATGAACATTTTGAGATTAAATCATACCAATGCGCCAGACGAGGTAGCTTTGCAGCATGCGCCATTACTCGCAGCTGCAGCTATCGTCTATGAGCTCGATGTGGACAATAATATTGTTGCGGTAAACTCGGTGTGGCAGTCTTTTGCTTTGGAAAACCATGCGCCGGAACTGAGTTTTGATCAAGTCATCGGCAAGCCATTAATGCAGTACATTAGTGGCAACACTACTAAACAGTTTTGGCAAACGCTGTTAGACAAAGCGCGGGCTGCAGATAGTGCTTTGCATCTTGATTATCGTTGCGACTCGCCTGATATACGCCGCTTTATGCACATGAAAGTCTATCGTGGTGAGCGTGATAAGTTACATGTGGAAAGTGCCTTGCTACGCACTGAATCCAGACCGGTTAGCGTTCATTTTAAGCGTGCGCAACAAAGAGGTAGCGACACCAAAGTACGGTGCAGTTTTTGTAATCATATTCTGCATAAAAGCCATTGGGTGGAAGCTGAAAGTTTAGTCGCTGGCAGCGGGGTAGTTTCATTAGAAGTTACTTATGGCATCTGCCCTAAATGCCAGATATCACTGGATAATATGTAGCTTAATTCAAGCTCTTAAGCCGCAGCATATAGTCGGCTTCAAGTTTTATTTCTTAATTAAATCCTTATCTATGCAATAATCGTATTAGATTTAATTTAATTCTAGCTTGTGTTAAAAATATATAAAGGTTTCTTCGCATTATGGCGCGAAACAAAATTAATGTTGCCTCGGCTATAGTCGAAGACTCTACTATTTTCCCTACAGTTTCTGTGCTTAGCGCAGAACCCAGCCCCAAGAAAAAACTTCGGTCAAAATTAGCCAGCAGCACTGATGCTAATAGCTATGTCGTTGCTATTGGCGCCTCTGCCGGTGGCCTAGAAGCATTAGAGCTTTTCTTTGATGAATTGCCAGTCAATTCAGGCGCGATCTTTGTGGTAATTCAGCATTTATCTCCAGATCATAAAAGCATGATGGACAATTTGCTGGCGCGGCATACCGCCATGCCGGTGGTCATGGCCGAGAATGGCATGGAAATGAATGCCAACCATGTGTTTTTAATTCCGCCAGGCCAAAACATGACCGTGGCCGGCAACCAGTTACGCTTGATTCCTAAGCCGCCGCACATACTCAGTTTGCCGATTGATTTATTTTTTACGTCTTTATCTAAAGAGTTTGGCAGCCGCGCCGTTGGCGTCATTCTGTCTGGCACCGGTTCAGATGGTACACGTGGATCAGTTGCCATTAATGATGCCGGTGGTTTTTTGCTGGCGCAATCCCCGGAAACCGCTAAATTTGACGGCATGCCACGCAGCGTGATTGCGACGGGTTTAGTCGATGAAATTATGCCGCCGGAAATGCTCGCCTCGCGCATCGTCGGCCATGTAAAAAGTACTGTAGAACACATACCTAAAGTCGTTGAGCTGGAAATTCAAGACAAAAAAAATCCGCTTGAGGCGATTTTGAACCTGCTTTATCAAGTGGGGGGTATCAACTTTAAAGAATATAAACAGGCCACCGTATTACGCCGCATTGAACGGCGCATGCAAATTCGTCACGTTCGCGATCTGAGCAACTATTTAAGTTTACTTGAAAGCGAGCGAAGTGAAATTATTTCACTTAGGCGCGATTCTTTAATTCCAGTCACCAGCTTTTTCCGTGATGATAAAACCTTTGAAACTCTCTACAAAACAGCGATCCAGACCATAGTTGCCGAGCATCACGAAGCGCAACCCATACGCGTTTGGATTGCAGGTACGGCGACTGGAGAAGAGGCCTACACCATGGCGATTTTATTTGCCGAGGAATTTGACCGTATCCAGCGCTGGCCACAAATCAAGATTTTTGCCACCGATGTCGAACAGCAGTACGTTGATTTTGCAAGTGCCGGTGCCTATTCGGAAAATATAGTCAATGAAATGTCGCCCGAACGGTTGGAGCGTTATTTCAAAAAGTCCGGCAATCAGTACTTGATCAAAAATGAAATCCGCCAAACTGTTATTTTTGCCCGGCATAATATTTTAGAAGACCCGCCGTTTACACGCATGAATTTGGTGAGCTGCCGTAATGTGCTGATTTATTTTGACACGCCCGCTCAAGAAAAAGCGTTGTTACGCTTTCAATATGCGTTGTCGCACAGTGGATTTCTGTTACTGGGTTCGAGTGAAACCTTAGGCATCTTGCAAAAAGATTTCACGGTTACGAATGCCAAGCATAAAATTTACCGCGTGTTACGCCCAGTCAGTCTGCCTTTGGATTTTAAAGGCACTAGCATTAGGGGTGATAGCCATGTGCGCGTCAGTCGTTTGTCGGCACCACGTACATTCAAGTCTGAAAGCAGCATTATCGATTCTGGCCTGAACATGCTGATGAAGAATTACACGCCACCAGCATTGCTGATTAACGATGAGCGTGAGCTTGTTCATGTTTATGGTGATGCGCAGCGCTACATGCAGATTCCTGCCGGTAGCATGTCGCTGGATGTATCTAAACTATTGGTTGGCAAGCTGGCGCCAGTGGGCGTTGCCTTGCTGCATAAAGTCTCCAAAGAAAAAGTTGAGCTACGTTCTGACATACAGCTGGTTGAGCCGAGCAAAGGCCTGAGCGAACACATACGCGTTGCTGTCAGCCCGGTGCTGTCAGCCTCTAAAATTGATAATTATTTCTTAATGACGTTTGAACTGCAGCAAGCTGCTGCCGAGATATTGAGCCACGCCACCGAAATTGATTTGAGCGAAGCTACTGCAGAGCGTATTGAGTCGCTAGAGCGCGACTTATCGACCACGCGCGATAGTTTACAGGCGACGATTGAAGAACTCGAAACCTCAAATGAAGAACTGCAAGCCACCAATGAGGAGCTGATGGCGTCGAATGAAGAATTACAGAGCACGAATGAAGAGCTGCAATCCGTTAATGAAGAGCTTTATACCGTAAATTCGGAAAATCAGGAAAAAATCGAGATATTGAATCGTCTCAATACCGATCTCGACAATATGACGCGAGCGGCTTTAATTCCGACCGTGTTTGTAGATGCCAGCCTCAAACTAACCCGGTTTACACCAGAAGCGACCAGTATTTTCCGTATACGTGATTCTGATATTGGCCGAACCATTTCTGACTTTGCCCACGAAATGGAGTACCCGGAATTTATTGCTGATCTGAAGCGTGTGATACAGACGGCACAGGTGATGGAGCGCGAGGTCAAGACTTGGGATGATCGTTGGTTTGTGGTGCGTGCACTGCCATATGACGATCAGCCGGCGAGTATCCATGGCGTAGTACTGACTTTTTTTGAAATTACTTTACTCAAAGATGCGCAGCGCCTGCAGGCCATTCTTGATTCCTTGCCGGAGCATATTGCCGTGCTTGACCCTAAAGGAATAATTTTACTGGTGAACAAAGCCTGGCGCGATTTTTCCGAGCGCAATGGCGGTCGTGGTTTAGTCCACACTGGGCCGGGTAATTGTTATCTGAGAGTTTGCGAAATTAGCGATGGTCCGGATGCGGAGTTTGGCACGAATGTACAGCAAGGCATCAGCGATGTTTTGACTGGCAAAATCAACGATTTTTCCATGACCTATCCCTGCCACTCACCCAGCGAACAGCGCTGGTTTCTCATGCATGTCGCACCGGTAAGTTATGTCGGCGGCGGTGTGGTGGTGAGTCACGTCAACATCACTTCATGGATGAAGACTAATGCATAGTAAAACTAAGCAGCAAGTCACGCTGTTGCTCGATGCGGATGTGGTGCTGGAAATCAATCAGGCGCTGTTAGACAGTAATGAACAACTGGTCAGGCAAGTCGCGCTTAAAGCACTGCGTAATGGCGATTTTGATTTTGCGCTTAAAGCTGTGGAGCGTGGTGAAGCCAGTATTCCGGAAATGGTTGAAGATCTTAAGATTTATCAGGCCGAGCTGGAAGTACAAAACGAAGAGTTGCGCCATAGTCAGTTCATCGCTGAAAACGCAGTACGCCGGTTTAGCAATATGTTTGCCTCGCTGCCAATACCGGCACTGATGATAGACGAGCTCGGTGTGGTCCATGAATGTAATGATATTGCCATACAACGCTTTAAATTAGATCGCAAGCTGTTTCGCTCGCAATTCTTTCCGCGCATGGTCAAAAAACAAGAGCATGCGCGTTTGCGTAAACTGATTATTGCTGCTAAAGATTTAGGCCAAGCCATGATTAGCAGCGTTGCGCTCGATTTAGCCGATGCGACGGTTTTCATTGCCAACCTGCACATGGCAATGTTGCCGGAGCAGTCGGAAAACGCGCCGAGATTTGTGATGACCATTATCGATCAGACCGAAAACCTCGCACAGCGCCATGCGCTCGAATCTAGCCGACAACATTTTTTGGCCTATTTTGATGCTTCGCCAATAGGCATGGCCGCAACCAGCATTGACAAAGAATGGGTAGAAGTCAATCAAAAACTATGCGAAATGCTTGGTTATGCTGAAGCTGAATTACTTAAAAAAACTTGGTTTGAACTCACCCATGCCGATGATATTGATGCTGATATGGCGCTTTTTAATCAAGTGCTTAGAGGCGAAATAGACAACTACAACCTTGACAAGCGTTTTATTTGTAAAGACGGCTCGATTCTAGATGCGCATCTAGCGGTTAACTGCATAAGAAAGCGCGATGACAGTATTGATTATTTTGTGGCGACTATAGAAGATATTTCCGCCAGAAAGCAGGCGCAGCGGGCAATAGAAAAAAGTGATGCCGATTTAACAGCACAAGCGCAGCAATTACAAAAGCGTGTCAAAGAATTACAGGCGATTTATGGCATTTCACGCGCATCGGAGCATTTGTCGGATATCGAAATATTTATCGATGAGCTGCTACGGCTAATTCCTTCTGGTATGCAATATCCTGAGGATGTGGTGCTAAATTTGACTCTCATCGATAAAATCGTTGTTAGTCCGGCTAACAAGCCCCGGTTCGCTGAACTGCGTAGTGAAATTTTGGTTGAAGGGATTACGCTAGGTGAAGTGGTCGTTGGCTATTCTAAGGTTCATGACACAATTGATATCGGTCCATTCTTTAGCGAAGAGCAATATTTTATTGATGGCGTAGCCGACCTGATCGGTCGCTTTTTGAGTCGTACGCTTAACGAAGCTGAACGCAACCTCACCATTGAACGCAACGCCACCTTGCTAGCGCTGACTGCCGCCGCGGCGGCCCTAGATGAAAACGATTTGCTGCAACAAGTGATAGCGCATGCTGAAAAGTTAACCAGTAGCCAGCTAGCTTATCTGCATTTTGTCGATGCCGATGACGCGGTCATTTTGCCTGGAGTATGCTCAATCAACGGCTTGCTCGATGCTACAAGCAGCTATGAATATTCTAGTGCTGAAGCACCTAACGCTATTACGCAATGCTGGGCAGATTGTTTCAGGCTGAAAAAGTCGGTGATAGATAATAACGCTGGCGCTAACGGCACTAAGCTCATTAATGAAAGTGGATCAAAGCTAGATTTAGTATGGTCGCGCCATATTTGCGTGCCAGTGATTGATGCTAACAAAGTCGTGATGCTTGTCGGTGTTGCGAACAAAGCGGATATGTACAACGCCGGCGATGTCACCGTGCTCGAAATGCTCGCCAATAACACGTGGGCGCTGCTGGAGCGTAACCGCATACAGAAAAAACTGACCTTGGATGCCCAAGTGTTCCGTTACAGCCGCGAGGCGGTGATGGTGACTGATCCGGAGTTAAATATTATTTCTGTTAACCCTGCGTTTACTTTCATCAGCGGCTACAGTTCAGATGAAGCAATTGGTCAGACGCCGAGCTTATTGAAGTCTGGTAAGCATGACGCGTTCTTTTATCAAAAAATGTGGGCAGAGCTTATTCGTGATGGCCACTGGCAGGGTGAAATATGGAACCGGCGCAAAGATGGCGAAATTTACCCGCAATGGCTGGGCATCAGCGCGGTGTTATCCAACGCGGGAGCGGTGACTGAGTATATTGCGGTATTCATGGACATTTCCGAGAATAAGAAAACCGAAGCGCGTATTGATTACCTGGCGCACCACGACCCACTGACCGGCTTACCTAATCGCACCTTGTTGCGCGATCGCTATGAGCAGTCCGTGGCCTTTGCTCAGCGCGAAGACAGCATGGTGGCGGTGCTGTATTTAGATCTGGATCACTTTAAAAATATTAACGACAGTCTTGGTCATCCGGTTGGAGATAAGTTGCTCATTGAAACCGCCGGCAGAATTACAGCTTGCGTGCGCGATAGTGATACCGTCAGTCGCTTAGGTGGCGATGAATTTGTGGTGCTACTAAATGGTATCCGCGCCGGCGAAAGCGTGGCCGAAATCGCCAATAAAATATTGGTGTCGGTAGCCGCCCCGTTTATTATTGATAATAAAGTACTGAATATTTCATGCAGCATTGGCATCTGTATTTATCCGGATGATGGCAAGGAGTTTGATCAATTGCTGCAGCAAGCGGATATTTCCTTATATCAGGCCAAAGGCAATGGTAGAAACGGCTACCACTTTTTTACTGATGAAATGAACCGCACGGTGGCGCGCCGCCTTAATTTAGAATCCGAATTAAGAAAAGCACTAAGCCTGAAGCAAATCTATCTGGAATATCAGCCGCAATTCGATATTAAGACTGGCCTGATTATTGGTGCCGAGGCTTTAGTGCGTTGGCATCACCCTACACTCGGCATCATTCCACCGGTAGAATTTATTCCGGTTGCCGAAGAAAATGGCTTGATTATTGAGCTCGGACATTATGTAATGCTGCAGGCCTGTCGCCAAGCAAAACAGTGGGTAGATAAAGGCCATGACTTACGCATTGCGGTGAATGTGTCGTATGCACAGTTTGTGCGTAACAACCTGCATCAATTAGTGATTGATACCTTACGTGAAACGGCATTATTACCTCGCCATTTGGAATTAGAACTCACTGAATCTATTTTAGTGGCTGACTGCACCAAGGTGCTCACTGTCGTTCAAGCCTTGAAAGATATAGGCGTGCTGTTTTCAATAGATGATTTTGGTACAGGCTATTCAAGTTTGAGTTACCTAAAGCGCTTTGCTGTGGGCAAACTTAAGATAGATCAGTCTTTTGTGCGCGATGTGCCCGGAGACCCTGACGATGAGGTTATTGTTAGCGCCATTATCAGTTTAGCGCACAGCCTGCAACTCGAATGTATCGCTGAAGGCGTAGAGACGGAAGCGCAGGCAGAATTTTTAAGAAATATGGGTTGCGATCAGCTGCAGGGCTATTTGCTGGCAAGACCCATGTCAGCGGAAAAACTAGATGAGCTACTCGCCAGGCAGGCTGTAAAATAACAATCTACTTTGAGTATCGATTAATTGGTTTTTAATGGTGCAGAGGGCGGTCAGGACATCATCTTGAAGCTGGCAGATACTGCCATGTATCAGGCTAAGGTGTCTGCTGCTAATCAGATCATGGTTGCATGCTAGTAATATGCTTGAAACGTTGATCACAGACAAAAAAAAGCCTAGTCATTGCTGACTAGGCTTTTTATTTGGTCATGCATATTACTTGTTCATTACGTACATTGTTACTTCAAAGCCAAAACGCATTTCAGTAGCAGCTGGTGTAGTCCACATAATAGTTCTCCAAAATTTAAACTTTGAACCGACAACATGTCTTGTTCGAATGAATCCATTATGAAGCAGGTCTTGATTACAGCACTGTTGCTGTTCATGAATAGTGGCTAAGTAATATCATGAGTGATGATCAAGGTTGTGCACGAAGCTATTTTTTAAGCCTGCCTTTAGTTACAGTCTTATTAAATCGGTAGCGCTCATGCCCCAATCGCCTTTTTTACGCAAACTGGTTCTGGCAAGCAACTTAAGCTGAACCGCTTGTGGAAACTCGGTCAGGCTAATAATCGATTTTACCGTCAAGATTTCAATCAAATCTTCAATCACGCGCACCATGGCTAAATCGGATTGGATCGACTCTAGTGAAGCGCCACCAAGCACCAGCAACGCTAAATTAAATTCTTCACTTTCCGTTTCCAGCCATTCAGCGCACTCCAGGCTCTGGCTGATGCTGACGGCTACAACCTGTCCTTGTTTGTCACGATTGATATAGGGCATTTAATTACCTATCATTAATAAGTGGGTGGTTAGTGTTGATCATTGTCAATCAACTACAAAAACTTAGTCGACAGCGAACAAAATGCTGGCCGCCTAGTTCGCTGTGGCTTGTAGCATAGCTGGTTATTTTAAGGTTTCTTTGGTGTTTGCAATACTTCGAGTGCTCTGGAATCAAGATATTCACGATTTGAAATGAATTGCTTGGCGGCCTCTGTGGGACATGCGGTTATGTTAGCACCGTCTGTACTCGATGCTTGTGTCAGTGGCGCCTCCTGGCTTGCATAGCGGCTTAAACCGAGTACATTGAGCAGGTTACCCATATGGAAGTGGGTTCTTGCATAGGCCACCATCTTATCATTTGAAACATTGGTATAAAGCCGTTTAGCTTCAAATAACTCATTTTCGGCATTGAGCAAATCGACCAAGGTACGCTGACCAATATCAAACTGCTTACGGTAAGCATCACGCGCTTTTTCAATTGAAATTACCCGTGAATCAAGAAAAGCTTCTTGTTCTGACAGTTTTTTAATATCGTTGTAAGCGAGTTGAATTTCCTGGCGAATATCGCGACAGGTTTTATCACGGCGATTCGTCACCGCTTCCAGCGCCGCCAGTTCTTTACGTCTGAGGTTGATATCGGTAAATCCGTTAAATAGATTCCATGACATTACGACTTCAGCGACATCATTTTTATGCGCACCAGCATAACCATTTAAATCTTGGCCACGATCAGCGCGCGCCCTGAAATCGACTCGTGGCATGAATGCAGCATTTTTATTATTGAGTAGAGCGGATTGAGACAGGGTATCTTCAATGGCGGCCAGCAAGCCCGGGTTATGCAGCTGAGCTATGCTAACGGCGCCGATTGCGTCGGAAGGAATATCTTTTTTTAGCGAAATATTGCTATTAATTTCCTTAGGCGGCAAATTGCCGACTAGGCGCTGATAGCGCGCTTCGATATCGTGTAAATTAGAGCCTTCAACGTTTAAATTGTAGTCAGCGAGGGATAAGCGGCTTTGCGCTTGTTCGACATCACTCTTTTTACCTACACCGGCTTTGGCCTTGAGTTGTAATTGTTCAAAAATGATCTTGTGGGCAACATAGTTGTCTTCAGCGAGTACGGTCAGTATACGAAAGCGAATCAAGTCGATGTAGGCACGTGTAGCCTCAGAGGCAATTGATTGCGACATATTTTCTAACTCGTAAAGCCGCGCTTTACTGATGCGATCCAGTCTTTCTACTTCATTTTTGGTGGCAAAACCATCAAATATCATTTGCTTTAGTGCTAGCGTGGTTTGATTGCGTGTGTAGTTGAAGTTACCGTTGAGTATTAATGGATCGTGACGACTTTCTGAGCCATAAGAAGAGGTTACATCCACTGAAGGTAAATACCGTCCAAAAGCCGCATCTCGATCCCGCAATGCGGATTCGTAGTTTTTATAGCTCCGTAACACTTCTGGGTTGGTTAATATTGCCGACTCAACCGCTAGCGCTAGCGTTAAACGTTCTTCTGCGCTGGCATCAAATATTGCGGCAGAAGTTATAATGGCAAAGCCTATTAAAAAGTGAATGGTAGACTGTATGTGCTTTTTGTTAATCTCGAGCATCTGACCCTTTTTTATATTTTTTAATTTCAATATAAACAACATTTTAGAGGATATTAAACCGGTTTAGTAGTTATTTATCCTTGTACTTGCATATTTATTTAATTTTGGTATTACTGGCATTTTGCTTATAGTATCCATATTGTTGGCAATTATTCATTTAATGAATTATAAAATACGACACCTAAATGATTAAAAGTTTAATTTTCTCCATAGCAAAGATGTTGAACTTAGTACTTTGTACGCTATTCATCTCTTTTGCCGTTGCGGCAGATCTTCATAAGCTTGAAAAATCATTGCTTTTTAATGACGGAGATGCATTGCTAAATTTTCGTGCGTGGCAAGGCATGATGATAGCGGTTAAGGATTTATCTACAGATGAAAAAATAAAACGCGTAAATGAGTTTGTTAATCGACGTGTGACTTGGGGCGATGATCAGAAAATTTGGGGCCAGGCAGATTACTGGGCAACACCGCTGCAAACCTTGGCGCGTGCAGCAGGCGATTGTGAAGACTTCTCTATTCTTAAATATTACAGTTTACTCAGCCTTGACGTACCCGTAAGTAAGTTACGTTTAGTTTATGTCAAAGCTAAAAATGGCAATGCGCCAGGCAGTGGCGAGCAAGCGCATATGGTCATGGCCTATTATTCCAGCCCGGATGCCGAGCCGATGATTATGGATAACTTGATTACTGAAGTACGCCCGGCTTCAAGGCGACCAGATTTGCAGCCAGTGTTTAGCTTTAATGGTGAAGGTATTTATGCTGGTGCCGGCGCGCAGGTGCAGCCGTCAGTGAATGCTAGATTATCGCGCTGGCAAAGTCTGTTGCAGCGCGCAAAAGAGGAAGGCTTTAACTAGATGTATTACTTATTTTTCATATTAGGAATTGAATCGATGACAAGGGAATTTTCATAATGTCGATGTACCGTCAGTTATTTTTAGCTATTATTTTGACTTCTATACTCGCTTTAATCAGTAGTGTGGTCACCTCAACCTTAACTACGCGCGCCTATTTGCTAGCGCAACTCACTGTGAAAAATCAGGATAATGCCTCTGCCTTGGCGTTGAGTTTGAGCCAGACTTTGGACGATCCGATTCAAGCCGAACTGGCTGTGGCGGCACAGTTTGATAGTGGTAACTACAAACTGGTCAGGTTTACCGATGCTTTAGGCAATGTGAAGATAGAAAGATCCGTGACGGCTACCCAAAATAGAGTGCCAGCATGGTTTGTGGCGATTTTGCCGCTAGAAGTGCCAGCAGGTAATGCCAAGGTCAGTAGCGGCTGGGTGCAGCTGGGCACAGTGACTTTGGAAAGTCGCAGTGCGTATGCCTACGAATCCTTATGGCATAGCGCGCTGCAGATGACGATGAGCATGTTTATTGCGGCGGTATTTGCGTGTTATTTTGGCTATTTGATTTTACGCCGCATCAAGCGGCCGCTTGATCTGGTGGTGGATCAAGCCAATGCGATTAGTGAGAAGCGTTTTATTACGATTCCTGAACCAGAAGTGCCGGAACTCAGAAAATTAGCGGCAGCAATGAATTTTAGCGTGCACCGTCTTAAGCAAATGTTTGCAGATGAAACTAAGCGCTTGGATCTACTGCGACGCGAAGCTAATTATGATCATTTGACCGGATTACCTAACCGCGATTCGTTTATGACGCAATTACGTGCCACGCTAGACAGTGAAGACAGCGCATTTGGCGCGTGTCTGATTCTGCGCATTTCTAATCTGGCCGGAATTAATCGCCAGCATGGTCGTGCCGTTGCCGATGATGTGATTAGACGTGCGGCGAAGCGAGTGCAGTTATATTCACAGAAAATGCAAGACAGTTTAGTTGGACGATTAAATGGCGCTGACTTCGCGTTACTGGTGCCAACTAATGATCCGCAAGGCGTTGCCAAAGCGCTGATTGCCGATGTAGTGGCAGATATTTCAGAATATTTTGACAGTGAGTCTTGTGCTTCAATCGGTATTGCAACTTATTACAATGGCATTGCCTTAGGCACACTCATGTCGCAAATTGACATAGCCTTAGCGGCAGCTGAGGCTAAAGGTAATAATGATGCGGAGATTTCTACGCCGTCTGATGATTTAGCCACGCCCACAACCCTGGATGGCTGGGCTAATGTGATTAGAAATGCAATCCGACTCGGCAATACCTATCTGCTGTCATTTCCGGTAGGTAAATTTGACGGCAGCATATTGCATCGCGAAGGCCCGCTACGAATTCGAGAATCGGCGCAATCGGCTTGGATTCCTGCCGGCAAGTTTTTCCCGGTGGCGGAACGCATAGGTCTCAATGATGCGCTTGATTTGGCAGCCGTGGGGCTTGGGCTTAAAAATCTGGCTGCAGATAAAGCCTTGCAGGGCTATGCCATCAATTTGTCTGCGTGCTCTTTAAAAGTGGCCACTTTTATGCCGGCGTTAAAGAAATTAATTCATAGCCAGCAGGAGGATGCAAAAAGATTATGGCTGGAATTGCCTGAGTCCGGTGTATTTAACAATTTTGATGAATTCAGAGAGTTATGCCTGACCTTAAAAGGCAGTGGCGTTAAGATTGGTATCGAGCACTTTGGCTGGAAGTTTGAGCAGATCACATTGCTCTGTGATCTTGGGCTAGATTATGTCAAAGTAGATGCTAGCTTTATACGCGGCATAGACACCAATGCCGGTAAAGAAACTTTCCTCAAAGGCTTAGCGGCTATTGTGCACGGTATAGGCGTATTGGTGATTGCAGAAGGTGTGTTAACCGAGGCGGAAATGAGCGCGCTGCAACTTGCCGGTTTTGATGGGGCAACCGGTCCTGCAGTTAAAGGCTAGCGCGTGCTAGCCGATAACAATAAAAATTTAATTTAATCGTTGAAAACACACTAGGACTATTTTGGATCATTTAGACCCCTTGCTTGATTGTCTGGTTGAATTAACCAGAATATATGCGCGGCCAACGACGCCTTCCGCCTTAATTGCCGGCTTGCCTATCAGCAAGCACGGGCTGACGCCGTCCTTGTTTCAGCGCGCTGCCGATAGAGCCGGTTTAGCGAGCAAAGTGATTAAAATAAGTCTGGCTGAAATTCAGCAGCAATTGCTGCCGGCTATTTTAATTTTGCACGATAATCGGGCCTGTGTGTTGCTAAGTGTAGATAAAAAGGCGCAGATGGTCACGGTACTGTTTCCTGAAACCGGGCAGGGCGCGGTCACGGTAAGTCTGGCGTCGATTGCCGAGCAATATACCCAGCGCGCCATTTTCGCGCGGCCACGTTTCCGCCTTGACCAGCGCGTGCCGGAAGTTTCTCATGTCATCGAACGGCACTGGTTCTGGTCAGCATTTCTGGAGCAAATGCCACTCTATCGCGATGTCTTAGTCGCGGCTTTTTTGGTCAATTTATTTGCTATTGCCATTCCCATGTTCACGATGAACGTCTATGACCGTGTTATTCCAAGTCGGGCAGTAGAAACGCTGTGGATGCTTGCTATCGGTGTGTTATTAACGGTTGGGCTTGATTTCTTACTTAAGCATATACGGGCGCATTTTGTTGATTTGGCTGGTTCTAGAATCGATGTCAAATTGTCTGCATTAATTATGGAGCGTGTTCTCGGTATGCGCCTGGTCGATAAGCCACTTTCGGTCGGTTCTTTTGCGCAAACATTACGTTCGTTTGAATCGGTACGTGACTTTATGTCATCGGCCACGGTGACTACGCTGATTGATCTGCCATTTGCGCTGTTTTTTATCATCGTCATCGCCTGGATTGCCTGGCCACTGATTTTTATTCCTATCATCGTCGCGCTCATCGTGCTGCTTTATAGCTTGTACGTGCAACGGCAAGTGCACGCGTTAACTGAACAAAGTTCGCGCACGACTTCACTACGTAACGCGACGTTGATTGAAAGCCTGTCGGCGCTGGAAACGCTGAAGGCACTCGGTGCAGAAAATCATATTCAAGCTAAATGGGAAGGTATTTCAACCCAGCTTGCCAAAGTCACATCCACTATTAGACAAAAAACCCATGCTGCAACCGGCATGGTCGCGTCCATGAGCTCGGTATGTGTGGTTTTGAATACGATTTTAGGGGTGTATTTGATTGATTTGAAACTGCTGACCATGGGCGGGCTGATTGCGAGCGGTATGCTCATTGGTCGTGTCATCGGGCCGCTGGGGCAGACCGTAGGTTTGATTCTGCAATATGAAAGTGCGCGCATTTCGCTGTCCATGCTTGAAGAGCAGATGAAGAAACCGCAGGAAAGAGCGGAAGCCATGACCTATGTGCATCGTGATCATATCCGCGGTGATATTGATTTTCGCGATGTCAAATTCGCTTATCCGGGACAAGAAGGCTTTGCGCTGAATGGGGTTTCATTCAATATTAAGCAAGGTGAGCATGTTGCGATTATTGGCCGTACCGGTTCCGGCAAAACCACGATTACCCGCTTGATGATGGGCATGTATCAGCCGGTTGACGGCGCTGTACGCGTTGATGATATTGATCTTCGGCAGCTCGATCCGGCAGATTTACGGAGCAATATTGGTTGTGTAGAGCAACACACAGTATTGTTTTATGGCACTTTGCGCGAAAATATTACCTTGGGTACACCCTACGCCGAAGACAGTCAGATATTGCAAGCGGCCGAAGTCGGCATGCTGACCGAAATGGTCAATAAACACCCCAGAGGCTTTGATATGCTGGTCGGCGAGCGCGGCGAATCGCTTTCTGGCGGGCAGCGTCAATGTGTGGCGATTGCGCGCGCGGCATTAAATTCGCCGTCGATTCTGCTGTTTGATGAGCCCACCAGTGCTATGGATTTCTCCACCGAGTCCAAATTTATCGAAAAAATGCAAGACTATGCCAAGCAAAAAACCTTGCTGATTGTTACCCATCGCATGAGTTTGCTGACACTGGTTGATCGGGTGATTGTGCTTGATCAGGGGCGGGTAGTAGCGGATGGTCAGCGTGATGCGATTCTCGAGGCGATTAATTCAGGTAAGGTGAGTACAGGCTAATCATGGATAACAAAAATAATAAGCTTGTCAGCCAGGATGGCGTTGATCAGGTTCAGCCCAGGCGTGGATTTTTTGGGCGCATGCAACGCATAACAGATTTTCTGCGTAGCTGCTGGCGGCATCTATACCAGTACTTCAGCATAGCGCATGAAACTTATCAAAACCAAGATCTAAATGATTTTGTGACAGATGCTGATCATTACATCCTGCAGCAAAAACCGCTACGCGGCATGCTGATTATTCGTATTGCGCTGCTCGCCGTGGTCTTGTTTTTTATCTGGGCGGCGCTTACCCATGTTGATGAATTGGTCAAAGGCGATGCCAAGGTGGTGCCTTCCAGTTCTTTGCAGGTGTTGCAGAGCCTGGATGGCGGCGTGGTGCTGGAGATTTTGGTCAAAGAAGGGCAGGCAGTGAAAGCCGGCCAGGCCTTGCTACAGATCGACAATACGCGTTTTATGTCCTCGGTGCGTGAAAACATGGCACAGAATGTTGCGCTGGCGGCGCGCGCAGAGCGACTCAATGCCTTGCTCGAAAACCGTGTATTTAAAGTACCGACTGATGCAACCTCGGATGTTGCCGAGGTTTACGCGCAGGAGCAGCGCTATTTCGAGAATGCAAAATTTGAGCTAAAAGCGCAGGTGTCGATCGCAATGGAGCAGTTGACGCAGCGGCGGCAAGAGCTAAGCGAGGCGACAGCTAAGCGGTTGCAGGCGAAACAAATGCTCGATTCAGCGTCGCAGGAAATTAATCTAACTAAGCCCTTGCTCGGATCAGGCGCTGTGTCTGAAATGGATATACTGCGGCTTGAGCGCGATATCTCGCGCTTCAGAGGCGAGTTGGCGCAGTCGCAGGCACAAATCTCACGTTTTCAAGCTTCGATTAATGAAGCGAACAGAAAAATTGAAAATGTGGAATTAGAGTTTCGCAATAATATGCGTAAAGAGTTAGGCGATACCATGGCCAAGTTAAATTCACTGACCGAAGGTTCGGTCGGCCTGCAAGATAAAGTCAAGCAGTCGGTTATTCGTTCGCCGATGAATGGTTTTGTGAAGCGTTTGCTGGTGAATACGGTCGGCGGTGTGGTCACGCCGGGTAAAGATCTGGTTGAAGTCGTGCCTTCCGAGGAGCGCTTAGTGCTGGAAGCTAAAATACAGCCACGTGATATTGCCTTCTTGCGTGTGGGTCAAGCGGCGCTAGTTAAATTTAATGCCTACGACTTTTCTATCTATGGCGGTATGGATGCGACTTTGGTATCGATTGGTGCGGACTCGATTACCGATGAAAAAGGTAATGTCTATTTTCTGGTACGTCTGAGCACTGTTAAAACGCAGCTCAGAAAAGATCTGCCGATTATCCCCGGCATGCAGGCCGAAGTAGACGTGCATACGGGTAGTAAAACGGTGCTGGCTTATTTATTAAAACCGCTGTTACGGGCGCGGCAAGTGGCTTTAACTGAGCGCTAATGATGACGCATCACAAACATTTAATGATTACGCCTGACGGCGAAGCTTTGCCGCGCTGGCAGGCAGTTTTTGCCGGAGCAGCCACCATTACTTTTGGTGAGGTCATTACCACTGATGCTGATATTGTCTGGCTTAAACTCAATGGCTTTGTTGCGGCAGCAGCGCAAATAGAGTGGTTGCAGACACACTACGCTGCGCGCAATTTTGTGGTGCTCAGCACTATTCCCACGGTCAGTGAGGCGATGCTGTCGCTAACTGCTGGTGCAAGAGCTTATGCCAATGCCCATGCCGGCGAAAAAAATCTGCAGCAGATTGCCGATATAGTGCATGGAGGCGGTATTTGGGTAGGGGAGGATCTGATGCAATTGCTGGTCAGCACTTTATCTAGAGTGCAGGCCACAGAAAAGCAGAGTAAGCCTAGTGTATGGCGAGAGCTGGTATCAAAAAGAGAGGCTGAGGTTGTGGAGGCGGTTGCTGCCGGTGCCAGTAATAAATTGGTAGCCAAGCAGCTTGTGATTAGTGAGCGCACGGTGAAAGCGCATCTAAGCGCAATTTTTGAAAAATTAGGCGTTGAGGATAGGCTGAAACTGGTCTTGCTGGTGACCGCTAGTTTTTAACTGATTGCGATTAACAACGTATTGATGTAAGCGGCTAGTTGTACTTCAGTACAATTGAGATATGGTCGGTTTGCTCGTAGTCTAGCAACATCATCAATTCGCTTGTAGAAAAATCATGGCCGAAACCGCAAACGCAGTCAACACTGTCGCAACCGTAGTATCAATCGAAGGTAACGCAGTCGTTCGTCATGCTGACGGCACGCAAAGTGTGCTCAAAATTGGTTCTGTGCTCAGGGTTGGCGATATCGTGATTACCGAGCCCGGTGCAAAAACTATAGTCAAGTTAGCTAGCGGCAGCCTAATCGAGATTGGTACTGCAGAAGGCGATGCGGTCAGTATTGATAAAACCGTACTTGATTTTTTCTCCGATACACAAGACGTTAAGCTAGCGGACAAAGACAGCGTCGACCAAGCCGCAGAAACCATCGCTAATGGTGGTGATTTGAATGAAGCGCTAGAAGCGACTGCGGCTGATGGCATGGGTGGTGGCGATTTACTGAGCGGCAATTCGTTCGTTGTTCTGCAGCCGATTGCCAGTAGCGTTGCCCCGATTAACGCCAGTAATATCAATTCATCAGATACAAGCGCTAACCCAATCATAATGCCCGGCAACACGCCGTTGGCCCTACTGTTGGATTCAGCCCGAATGTTTCTTGAGACTGTGCCAGATGCTACCTCCACAGCCGATACAGTTGCACCTTCATCACCTAGCTTGGCCTTGATGACTGCCAGCGGTGCAGCTGCAGCCAACGTCACTAACTCCGCTGTTTTGAACGTGTTCGATGTCGAACCTGGAGCGACCATTGAATACAGCATAGATGGTGGCGACACCTGGAATAATAGCTTTACACCCATTGAAGGCGGAAATACCGTTTCCGTGCGTCAGACCGATGTCGCGGGCAATGTCTCCGGTTCAAGCACAATTAGCTTCACACTTGATACCCGAGTCGCCGCCCCAGTAGTCACACTTAACACCGATAGCGCTTTAAATACAGACCGTATTAGCAATGACGGTACGCTAAGCGTTACCAGCATTGAACAGGGTGCGACTATTGAATACAGCGTGGACGGCATTGCCTGGAGTAATAGCTTTACCCCTACAGAAGGTGCCAATAGCGTTTATGTACGCCAGACCGATGTTGCCGGTAATGTCTCCGCCTCAAGCCTGACCAGCTTCATCCTTGATTCCCAAGCGGCTGCTCCGGTAGTTAAATTGACCACGGACAGTGGCTTGACTACAGATCGCATTAGCAATGTTGGTACACTCAATGTGACCGGCACTGAAACCGGCGCGCTCATTGAATACAGCCGCGACGGCGGCAACACTTGGAGCAGCAGCTTCACGCCCGTTGAAGGCGGCAATACCGTTTCCGTGCGTCAGACCGATGTCGCGGGTAATGTATCAGGGTCGAGCATAATTAGCTTTACGCTAGACACCACGATTGCAAAACCAACCGTGGTCTTGACTAACGACACTGGCACGAGCAGCACCGACAACATCACCAACAATGCAGCTGCACTAACGATCAGTCCAGCGGCAACTGACGTTACTCGTGAGTTCTCACTAGACGGCACCAACTTCAGCAGCAGCTATACAGCACCAACGACTGACGGTACTTACACCGTAACGGTC
>Ga0209512_1001993_pt1 | contig 23064 bp, 23 predicted proteins | sample frozenSSSSmetaG_FD_184142 | JGI IMG/M metagenome (GOLD analysis project Ga0209512, IMG submission 184142) | Glacier valley bacterial and archeal communities from Borup Fiord, Nunavut, Canada, to study Microbial Dark Matter (Phase II) -... | ecosystem: Environmental > Aquatic > Freshwater > Ice >...
ACCACCGCCGCCGGAATGACTCTTTATTACAAGGATCGCGACGGTGCCATTCAGTTTGGCGAGTCATTCGCGCTGACCATGGGGGTGACCTACGCGCTGAAATACAGCATCAATGCGGAACGACCGAACGGCGGCGGTCAATCGTTTCCTTCAGGGCACACTTCCGCGTCCTTTTCCTCGGCTGAATTCATCCGCAAGCGGTATGGCTGGGAATTCGGAGTGCCGGCGTATGCTCTGGCCACTTTCGTCGGCTACAGCCGGGTGGAGTCGAAACAGCACTACACGCGGGATGTGGTGGCCGGAGCCGCCATCGGCGTGCTCAGCAGCTACCTTTTCACGAAGCCGTATCATGGCTGGGAAGTGGAACTGGAGGGCGACTCCAAGGGCGGTGGCGTGAAACTTACCCACCAGTTTTAAGAGGCCGTCGCTGATGAAACCGTTGACGGAATGAAAAGGATGCTGCTTTCTGGGAATGCACTCACTGGATTCTCATGCTACGGTCGCTACTTATTATTTAACGTTGACTGCAAAACTAAAAAAAACCTGTCTGCCAAACCCTCTCCATCAATCAAGACGAGTGCTCGGCCTCGCTGCAGTCATCCTGTTATCGGGCTGTCAGACGTATGTGCAGAAGTCACTTGACCCCCAAGCGACTGCGCTCCAATTCAGCAAACGCCGGCTCGACGATCCGCAGCTTCACTCGGCTCTTGTCTCGTCGGGGCACCTGAGTCGTGCGCACTGGCCACCTTCCCCGTGGAGACTCCGCGAACTCCAAGGTGCGGCACTTTTTTACCATCCGGAAATCGCCGTGGCCAAGGCGAAGGCAGCCACTGCCGAAGCGGGCATTTCCACGGCGGATAGCCGGCCGAATCCGACATTGTCGCTCGGACCCGAATGGGGCAACGCTCCCGGTGCCGGCATGTCGCCGTGGGTGCTCGGCTTTTCGCTCGACGTGCCGATCGAAACCGCGAACAAGCGTGGCGAGCGCACCGCCCAAGCCCGCGCTGCCTCAAACGCTGCGGCGCTCTCCATCGCGGATACCGCCTGGACTGTGTCCTCCGGGGTGCGTGCCGCGCTGCTCGATTTGGAGTCCGCCACCCGGCGTCTGGAAATTCTCGAAGAACAGCGCGAAAACGATGCCGCGCTGGTCACGATGGTCGCGGAACGGGTAAAAGCCGGTGAAGCACCACGCACCGACCTCGGTATCTATCAAACACAGCAAAGCCGCAACCTGCTGGAACTTGCCGACGGCCGCAGCAAGCTCGACGCCGCCCGCGCGAAACTCGCCGATGCCCTCGGTGTCCCCGCGATTTCCATCCGCAACACGGCGGTATCGTTCGGCGAGCTCGATCAATTTCCCAAGACTCCGGCGGAGCGTTCGTTGCGCAAAGCCGCGCTGATCCGGCGCAGCGACATTCTCGGCGCGTTGGAAGATTATGCCGCAGCCGACGCGGGCCTGCGTTTGGAAATCGCCAAACAAACTCCGGACCTCCATCTCAATCCCGGCTACACCTTCGACCAAGGTCAGTCGAAGTGGGCGCTCGGTCTGGGACTGACGCTGCCGATCGACCGGAACCGCGGCCCGATCCGCGAGGCCAATGCCAAGCGCGACGAGTCGGCCGCGGTTTTCGAGCGCCTGCAAATCGGCATCCGCGGCGAGCTGGATCAATCGCTCGCCGCCTACAACGCCGACCTACAGCGACTGCGCGAGGTCGAAGGCCTTGTCAAATCACAGACCGGACAACTCGACGATGCCGAACGTCTATCAAAAGCGGGGGAGGGGGACAGCCTTGCAAAGGACGCCGCCCGTTCGCTGGTGCTCCAGGCCAGGCTCGCCCGTATCGATGCCCTCGCCCAAGCCCAGCAATCGCTCGGCCGGCTACAAGACAGCGCCCGCATTTCATTCGAATGAAAACCAAGCTCCTCATCCCTTTTCTCGTGCTGACCGCCGGAGGATTGTCCTCCGCCGCCGAAGTGGACGCCGAAGCGCAACGTCTGCTCGGTGTGGAGACTGCGGATCTAGCAGTAAAATCCATGCCGCCCGAAGTCGCGGTTTACGGCAGCGTTCTATCACCCGCGCCGGTGATTGATCTTTTCCGCCAGATCGAGGCTGCCCGCGCTGCTCTGGAGCTTTCCAAAGAGTCATTGGAACGGGTGGGAAAACTTTTCACTTCCGGTGAACTGGTCGCACGTAAGGATGTCCAGGCCGCTCAAGCGCAGCAAGCCTTGGATAAAACAGCGCTTCAGGGCTTCGAAGACCACCTTGCCTTGGAGTGGGGACCGTTGTTTTCGAAAATGACCGGTCTGGAACGAAGCAAGCTGCTGGAAGATTTGTTAGTCGGGCGTGAAGCACTCGTCCGGCTCTCGGTTTCCCGGGGGCAGCGCCTTGAATCGGCTCCGTTGGCGGCCCGGTTGCATTCGTTCGGCCACGAGCTGTCACCGGTCCGTTGCACCGCGTTGACGCCGGCTCCATCCATCGACCCTGCGTTTCAATCGCAAGGTTTCCTGGGACTGTTGGAAACACCGGCTGCTCCGCTGGCCGCCGGATTGATGCTAACCGGAGAGCTGGAGCTCAAGGGCGAGCCCCGCGCCGGAGTCCTCGTCCCGCAGGGCACGGTGGTGTTCTATCTGGGCAAGGCCTGGCTTTATCAGAAAGAGGACGGGGACAAGTTCGAACGAATTGAAGTTCCCATCGACACCCCGACCGAGGGCGGCTGGTTCGTGGCAGGCGGTGTTTTCGAACCCCATCCCGTCGTGACAAAGGGGGCGCAATCGCTTCTTTCAAAGGAAACGCTGGCCCCTGCAGAAGAGGAGTGATCGCGCCATGTTAGGTTCGATCATCCAACATTCCCTGCGCTTTCGCGGCGTGGTCGTCGTCGGCGCCGCGTTGGTCATGGCCATCGGCGTTTATCAGACGAGCAAGTCCTCGCTCGATGTGTTTCCGGATTTCGTCCCGCCGCAGGTGACGATCCAGACCGAGGTGCCGGGCCTTGCTCCGGAGCAGGTGGAGAAACTCGTGACCTATCCGATCGAGGCGGCGGTCAGCGGCATCGCGAATCTGGACACCGTCCGCTCCGAATCGATTCAGGGACTGTCCGTGGTGACGGTGTCATTCGAAGAATCGTCCAACATTCTGGTAGATCGCCAGCTCCTCGCGGAGCGGATGACCGAGGTGGCCGGGCATTTGCCGAAAGAATCGAAGGCGCCGACGCTTTCACCGCTGGTTTCCTCGACGATGGATTTGTTGAAAATCGGCCTCACCTCCGAGCGCACCAGCCCGATGGAGCTGCGCACCCTGGCCGACTGGCAGCTCAAGCCGCTGCTGCTCGCCGTGCCCGGCGTGGCGGACGTCAGCGTGGTCGGCGGGGAGGTCGAGCAGATGCAAATCCAGGTGGATGCCAAGCAGTTGCTGGCACTGCAAGTCACGCTCGCCGAAGTCATCAAGGCCGCAGGCGAGGCCACTGGCATCCGTGGCACCGGCTACATCGAGACGGCGAATCAACGCCTTCTTGTTGCCGCCGAGGGACAGTTTTCCGACCCGGTCATCCTCGGCGCGACGATCATCAAAGGCAGCGGCGGCGATGCGGTGCGGCTGCGCGACGTGGCGAAAATCGTGACGGCTCCCGCACCGAAATTCGGCGATGCGCTGGTCATGGGCAAGCCCGGCGTGCTGCTGGCGATGACCAGCCAATACGGCACCAACACGCTCGACGTGACCCGCCGCGTCGAAAGCGCGCTGGCGGATTTCCAGGCGACCTTGGACAAGCAGGGCATCACTCTCCACGGTGGATTGCATCGTCCGGCGAACTTCATTGAAATCGCTCTCGGCCACATCGGCAACTCGTTGGCGATCGGAGCGGTGTTAGTGGTGATCGTCCTGTTGATTTTCCTCCGCAGCCCGCGGACCGCGTTCATTTCGTTCCTGTCGATTCCGTTGTCGCTGTTGGCGGCGGTGATCGTGTTCCGGGCTTTTGGCGTGGCATTGAACACGATGACACTCGGCGGTTTCGCCGTGGCCATCGGCGTAGTGGTGGACGACGCGATCATCGACGTGGAAAACATCGTGCGCCGCTTGCGCGAAAACGCCGCCTCCGCTTCGCCCCTGCCTTATGCCCGGGTGATTCTCGACGCCTCGGTGGAGGTCCGCAGCGCGATTGTTTACGCCACGCTCATCGTGATGGCAGCGTTCATACCGGTGTTCCTGTTGGGCGGCATCCAAGGGCGGTTTTTCCTGCCGCTCGGCCTCGCCTTCGTGATGGCGACGCTTGCCTCGCTGATGGTAGCGATCACCGTGACTCCGGCGCTTTGCTCGCTGTTGTTGGGGAAATTGAAGGAAGACCGTGAGCCCTTCTATCTGCGCTGGATGAAGTGGCTGCACTCGCACGGACTGCGGGTGGTCGCCCGTTTTCCCAAGCTGACTTTCCTGATCGCACTGCTGGTCCTCGGCGGAGTGGCAGCGCTGGTGCCCGGCTTGAAAACCGGGTTTCTTCCGGATTTTCGCGAGGGGCATTTCGTGCTGCAACTCTCCGCCGTGCCCGGCACCTCGCTGGTGGAAATGACCCGTCTCGGCGCTTCCATTTCCAAGGAACTGCTCGCCGATCCGCGCATCCTCAGTGTGGTCCAACAGGCGGGACGCTCGGAGGCCGGTGTCGATACCTGGGGCCCGGAGCGCTCGGAATTTCACATCGAGCTGAAGCCCGGCATCGGCACGGACGAATCGAAGGCGCAGTCGGACATCCGCGACCTCGTGGAGAAATATCCCGGCGTGCAAACCGAGGTGCTCACCTTCCTCGGTGATCGCATCAGCGAAACAATCAGCGGTGAAACGGCGGAGGTCGTGCTCAGTTTATATGGCGACGATCTCGACGCGCTGGAAAAAACGGCGGGGGAAATTTCCTCGGTCCTCGGAAAAGTCGCAGGTGCGTCCGACGTGATCGTTCAGTCCGCCTCGGAATCGCCGCGCTTCGTGGTCCGGCTCAAGCCCGGGATGATGGAGCAACTGGGCATGCGCTCCGCCGAAGTCCTCGACGCCTTGCAGACCGCCTATCAGGGCACCGAAGTCGCGCAGCTCTATCAAGGCAGCCAGATGATCCCGCTGGTGGTGACCGGCGGCGATACCGGCAATGTCGGACGCTTAGGAGAACTGCCACTCGTCACCGCCGGTGGACAGATCCTCCAATTGCGGGATGTGGCGGATGTTTTTCCCGCCTCGGGCCGGGCATCGATCCAGCACGAAGGTGGCCGCCGCCGGCAGGTGATCACCTGCAACACCGAGGACCGCAGCGTCAAGGAGGTGGTGGCAGACGCCCGGCAGGCGATCGCCAAACAGGTGGATCTGGGCACCGGGATGCAGCTCGTTTTCACCGGAGCGGCGGAAGCCGAGGCGGAGGCACACCGGAATCTGGCAGCCTCGTCCACCTTGGCGCTGGTGCTGGTGATTCTGTTGTTATGGATCGTTTTCCGTTCGGGGAGAAACGTCGCGCTGGTGATGGTGAACCTGCCGTTTGCTGTCGTCGGCGGGATCGTGGCGCTGGTATTGAGCGGCCTGCCGATTTCACTCGGGGCACTCGTCGGCATGGTCACCTTGTTCGGTGTGAGCACTCGGAACGCGATCATGATGCTGTCCCACTACGAGCATCTCGTGCAGGTCGATGGCGCTCAGTGGAACCTCGAAACGGCGATCCGGGGTGCCGGCGAACGGATGATCCCCGTCCTGATGACGGCGATGGTCACGGCGCTCGCACTGCTTCCCATCGCGCTCAAGCCGGAGGCCGCCGGTCAGGAAATCGAAGGGCCGATGGCGATCGTTATTCTCGGTGGGTTGATATCCTCCACAGCTTTAAATTTGCTATTGCTGCCGGCACTGGCCCTCAAGTTCGGGCGCTTCGGGCGAGTGCCAGCGGCTGCGGAAATTTAACGGATTGGCAGGGCGACAACGAATTCGATCCAGCCTTCCTGCGGAGTATGAGCCCGAAGAGTCGCGCCCATCGCGGCGGCGGCTTCGAGGCTGAGGGTCAAGCCGATGCCGAGGTGACTTCCCGCGTCGTTGCGGGAGTTATCCTTGCGAAACAGGGGTTCGAACAAGCGGTCCAGATTCTCGGAAAGGTCGGCCGCTTGGTTGGCGATTCGGATTTCCAACTGTCCGCCAATGATGCCGCCATGAATGCGGATTTCAGCGCTTGGAGCCGAGTAGGAAAGCGCGTTGTCGAAGACGTTGTTGAAGATGATCCGGAGCAATGTCACATCCCCGTGGGCGGCGACCGGTTGGGCGGGAAGATTTCGTATGACTTTCAATCCGCGTTGTTCGAAAAGCGGCAGAAACGGCTCCAAGCATTCCGCTAGGATTTCGATGGGATCCACTGGTTCCATGCGGGGCAGGGAACCTTCCTGGCCGATGCGGGAAAGCGCCGACAGGCGTTTCACCAATTCCCCCAGTTCGACCGCCGTTTTCTGACAGGTGGCGAGGTGCTCGCGGTATTCCGAAGTCGTGCGCTCTTGTGATAGGGCGAGTTCGCTGGTCGCCCGCAGTCCGGCGATGGGCGTGCGCAGTTCGTGGGCGGCATGGCGGATGAAATCGCGCTCGCGCTGACGGATCGAGGCGAGGCGGGCGAGCAGGGTATCGAGGTTTTTCGCCAGACCCACCAACTCCGCGGGTGTCGCGCCCGGCACGTCCAGTGCGGAATCCAACTGGTGCTCGGCGCGGTTTCTCACCTGTCGCGTCAGTTCGTTGATCGGCCTGAGAGAGACACGGATGCCGCGGTCGATCAGCAGGAATCCAGCGCCCAGTGTGAGCAGCGAACCTCCCGCCAGAATGAACCGCAGCCATCGCAGCGTGCGGTGGATGTGTTCCGAATCCCGCGCCACCACGAGCACATAGGAAATGCTCTTCGGGTCTATCGCTTTTCCCCGCGCCTTCATCCGCTCCATTTCCTCGGGCAGCACGAAGGGATGGATGCGCAGCCCGATCGCCCGGGCACGGTTGCCGCTGGGCAGGTTGATACTTCGGCGCTGGGGATTGCCTTCCGTCCCGCAGAATTTCTTGAGGTTCATCGTCCGCAGGGCGGGCGAGCGTGTGGTTTCATCGGTGCCTTCCTTCCAGAACTGGAAAATTCCGTCCTCGCTCAGCGCCGGATTCGTGCCCAGCCCCTCCTGCCACTCGAAGGTGATCGACTCATTTTCCAGCTCCACCTGGTTCGCCAGCAGCGCGGCCGTCTGCTCGATGGATTTGTCGAGCTCCTGATACATGTTCTGTTTCACCGACAGATAGATCCCGGTAGATAGAATGCACAGCAGCACGCCCACGCCCGTGCCGCAGCGGATCAGTAGCGACTTTCGCAGCGACGGCGCGCTCATGCCGGCTCCTCCAGGATGTAGCCTTGTCCGCGGCGGGTGTGGATGAGGTCCGGCTGGCCCTCGGCGTTGAGCTTTTTCCGCAGGTAGCCGATGTAAACGTCCACCGCGTTGCTGCTGCCGCCCATGCCGTCCTCGAACACCCGCTCCCAGATGTCCGTCCGCGAAACGACCTCGCCTGCCCGATAGAAAAGATACTCCAACAGCCGGTATTCCAGCGCTGTCAGCTCGATGGTCCTGTCGCCGCGCCGCACCGTTCGCCGCAACGGATCCAACACCACGTTCGCCACCTGCATCTGCGGGCTCTTCTTCACATAACTCCGCCGCAACAGCGCGCGCACCCGCGCCAGTGTTTCTGCCAGAGGAAACGGCTTCACCAGATAATCATCCGCCCCCGCGTCCAGCGCCTCCAACCGGTCCTCCAGTCCATCCCGCGCGCTGATCACCAGGATGTGCACTGGATTTTCCTTCGCCCGCAGTTTCCGCAGGATTTCCATGCCGTCGATGTTGGGCAGCATCAGGTCCAGTAGCACGAGATCGTAGCCATTTCCCTCCGCCGCCCACAGCCCCTCGTCACCCGTCGCCGCCGTGTCCACGAGATAGCCGGCTTCCCGCAGATACTGGCAAACGGCGTTGCGCAGCGGGGCGTTGTCTTCGATGAGGAGGAGGCGCATGGTGGTGAGGAATTCATGGCCGTTTTTCGCCGGAAAGCCATCGCGAATCCGGCCGGACTGCAGTCGCCTGATTGCGGATGGAATCGTCCTTGTTGACCGCCGGAATCATGGCTAGCTTGTGGCGTGGTTGATCACTTCCAAGAACCGCTGAAAAAGAGAGTAGGAGGCAGCTTGTCCAAGCTTCCCCCGCTCCAAAGGCTGGAGATGCTGCGTCGCAATGCGTGGATGATCCGGCAGAAACCCTGGTTGCCGCCCGCCGATGATGGAACCGTCGTTCGAAAAGTTGTTGGTCTTGCTCGCTGAGGCTGGGGTGGACTTCGTCGTGGTCGGTGGAATTGCCGTCTCGATTCAAGGCTACGTGCGTCTCACCGAAGACGTAGATCTGTTAATCGATGGCAGCCCGGCGAATGTGAACCGGTTGTTGGAACGATTGGCGACTTATGGCGAGGGATTCTCCCGGGAGCTTTCGCCCGCCGATTTCTCCGACGAGGAGGGGGCCATCCGGATCGTCGAGGAAACCGAGCAATGCCAGATCGACATTTTCACCCGCATGTCCGCCCGGCGATATGCTGATGTGATCGTGGATGCGGACCGGTTTGAGGTCGGGGGCTATCAGATTGCCGTGGCGTCGAAAGCTTCTTTGATCGGATGGAAGTCGAAATCCGTGAGGGAGAAGGATCAGTTCGATGCGATGGCCCTGCGCTGCTTGCAGGAGAATCCGCGGGCGTTTGATTAGCTGCGGTAATGGGGCAAATTACGGCGAATACAACCATATCCGTAATCGGACAGTGGAGGTTGCCGATTTTCAGCGCCAACGTTTGGTGAGATCCCCATAAGCATCAATCCGCCGGTCGCGGAAGAACGGCCAGATGCGGCGGAAGTCTTCGACGGCTTGGAAGTCGAGGTCGTGATAGAGGATTTCCTCCCTGTCGGTGGAGGCTTTGGCGACAAGTTCGCCGTAGGGATTCGCGACGAACGAGCGGCCCCAGAACTCGGTGTTGTCCTGGGTGCCGGTGCGGTTGACGGCGGCGAGGTAGCAGCCGTTGGCGACGGCGTGGCCGCGCTGGACGGTTTCCCAAGCGCAGTGCTGGGCGTCGCCGAGCGTCGGTTTTTCCTCGGGCAGCCAGCCGATGGCGGTCGGATAGACGAGGATCTGCGCGCCGCCGAGGGCCATCAGGCGGGCGGCTTCCGGATACCATTGGTCCCAACAGATGAGCACGCCGATTTTCCCGAACTTCGTATCCCACACCGGCCAGCCGCTGTCGCCGGGGGTGAAGTAGAATTTCTCCTCGAAGCCGGGGTCCTGCGGGATGTGGCTTTTCCGATAGAGGCCCATCAGCGAGCCGTCCGCATCGTGAATGGCGGCGGTGTTGTGATAGAGACCGGGGCCGCGGTGTTCGAAGAGGGAGGAAACGAGGACGATGCCGAGTTCGCCGGCGAGTTTGCCGAGGCGGTCGGTGACCGGGCCGGGCAGGGGATCCGCGAGGTCAAACAGCGCGGGATTCTCGACGGTGCAGAAATAGGGCGTCAGGAAAAGCTCCTGAGTGACGATGATGTTCGCGCCGCCCGCCGCAGCGTCGCGGATGAGCTTCTCGTGGTGATCGAAGGATTCGGCTTTGCTGGGGAACGTGCCGGATTGGAGCAGGGCGAGGCGTGGCATGGGGGGATGGTATTGGCAGGCAGTGGGGGCCGCACGCAAGAAATGACAGACGTGGTGGCGAACTTTTCCGCGGGGGCCACTTCGGAAGCCGGATCGAGGAGTTCCGAGGTGCGCTGCTGGTGTCCGAAGGTGCCATGACGCACCTTTTTGCTCCGATGACGCGGTTCGGAACTGCGATAACGGAGCTTTTTACTGCGATGGCGGAGCTTTTTGCCGCGTGCGTGGAGCTTGGAACTCCGATGACGGAGTTCAGAGGTGCGTTGGCCCGGTTGCGAAGTGCGAAGTGGGAGGGGGGACTTCGGGAGTGGGGGCTGGTTTTACGCAAGAAACTTGGAATCAGTTACTTGAAGAATTTCGCGATGAGTTCGCTGTGCCTGTTCAATTTTAGGAAACTGAAGGGGACGGACGTGAAAATTCAATCCCTCTGATGCCATGATGGATCGGTGACCGATCCGGCTGTTGGCAGATCACCTCGCAAAAGGGCGAAACCGCCTGAAACCAGCCGTCGCACCGGTTTGCCGGTCCCCGGCTGTTCGGTGAGCTTTGGATCGTTCATCCCTTGCTTGAAATCGAAACGGACGGGTGCTTCCCCGACGCTCTGCGGAATGGTCTCGTAAACGTAGGTGGGCATGACCGAATGTCGCCCGGCAGGCCAGTGAATCACAGGCCCATTTTTCGCAATCGCTTCCCGTCAGAAAACAAGGTGCCCGGGCGTTCGGGGAATCCAGCCGGTCAAAAGGGAAATCCGGTGATCAGGCCAGGGCTACCTCATTTTGGAAGTGCCTGAGTTCCAAGGCCGGGCCTCGCGAAAAGGTGGTTGCGGCGTCTCGCCGCAATGTGACATTGTTGCGAGACGCAGCAACCACGGTCCGCCAGCCCCTTGAAACTGGTGATTTCAAAATGAGGTGGCCCCGGTGATCAGGCCACCTTCTGCGACTCGCGCTCGGCTTCCAGTTCCGCTTCAAACTCGGCCTCCAGTTTGGCTTGGTGGTCCACCTCGGCCTGTTTGACCGCTTCCACGGCGGCGGCTTCGGCTGCGATTTGCTGGGCGGCGAACTCCTGGTCTCTCGCGGCATCGCGGGCCATGCGTTTGTCCAGTTTCCTCTGCTCGCGCTCCCGGCGCTTGTAATCCTTGCTTGGTGTGACGGCCATGGGTGAAATCCTTTTTCGTGGTTGGGTCGTGCGGCCGATGGGTCTGTCTCGTTCGGGAGGCGACTACGGCCGGTGCGCGGCCTCTTACAGGACTGCGCGGGTTTGAAGCAATGGAAAAAAGAATAATGATCGATCACCTTGCTCCGGCGGCCTTGAGTTTCGCGATGGCTTCGTCGAGGCGGGCGCGGGTGGCGGTCAGGGTTTCGTCGAGGCTGCGGAGTTTCGCATCACGGTCGGCGATGGCGTTTTCCCAGGTTTTGATCTGTTCGCGGGCGGCGGTGAGTTCGAAACGGAGGCTGCCGTTCTGATGGTCCTGCGCGGCGAGGATGCGGGTGGCTTCGTCGGCGGATTTGCGGGAGATCTCGATGGATTCCTTGAGTGCTGCGATGTCTTTCTCGAGCGCGGCGGAGTGTTTGGCCGTATCCGTGAGCTGGTCCTGAGTGCTGGTGAGTTCCAAGTGGAGCAGGGAAATGTCCGTGACGTAAGCGCGCTCCTTGCGCCACTGGGTGACGACCAGTCCGACGAGGGCGAGGCAGCCGATGGCGTTGAGGATGGGCAGAACGCGGGATTTCACGCTTCAGAGAGTGGGGGGGGTCGACTCGAAGCTGACTTTTTCGATTCCGGCCTCGCGCACGGCGTTGAGCACGGCGAGGACCTGCTTGTGGCGCGAGTTTTCATCGGCGGAAATGAGCACGCGGGATTCCTTCGACGCTTCAGCTTTGATGCGGGCGGTGATTTCCGAGAGCGTGACGATTTTCCGGTCCCAAGTGACGAGGCCGCTGGCATCGATGGCGATCTGAAACGGCGGCGTCTCGGAATCTGCGATGCCGGTGGAGGCGGCGGGCAGGGCGATGGGCACGCGGTGGAGCTGCGTCATACTCAGGCTGACTAACATGAACGACGCTAGAAGAAAGAACATGATGTCGATGAGCGGGATGATCTCGATCCGTGCTTCGTCGTCCTCGTCACTGGACGAGTTGCTTTTGAGTTGGACGGGCATCAGCGTGGTGGAAGGCTTGCGGAGAACTTTTCAAGATCGTGGCCGTGCTCTCTGGCGGATTTAACGAGTAGCTCGGTGTGGTTGATCCAGCGCTCCAGCGAGGAGCGGAGGACTGAGACGCGCTTGCGGAAAAAGTTGTAGGGCAGCAGGCAGAGGATGGCGATAGAGATGCCGCAGGCGGTGGCGATAAGGGCCTCGGAAATGCCGCCGGAGACTTTAGAGGCTGCGAGCTGGTCGTCCCCGATAGATGAGAACGAACCCATGATGCCGACGACGGTGCCGAACAATCCTAACAACGGCGCGAGAGTGATGAGCGTGCTAATGACCCACATACGGGCCTCGGATTTCTCAATGAGGTGGGTGGCGTGGAGCTGCATGGCGGCGAGCATGGAGGTGTGGGCGTGGGTCATGCCCTCGGATAGATTTTGGAGAAACGGATCGGGCGTGCCTTGTCCGAGTTTCCACGCGGTGGAAAAATCGCCGCTGCCGATGGCGATGCGGGCCTTGTCCTGTCTATCTGTCAGGAGAAGCGAACGAAAGCGCAGCCACCAAACGGCGCGGTCCAACAGGACACAGAGGGCGAGGAAAAAGACAGCAAGAATGGGCCACATGACCCAGCCGCCCTTGATGAATGTTTCGATGACGATGTTAGCAAACACGGTGGCGTTAATTCAGTTTGAAAGTGATGGTGCGCTCGAGTGTGATGTAGTCACCGGGCGGAAAACTCCAGTTCATAACGGCGCGGACCGCAGTATGGTTGAGCAACGGCCACTTGCAGGGAGTTGTGATAATTGCGGCGGTGACGTGCCCGCCGGGATTCACACAGAACTCGACGACGACGGTGCCTTCCTGATGGTTGCGCCGCGAATAGGGCGGAAATTCAGGGGCTGGCATGTGGCCGGCGGCGAGGCGGCTGCGCAGGGACAAGGCACTGGCGGATTTGGTGTTTCCAAGGTTACCGGAAGTGGCGGTTTTTCCTGAGGTAGCAGCAGTCGATTGTTTGCTGGACGCAGGCTGGGGAACCGAACGGACAGCTCTGGACGTGGAGGTGGCTTGCGGCAGCTCGGGGACTTCAGGGAGAGGAGTGGTGCGGGCGATGTCCGGCAGCGCGGGCGGGCCGGGCAAGGCTTCCGGTGGTGCCGGGCTGGGTTTCTCGGGCGGGGTAGTGGCTGAGTGATCACCGATCGTAATGTCCGGAGCGATCTTGAGCACTTCTAGTTTGTCAACGTGGCACGGATTGGGAAAGAGCCGCTTGCCCGGCAAAATCACCCCCACCGAGCCGAATCCGACGACACTCAGCCAGGCGGCGAGCGTGCCGATGTTCAGCGCGTGGAGGAGGGAATTCATGAGCGGGAGGTGCGGAAAGCTAGAGGCGTCGGCCAAGGCTGACAACGTTGGAAACGAATGATGGGGGGGGCTTCTTAGGCTGGAGAGATAGTTGGCATCCGCGATGGACGTTTGGCCGGAGATAGGCAACATCCGCGCCGCTTCATGTCCGCTCTCCTCTCCGCCAACGAAATTCGCCTGACTTACGGTTACCAAACGCTGCTCGACGGCGTGACCCTCGCCGTGTCCGCCGGGGAAAAAACCGGCATGGTCGGCCGCAACGGCTGTGGCAAAACCTCGCTGCTGAAAATCCTCACCGGCCAGCAGATGGCGGACTCCGGGGAAATTTCCCTGCGCCGCGCGCTGCGCGTGGGCTACCTGCCGCAGGAATTCGAATTGGATTCGGAACTCACCGTGCAGGAAAACATCGCATCGGGCGCGGCCGACATCGTCGAGGCGATCCGCCGTTATGAAAATGGCGAGGGCAGCGAGGCTGAGCTTTCCGACCTGCTGCATCTCATTGACCACGCCGACGGGTGGAACCTCGACGCCCGCATCAAGGCGGCGTCCACCGCGCTCGGCACGCCGCCGTTGGATGCGATGGTCGGTCCTCTATCTGGTGGTGAAAAACGCCGGGTCGCGCTTTGCCGCGCGCTCGCCTGCCAGCCGGATCTGCTGTTGCTCGACGAGCCGACGAACCATCTGGACGCCGAGTCCATCCGCTGGCTGGAGGACTATCTGAAGGGATTTCCCGGGGCTGTTATCTTCGTGACGCACGACCGCTACTTCCTCGACGTGATCGCCACGCGGATCATCGAAATCGACCAAGGTCGCGCGTTTTCCCATCCGGGAAACTACACGGCGTTTCTCGAATCGAAAGCGATCCGCCAGCAAATCGCCAGCCAGACGGAGCGCCGCCGCCAGCGATTTTTGAGGGAGGAACTCGAGTGGGTGAGATCCGGTGTCAAGGCGCGCGGCACCAAACAACGCACCCGTCTGGACAAGTATTATGAAATCGAAGGGCTCGAAGCGCCTCCCGAGGAGCGCGAGATGGACCTGCTCATCCCGCCGGCTCCGGATCTGGGAAACATCGTCGTTGAGCTGGAAGGCGCGGGCGTGAATGTCGGCTCCGAAACATCGCAGCGGTGGTTGTTTCGCAATCTAACCTACAAGCTGCGGCCCGGCCAGTGTACTGGCATCGTCGGCAGGAACGGCGTGGGGAAAACCACCTTGCTCAAACTCTGCCTCGGCCAGATCGAGCCGAGCGAAGGAGCCGCCGTTACCGGCAAGCGCGTGAAGGTGAACTACATCGACCAGACGCGGATGGTGCTCGATGGCACGGGTTCGCTGCTCGACGAAATTTCCGACGGCAATGAGAAGCTGATGTTCGGCAACCAGCCGCTCGGCGCGCGGAACTATCTCCGGCGTTTTCTTTTCGACGACAAGCGCATCAACGAACGCGTCGATCTTCTATCCGGTGGCGAGCGCGCGCGGCTGATGCTGGCGAAGGTTCTGAAAAACGGCGGCAACCTGATCGTGCTCGACGAGCCGACCAACGACCTCGACCTGCCCTCGCTGCGGATGTTGGAAGAGGCGCTTGCGGCGTTCGACGGCTCGGTGATCGTCGTTTCCCATGATCGCTACTTCCTCGACCGGATCTGCGACCAGATCATCGCTTTTGAAGACGGTGGCGTGAACGTGCAGGAGGGCAACTACTCCTACTATCTGGAAAAACGCCAGGCCCGCGAAGCCGCCGAACGCATCCAGGCGCAGGCCGCTGCGAGAGATGCCGCGGCCCGTCAGAAATCCGCTGCGGCGGCTCCGAAGGCGAAGCAGGGGCGTAAGCTGAGTTTTAAAGAAAAGTCCGAACTCGAAGGCATGGAAACCGCGATTCTGGAAGTGGAGCAGGAGGCCGAGGGAATCGAGGCACTGCTGCACGACCCTGATTTCCAAGCGAAGCGTTTCGCCGAGATTCCGGAAATGGCGGCGAAGCTGGAGGCGGTGAAAGCAAGGGCCGCCGCGCTTTACACGCGCTGGGAAGAGCTGGAGGCTATCCGGGCGGCTGCGGAATAACAACCGCTCAAGCCCCACGCATCAGCGAGATTTCCGCTAGGGAAATCAGCGCCTTGTAGAGATCCTCGCGCGGGGCTGTCTTCAGGTCCGCGACGGTGACGGCGCGGTCGAGAGTGAACTTCCCGGAGCGGGTGCGGCGCAGGGCGCTGAGGTGCGCGCCGCAGCCGAGGTTCTCGCCGATGTCGTTCGCGTAGGTGCGGACGTAGAAGCCCTTCGAGCAGTTCACGATGAAGTCCACTTCCGGCAGCTCGACGCGTGTCACCTCGTAGCCGGTGATGTGAACCTTGCGCGGCTCGCGGACGATCTCGATGCCTTTTCTAGCAAGTTTGTAAAGCGGCACGCCGTCCTTCTTGATCGCGGAAACCATCGGCGGGATCTGTTCGAAATCGCCCATGAAGCCATCGAAAGCGGCAGTGATCTGCTCCTTGGATAGATCGGGAACGTCCTTGGTTACCAGCGTTTCGCCCTGGCGGTCCTGCGTGCTGGTCGTGTAGCCAAGTGTCAGCGTGCCAACGTATTGTTTGTCCTCGCTCATCAGCAGGTCCTGGATCTTCGTCGCGCGGCCGATGACGAGCATCAGCAGGCCGGTGGCCATCGGATCGAGCGTGCCGCAGTGGCCGATCTTTTTGGTGTTGAGCGCGCGGCGGGCGATGGCGACGACATCGTGCGAGGTCATGTCCTCCGCCTTGTCGATCAGAAGAACGCCGCTCGGGCCGTCAAAATCCTTGGGATTGTCTCTCATAAAAGTGGTTTGAAAATTAAAGTCCCGCGGCTTCGATGCGGCGGCGGATCGCGCCGAGCACGAGCGGTTTCGCTTCCTCCAGCGGTCCCTTCATGCGGATGCCGGCCGCCAGCGCGTGGCCGCCGCCGCCGAATTCGGTGGCGATCTCGCAGACGTTGAAACGACGGTCCTTCGAGCGCATGGAAACGCGGATTTTTCCATCAGGCAGCTCTTCGAAAAACACCGCCACCTGCACGCCGCGGATGGCGCGGATGATGTCGATGAGTCCTTCACTGTCGTCCGGTGTGAGTGCGAGGTCGATGCGCAGTTGGTCGCGCATTTCCCAACTCGCGACGAGTCCGTCGTCCGAACGCTGCAGCGTGTTGAGCAGCGCGCGCATCAGCTCGACGCGGCGGTAGGGATGGTTGTCGTAGGTTTGCGAATTGATTGTGCCGACGTCCAGCCCACGGCGGATGAGGTCGGCCGCTAGATCGTAGGTGGCTGCGGTGGTGGACGGGTATTGAAAGGAACCGGTGTCGGTGGAAACGGCGACGTAGATCGCATCGCGGCTCTCGGCGGGCATCGGCAGGCCGAGCGCGACGATGAGTTGATAGAGGATCTGGCCGGTCGCCGGGCTGGTGGAGTCGATCAGATTCAGGTCGCCGTATTTCGGGTTGGAAACGTGGTGATCGATGTTGAGCCAGATCTTCGCGTTGGAGGCCGCGTGGAGCGAGCGGTCGCCGAGGCGGGGCTTGGTCGCGGTGTCGAGGGCGATGGCGACCTCCACATTGAGCGGCTCGGCGGGAGGGGGTTCGATTTTTTCGGAGCCGGCCATGAAGGCGAGGTTTTCCGGCAGTCCGTCCTCGTTGATGAGGCGCACGCTTTTTCCGGCAGACATCAGCGCATAGCCGAGGGCGAGCTGGGAGCCGATCGCATCGCCATCGGGGCGGACGTGGCTGAGCAGGACGAACGAATGGTGGTTGCGCAGCACTTCGCCGATTTGTTCGAAGCTGGCATTTTCCTGGGTGAGAGTGGATTCGCTCATGGGCTGGGACCGCGATGCGGGGCGCGGATTCTTTCCGTGCGGGAATTTCGTGCAAGGACAAACCTGAGAATGGGCAGGCCCCACGAAAAAGCACCTGCGGCGGGTGCCACAGGTGCTTTGGTTTGATGATTGAAACGATCAGTCCTTGAGTTTGGCAAAGCCATCGAGCGATTTCGGCACGATCACTTCACCGATCGAGTGCATCACGCCGTTGCTGGCCATGACGTCGGTGCTGAAAACCTTGGTCGCGCCGACTTCTATTTTCGGTCCATCAACTTCGATTTTCACCTTTTCGCCGTTCATGGTGGTGACTTCGCCCTCCTTCAGATCGGATGCGAGCATTTTGCCAGCGACGACGTGGTAGAGCAGTAGCGAGCGCAGCTTTTCCTTGTTCTGCGGCTCCATCAACTTGCCGAGAGTGCCTGGAGCCAGCTTGTCGAAAGCTTCGTCAGTCGGGGCGAAAATGGTGTAAACGCCCTTTTTATCGGCCAGTGTGACGTCGAGTCCGGAAGCGACCAGCGCCTTTTTCAAAGTGGAAAAGGAAACGCTGTCACTGATGGTGGCGGTGAGGGTACCCGGAGCGGCTACCACTGGCTTAGCAGGCTCGGCCATTTCGGGTTCGTTCATCTTTGGCTTATCCGCAGCGTAGGCAACAGGGCATGCGGTGAGCGCGATCAGCAGTGCGAAACGGGTCAGATTTTTGGTTTTCATAAATGCGATTGGGTTGTGGTTGATTTTCGCGGAGTCGATGGCGCGAATGTCATCCACCACTCTCGCAGACCGTGTGCCTGAACGATTTTGGTGCATCTCTTTATTTGAAACCAAAGAGTTGTGAATACGTGATGGCCGCGGGAACCGGTTCCAGCCCGTGCAATCCACCGCCGCCTGATTGCAGTCTGCACGCCCCGCCGCCGTGGCGGGGAAAGGGGAAGTGCCGCTCCCCTGTAAGCCGGATTCTGTCCACCCCTTGCGGAGCTGGACGGCCATTTCTCTCACCCCGCCGAAGCGGAGCGCCCTGCTTGCGCAGAGTGCGACTAATACCCGGGAATGATCGGGCGGGCAGCCCTTTCCCTGTTCTGTCTTGCACCACGCGAGGTTTGCCGTGCCGTCCGGTTACCCGGATTCGCGGTGGGCTCTTACTCCACCATTTCACCCTTGCCTGTGCCCTTGCGGGCCATCGGCGGTATCTTTCTGCTGCACTGTCTGTCCGGGTTTCTCTCGTCCCCCGTCCCTCACTTTCATGAGGCGCGTTGCCCTGTGGTGTCCGGACTTTCCTCACCCTCCGCTTGCGCGGAAACTGCGACCGTCCGGGGAGCGGCGGGCCGAAACTGTCCCGCCCGGGCGGCCATTCCAAGCAAAAGATCAGGAATTCGTCCCTGCCGTCAGAGGTCTTTGGGGGAAAGTCCCGTATGCTTGGCCCAATTTCCTCACCATCGTGAAACGCGAATACAAAATTCGGGTAACCGGTTCTTTCCAAGACCTGATGCGATCCTCTGGCCGCACGCTTCGGGGACCACCCAATTTTAAGAAGCGCACGGAAAACCAAACGCGCCTTGCATGAACCCCACTGGCTCATGCCGCTACCGTAAAAATCTTGTCCAACTCCGGCGCGGGTTCGCCATTTTCCAAGCGATCCGCGAGAATCCGCAGCACTAAAGTTTCAACCTTGGAAATAGCCTCCTCCTTCGACTCGCCATACGCCAAGCCACCCGGGATCTCCGGTGCGTCAGCGATCCAACGACCGTCCAATTCCTGTTCCACTTCGATCTTCATGGCTTTCTTTAGTCAATTATTGCTGTGATTCAATCCCAATCCTCGTCACCAGCCGCCCTCGTCACTTTCCAATCAAAAACACATCCAGGAAAAACCAGACGATCATCGCCACGCCGATCACGAACTTGAATCCCAGCCCCGCCACCACGCCCACCACCGAGCCGACGCCGGAATACGCCGCGTGGTGCGTCTGTTTTTTCGCAAACGCCATTTCACACACGAACGCGCCGATCAGCGGCCCCAGCAGCAGACCGAACGGCATGAAAAACATCCCGACGATGCTGCCGACCAGTGCGCCGGCCGCTCCCCAGCGCGTCCCGCCGAACCACTTCGAGCCCGCCGCGCCGCTGAGCGTTTCGAATGTTTGGGAAATCGCCATCAGCAGCCCGAGAATGACGAACGACCACCATTGCAGCCCGGACGCCTCGCCCAGCATCAGCCGGTGCGCCACCGCGGCAACCAGCAGAATCAGATGCCCCGGCAAAACCGGCAGCACGCAGCCTACCGCTCCGGCGATCAGCAGACAGGCCGTCACGAACCACGCCGCGCCGGTACCCACGCCGCCCCAGACCGCGCTCGATTGAAATGCCTCCCACATGCGGCGTTTCCTACACGCGATCCAACAGAACCGCAATCTATCACAATTTCCACATGGCGCGGATATTCGTATTTCATCCGCAGATCACCGCGAAAGAGTGACAGGGCCGCATCCGGGGGGACAGGATGCGGCTGTCGTATGCAGCGTGAAATTTCCTTTGGGGTTGAGTTGGCGGGTGGTCCGGGTAAGCTCCGCCCGTTGCATCACATGAAGTATTTTACCATCCTCAAAACCGTCACCCTTCTGGCTGCCGTGCTCCCCGCCTTTCTCCTCGCTCAGGATTCTGAAAGCGTCATGGTCATGGAGGCCTACTCCGGAAAAGTGCTGGTCGCCTCGAATGCCTCGGTCCGCCGCCCCATCGCCAGTCTGACGAAAATCGCCACCGGCGCGGTCGCCGTCGATTGGTCGATCGCCACCGGATCCGACATCGGCGCGGTGACTCTCACCGTTCCGCAGACGATCACCCTCGTCGGCGGCCCAAACCCGATGAACCTCCAGCCCGGCGACCAGCTCAGCCTGCGCGACGCGCTCTACTCCGCGCTTCTCGGCTCCGATAACCTCGCCGCCCTCACCATTGCAGATCACATCGGCCGCGAGCTGCTCACCCGCCGCGGAAAAACCGGCGAGCCTGTCGCGGAATTTGTCGCGGAAATGAACCGCCTCGCGAAAGCCATCGGTGCCACGCAGACCCACTACGCCAACCCGCACGGCCTCGAGCGCGAGGGCGCAAAGGCCTACTCCACCGCCGCCGACGTCGCCCGCATGTCGGTTTATGCGATGCGAAAAAACGCCTTCAATTTCATCGTCCGTCAGTCCGAGCGTCAGGTCAGCGTCACCGGTGCCGCCGGGAAACGCAGCTACCGCGTGAAGAACACCAACGAACTGATCGGCGAACCCGGCATTCTGGGAGTGAAAACGGGCACGACGAATGCTGCCGGTCCCTGTGTTTCCGTTTGTATGGACCGCGACCCGCTCGTCCGCCAGAAGGCCGATGGCTCGAAAGGAGCCACCCCGCGGCGTTTGATCGCAGTGGTCCTCAACAACCCCGACCGCTTCAACCGCGCACGCAGCCTGATCAGACAGGGCTGGGGCGTTTATGATCCCTGGCTGGAATCCGGAGCACCGGTCCAGGATCGGAACCGGGAGATGATCAGCGTGTCCGACCCGCAGTGATCCATCCTCCCGCCCGATCCCGTCAGGATATGAGTTTCTTAAGATTTTCAAACCGCAGATGAACAAGATAAACGCAGATGAAGAACACAGATAAAGATTGGACTGCTGCTTTGTCCATCTGTGTTCATCCCGTTCATCTGTGGTTGGATTTCATTTCAAATGGCTAGTCTGCTAGGACTAGCCCGCCCGCCGCTTTCCAATCCCACACATCACAGCATCATGAAACGAATCGGAATTTTGAATAGCGGCGGCGATTGCCCCGGACTGAATGCGGTCATCCACGGCGTCGTCGGCGCGGCGGATCAGCTCGGCTGGGAGGTGATTGGTTTCCGCGACGGTTTCGAAGGCCTGCTGCCCCCGGGCGACTACTCCGTGCTCAAGCCAAAGGACACCATCGGCATTCTCAAACTCGGCGGCACCATTCTCGGCACCACCAACAAGGGCCATTTCGCCGCGAAAGTCGGCAAGGGCGACATCGCCGAAGTCCCGCCGGAAATCGTCGCCAAGGCGAAACGGACGATGGACCAGCTCGGCATTTCCGCCCTCATCATCGTCGGCGGCGACGGCTCGCTCACCACCGGACTCCAGCTCTATCGTGAAGGCTGGCCGATCATCGGCGTGCCGAAAACCATCGACAACGACCTCAGCGCCACCGCTTTCACCTTCGGCTTCGACAGCGCCGTTTCCACCGTGGTGGACGGGCTCGACCGCCTGCACACCACCGGGGAAAGCCACAAGCGCGTCATGGTCCTTGAAGTCATGGGCCGCCATGCCGGCTGGATCGCCCTCTGGGGTGGCATCGCCGGCGGCGCGCACGTCATCCTCCTGCCGGAAATTCCCTTCAGTTTGGAAAAAGTCGCCGATTTCATCAAGGAACGCGATGCCCAAGGGCAGCACAGCACGCTGGTGGTCGTCGCCGAAGGCGCGAAAATGCCGGACGGAAATATTGTCACCTGCCACGCCAACGAAGGCGGCGAGGTCCGCCTCGGCGGCATCGGCGAGCAGGTCTGTGTAGCGCTTGAAAAAATGACCGGCAAGGACACCCGCGCCTGCGTGCTCGGGCACCTCCAGCGCGGCGGTGCCCCCACTTCGCTCGACCGCATTCTCGGTGTCCGCTTCGGCGTCATGGCCGCCAAACTCGCCGAAGAAGGCGCGTTCGGCCGCATGGTCAGCTATCAATCTTACCACGTTGATTCCGTGCCCATTGAGGAAGCCGTCCACCAACTCCGCCTTGTTCAGCCGGACAGCGAACTCGTCCAAGCCGCGAAAGCCGTGGGCATTTGCCTGGGGGATTGAAGAAGTTGAGAGTTTGGAGTTGAGAGTTGAGAGTCAGAAGTAAGACTCCTGCTTCCATTCTTCACTCTCAACTCTCAACCAAAAACACTCAACCTATCCCATGTCCTCCGATCCACTCCTCCAGCTTCTCCGCCGCAAGGCCCGTTTCTCCGATCAGGAACTCGCCGATCTGCTTACTTCGGACAAGGCCACCGTCGCAGCGCGCGTGGCCGAGTGGGAAAAAGACGGCACCATCCTCGGCTACCACGCGGTGGTGAACCCCGAGTCGTTCGGCGACACCTCCGTTTCCGCTTTCATCGAGGTTAAAGTCACGCCCGAGCGTGGGGGTGGCTTCGACCGCCTCGCCATGCGGATTTCCCGTTTCGACCAGGTGGTTTCCTGCTACCTCGCCAGCGGCGGCTACGATCTGATGGTTGTCGTCGAGGGGGCCGATCTCCGCGAGGTCGCCCGTTTCGTTTCGGAAAAACTCAGTTCGCTCGACGGCGTCATTTCCACCGCCACCCACTTCCGCCTGAAGACCTACAAGGAAAACGGCTTCCTCTTCGAACGCGAAGCCACCAGCGAGCGTCTGGCGGTTTCGCCCTGAGCCTTCCGAAGTCACTCCTTGGTTTTTGACTTCCCATGGATCGGCCGTCAGCTCGCCTTCTGCGGTGCCAGCCGCTTGGTCGAAATCGTGATTTTCAGGGAACTGCTGACGCCTGCCGCCGCTTTGAATCCACCGCTGATCGGCATCACTCCGCGCGGGTGGTGGCTGACTCCCACGGCGATGTGCCCGGGGCCGACCCGTTTGCCGATGGAAGGATCAAATCCAGCCCAACCGTGATCCGGTAGGAAAATTTCCGCCCACGCGTGGGTGGAACCGCGGCCGGCTTGCGAATTCCGACTTTCCAGATAGCCGCTGACAAAACGAGCCGGGTAGCCTAACGAGCGGCTGGTCTCGATCATCAGTATGGCCATGTCACGACAGGAACCGCTGGCGAGCCCGAGGGTTTCGAGCGGCGACTGGACGCCGGATTCCTCGCGTCTGTTATAAGCGATCATGCGGTGGATGAGGGCGGCCATGTTGTCGAAAATCGCGCTCGGCTTGTCGGGTGACGGAGACAGGCCGCTGGCCGTGAACCATTGCCGGAGCTGGCCAATTTCCGGCGGGTAGATGTATTGCAGGTAGGGCGTGGCGACCATTTGCTCGATGCCTGCGATGTGCGCGGGGTAGGGGACGAAAA
>Ga0209512_1001994_pt1 | contig 23051 bp, 18 predicted proteins | sample frozenSSSSmetaG_FD_184142 | JGI IMG/M metagenome (GOLD analysis project Ga0209512, IMG submission 184142) | Glacier valley bacterial and archeal communities from Borup Fiord, Nunavut, Canada, to study Microbial Dark Matter (Phase II) -... | ecosystem: Environmental > Aquatic > Freshwater > Ice >...
GGGCACTGCTGGAATCGGCACCTTTACCACCTCGATCGCCCCTGCTCTCCGCACGCCTTTTCCTCGACCTTTGCGGTAGTACGATCGGCGACTGCGGCAAGTCTCATCTTTCCAACAGCCATCACCCCCGCTCGCCCCATCGTGTAAGTTTCGCGCTTCCGTTGGCGTGAGCAAACTACAAGCCCAGCATTTTTCATTGGTTCGTCGTCCCATAAGATTCTCAGGTAGGACTTAATCTCAGACCACCGCAGCCACTCGCTTTCATGAGAAATACTCACATTTTACTGGCTGCGATCAAGGCTCTCTACATTTTCATCTTCGACCAGAATCATGAATCTCTGAAAAGGTCTGAAAACATTGACTTAAAATCAAATCCCGTCACGGAAAAGCGATGCTTTCACGCTGGGTCGTTGCGATGTCCTGATATAAATAAAGCAGTAAACTAACCTGCCACACTGACTAGAAGCAATACCAATGACTAAGTAAAATACGACCCAACTTGAGAGGCACTAATGCCAGCCATTCAACCTAACCAGAAGACTTTAGATATCCTGACCCCTCTGCAAGAATACCTTAAGCAGGAATATCAAGACCGCTTTGATCGCGCCATTTTGTTTGGTTCACAAGCCAGAGGTGACGCAACCGCAGCCTCTGACATTGATGTGCTGATTGTGCTGCAAGATCCGGTGAACGCTAGTGAGGAACTCACTCGGACTAGCCATTTTATCGCCCAGCTTTGCCTAGAGCACAATCTTCTGATTTCCCGACTCTTCATGCCGCGCTCGCGATTTGAAACTGAAAACTCGCCCCTCCTGCGAAATATTCGCCAGGAAGGGATTGTCCTATGACCCCAGAACAACAAGCCTTGCTCAATAAGGCGCAGCGCAGTCTGGCAGCGTCTCAAAGCCTGATTGAACAAGGCTTCTACGACTTTGCGGTTTCCCGCGCCTACTACGCCATGTTCTACGTTGCAGAAGCCCTTTTGGATCGGGAAGGACTGTCTTTTTCTAGCCACGCCGCTGTCGTGAGCGCCTTTGGACAATATCTAGCCCGCCCTGGTAAAGTTCCCGTTGAGTTTCATCGTCATTTGATTGATGCCCAAGCTCAACGCACCCGCGCAGATTATGACCCCAATCCCGACCTATCTCAGCTAGATGCTACTCGGCTTGTGAGCCAAGCCCAAGCCTTTCTAATAACCGCAGGGCAAAATCTGACCTCTATGTAGAACCTACGCAGCGTCTTGCTCTCAAACCGTCCTTCTCTAAATTCTTAATACTCTTACAATACTCTGATAGAGATAAGGGCAATTATCTCTATCTAAAATCCACCCACCTTTTTCTTCACCGATGGCTTCATCCGCTTCTGACCCCGTTTTACCGATCGTGATCGTGCCGCTCGAAGGAGGCAAGGAAAAGGAACCCCGACGCGAAGAACCTCCAGACCTGCGGCATTGGCAGATTGAGGAGTTTCTGCGTCAGACCGGCAAGGCAGACAACACCCAGCGCACTTATCGGGGACAGCTTCAGCGCTTTGCGACCTGGTCTGAGAAGTCTTGGCTCGAGGTCACCCCCAGTCACATTGGCAAGTATCGGCGAGAACTGAAGCTAAAGGGGTTGAAGCCGACTTCGGTGAACCACGCCCTCAATACGCTGCGCTCGTTCTATAGCTGGTTCCGTCGCAGCAATGGCTACCCCTCGAATCAGCCCTTACCGACGGATGCGATCGATTTGGAACGACAGGAGGAACCGCAAGCGGCTCACCTGGATGGGGAGGACTTGGGGGAGGTGTGGGCGGTGCTGGAGTTGGAGGAGAAAACGCGGGTGCGTGACCGGGCGATCGTATCAGTGCTGCTGCATGGGCTACGGGCATCGGAGGCATCGGCGCTGGATGTCAGCAGCTGGAATGGCAAGATTTTAACCGTCCATCGGTCCAAGGGGCAGAACGTGAGTGAGATACCCCTGAGTCGAGAGGCGCGATGCCATTTGGAAGCCTATCTGGAGTGGCGACGGCATCAAGGTGGAGCGTTTGAGCCAATGCTGGAGAGTCCCATGTTTTTGGCGCAAGATCCGAAGAGTGCCGGGAAGCGGTTAGGGTACAAGGGCTTGCATCGGATGGTGAAGAAGCTGGGGGCGACCGCGGGGGTGGAGAATCTGCATCCCCATCGGTTTCGGCATTCCTTCGGGACAGAGGTGACCAAGCGCGGGGTGGATCCGCTGTTTGGCAAGGAGTTGATGGGGATTAAGAGCGATCGGGTGTTTGAACGCTACACCAAGGGGGTGTTTAAGCAGGCAGCAGGTGAGGCGTATCTCAAGGCGATCGGGGAGAGTGATGAGGAGCCAGCAACCGAGTCTCAGAACTCATCTGTTAGTGACGATTCTATGGGACTAAACTAAGACAAAAAGCTTGCAGAATAGAAGTTACAGGTACTAAAAAGAAGAGTGGGTTTTGAGAATCTTTAGCGTCCGTTATTAAGAAGATGAAAGGAGTGATCGCCCCTCGACGACAGAATAAGACTTTCAGCCTCTCAAAACCCTTCCCAAAATCAAAGTCTCACAACTTTAATCCATCAATGGGTTCTGAGAGTCTCGACCGTTGCCTGATTAAGCGCTTTCGGCAATGAGACATGAGGGCTAAACAAGCTTAAATCTCCGAAGAGAAGTAAGAGCGGATTTAAGATCGACAGCTCAATGTAGCAATCACCCTTCCAGCAATTCCTTATAATTCTGGCGATACTGGCACGAATCGGGTTTCCTATTTACCCGTCGCCAAGGGCATATAGCAGCAGCCCAAAACTCACCAGCAGGAGTAGGCGGTCGTTCAAATGGTGAGCAGTGAGCAGAAAAATGACTCCGAGGCAGCATGTTTATTCAGTGTGTATCCCTGCACCATCAACTGTCTCTTGGCAGAACATCATGAGCATCTTGATGACGACGATGGAAGAGTAGTGCCAAGATAGGGGGAATGCTATGGACGGGGTACCTAAGATGTTTTCATCTGTCTCTGTCTCTATCACCTGCTTCAATCCAAACTTGATGTTTGAGTTGAAAAACTATCGAAAGGTTAGAACGGATGTCCTTACTGACGATCCAACAACGACTCAATGCCCTACTGCCTGCATTACAATCTCCTCGCTTGCTAGAAAATCAGGGTATTGGCAACGAGATAGGTTTCTATATTTTTGATTACAACCCAGAGCATGAGCCGTTGGTTCAGCAGCACATTCCCAAACTGCGATCGAAGCTTGAGTTACCGCCTAGCAATCTAAAGATTGTTGAGATTAACCTATATGGCGCAGTTTTAAGCATTCTGGAAGAGCGCAAAGTTTTACAAAAGGCATTTGAACTGGAATCTAGCAAAGGGAGCGCGGCTTTGAAGAAGTCGGTTAAACCGATGGTGCGTCCTGAGCAGGTCGTTGATTACATTCAGAAACAGCTTCAAGGGAATGAGCGGCTGATTTTTCTAACGGGTGTGGGAGCCTGTTACCCAATTTTGCGCGCTCACACGATTCTCAATAACCTGCATTCAGTCCTCGATCGCACTCCGCTTGTGATGTTTTTCCCCGGATCGTATGACGGACATGAGTTACGGTTGTTTAACACGCTCAAGGATGACAACTACTATCGCGCTTTTCCTTTAGTGCCTCGCCAGGAGTATTTAGCATGAACATTGATCAACTGTTCCAAAAGAGCATTCACCGCAACATTAACGGTGTGATTAAAGTCGCTCAACAGGACTATGAAAGTGTTCGGCAAGAACTCGAAGAATATATTGTGACGAAGGAGTTAGACAAGCATTTTCACGCTTTCTTCGAGCGCTATACCAGTGCGCTAGACACCCCTACCGACAAAATGGGGGTTTGGATTTCTGGCTTCTTTGGCTCAGGAAAATCTCACTTCCTCAAAATTCTGTCTTATCTACTCGCCAATCAGGAATTGAATGGTCGACAGGCTGTAGATTTTTTTGACGAGAAAAGAATTCCTGATTCAATTCTACGAGCAAACATTATTCGATCGGCTCATGTGTCAGCGGATGTGGTTCTATTTAACATTGACTCCAAAGCTGATGCCACGAGCAAAAACCAGAAAGACAGCATTGTAAAGGTCTTTCAGAAGGTATTTGATGAGCATTTAGGGTACTTTGGCACAGTGCCTGCGATCGCCGAATTTGAGCGCACGTTAGACGAACAGGGCAATTATCTGTCCTTCCAAGAGGCATTTCAGGCGGCGAGCGGTGTGTCCTGGCAGGGAGCGAGAGACGCTTGGGGCTTCCATCAAGACGAGATTAGCCAAGCGTTGCAGGTCAGCCGAAGAATGAGCGCTGATGCAGCCGATCGGTTGGTGGAAACCTACGACCAGAACTACAGCCTGAGCGTTGAGCAGTTTGCTTGCACGGTGCGACAATACCTTGATAAGAAGGGGTTACAGCATCGCTTGATCTTCATGGTGGATGAAGTCGGGCAATATATTGGCGAGAATAGTGACCTGATGCTGAACTTACAGACTGTTGTGGAAGATTTGGGGGTTCATTGTAGTGGACGTGCCTGGGTTGCGGTCACTTCTCAAGAGGCGATGGATGAAATTACGAAGAATCGCATCAAAGGCAATGATTTTTCTAAGATTGTGGGGCGGTTCCACCGTCCGTTAATTTTGTCTTCTGCTAACACAGATGAGGTGATTCGGCTCCGCTTGCTGGCAAAGACTGAATCTGCTGAAGCGGCTCTCAAAGCGCTGTATGGCGAAAAGGCTCCACTACTCAAAAACCAGCTTGCCTTCACCCAAGATAGTGCCGAGATGCCAGGATATCGGAGTGAGGGTGAGTTTATCGCGACCTATCCGTTCATTCCCTATCAGTTTGGCTTGCTGCAAAAGGTCTTTACCCAAATTCGCTTGATGGGTGCTGCCGGGAAGCACTTGGCATCGGGAGAACGATCGCTCCTAGATGCATTTCAAGTAGCAGCACGAGCCGTTGCCGATCAGCACAGCGACATTTTGGTGCCCTTTCACACGTTTTATCTAGCGATCGAGGGTTTCTTAGATAGTGCTGTCAGCCAGGTAATTAGTCAGGCAAAAGAGAATTCGCAGCTTCAACCGTTTGACATTGATCTGCTCAAAACGCTGTTTATGGTCAAATATGTCAAAGAAATTCACGCCAATTTAGATAACCTAACCACCCTTTGCCTCAGCAGCATTGACCAAGACAAGCTGTTATTGCGGCAGCAAGTCCAGGATGGATTGAATCGATTGGAGCGGCAAACCTTGATCCAGCGTGTGGGGGATGATTACGGCTTCTTGACTCACGAAGAGCAAGATGTGGGGCGAGCGATCAAGAATATTGAAATCGATCCAGGGAAAGTTACCACTGAGTTTCAGGGAATGGTGTGGAACTCAATTTTCACTGACAAAAAGCTGAAATACGACTCTCGTCATCAATATAGTTTTAATCGAAAGCTAGACGATCAGTCATTTGGGCAGCAGCTTGATGATTTTGCGCTGCATCTAATCACCCCTTATGCCGATCGCTACCAAGAGTTACAGTCAAACGAAGCCTGCATGTTGGGTACAAGTTCTGGACAGGAAGTGTTAATCCGCTTACCAGATGACGGACAGCTAATCGATGAGGTGAATGAGTTAGTTAGAACAGATGAGTATCATCGCCGCACCGATCAAAGTACGCTCACACAATCGTTGAAAACTGTTCTGGCAATTCGAGGAGAGCAGAACAGCAAACGACGCTCTGATATTGAGAATAAGCTCCGTAATTTAATTGCCCAGGCGGATGTATTTGCCAACGGTAGCAAGGTTGAGGTCAGCACCCGTGATGCTAAAGCATTACTCACTGAGGGCTTGACCTACCTGATTGGCAATATCTACACCAAGCTTAACTATGTTGAGAGCGGGTTTGCGACCGAGGATGAAGTGACCAATGCCTTGACTCGTGAAACTGAGGTGCAGAATTTACAAGGCAATCACCCCAACGCAGCGGCACACGGAGAGATGGAAAGCTGGCTAATGAATGAGGCACGATCGCATCGACGAGTCAGTATCCGGTTGCTGCGGGAGAAATTTGAGGCGCGTCCTTGCGGCTGGTCAGAGTTTGATGTGCTGGGGGTGATGGCAGAACTAATCAACAAAGGCAAAGCCGAACTACGCCGCGCCCAGAAAACTGTCAACTCAAGGGAAAGAGGACTGGTTGCCAAGCTGCGGGCAAAGACTGGGCTAGATGAATATCTAGTGCATCTGTGTCAGGAAGTTGATTCGGTGAGCCTGCGTGTGGCGAGAGAGTTAGCAAACGATCTCTTATCCAGTGCGCCTCCGACCGATCCGCTCAAGCTCTATGAGGAGTATCAGCAAATATTTAAGCAAGGGTGTATCGACCTTCAAAGCTGGCGCGATCAAGCGGAACGAGATCAGTTACCGTTTGCAGCGTTGCTGACACAGCATTTGGAGGTGTTACGCAAGTTATCGGAAACGGACGGGACAGCAACGTTCTTCAATGCAGTCCGTGATCAGAAGGAGAAGATTGAAGACTATACCGATGATAGGCAGAAGCTGAAGTCGTTCTTCACGGCTCAATTTACTATCTTCCTGAAAGCCAGATCAGATTTGGCAAAGCTGGAGCCAGAGTTGCGCCACATTAGCGAGGCAAAACTGCTGGGACAGGTAGAAACGGCCCGATCGATTCTTGATATGACTGACCCAACCGCCCAAATTCCTCAGCTAGGAGGGCTGCTGAAACCCGTTCAAGATCAGGTGCAAGTAATTTTGCAACGACAGGTGGCTGAGGTGCAACAGATTGGCAGTCGAGTCAGAGAACAGGTGGGAGACTATGCACGATCGGCTCATGGAACGGTGATCGATCGCCTCGATCTGACTCCATTCACGCAGGAGATTGAGCAGGTGAATCGTGCTGCTAGGAGTGCCATCAGCATTGATTCGGCGATAGCTCGTCAAAGTGACCTGGAGAACCTATATTTAGCGTTGATTCAGCGGGTCGATCGTCAAGCGATCGAGATTCTAGAACAACTCAAGGAACAGCCAGATTCAGAGAACCTGGTGGTGCAGGCGAAGCCTATTGTGCCGATCAAGGTGGCACGAGTTGCCCCGAAACCTGTCCTTGAGACGGCTGCGGACGTTGAGGAGTATCTAACGGCACTGCGAGGAATGCTGATGAGAGAAATTGAGCAGGAGAAACGAGTCCGGTTGGAGTGATTGAGCGTATGTCATACTTTGAGCAGCGTATGACAGAAAATAAACTGATGTCGATGAGCAAAGTTGGGGGACGCTATCAGGTTGTTGTTCCTAAAGAAATTAGAGAGGCACTGAACCTGAAACCTGGTGACTATTTAGAAGTCACAATTGTAGATGGAGCCGTGGTGATGGTTCCACAAGGCTCTTATACCTCACGATTGTTTGGTAAACACCAAGACGTTTGGCAGGGAGAAGACGCAGTGGCGTATGTACGGCGTGAGCGAGAATCATGGCGCGACTAACCGACCTTCAAGGGTGCAGGGTTGGGCTGGATACAGTGGTGTTTATCTATGCCTTAGAAGGGCATCCTACCTTTGGCGATCGTGCGACCCAGTTGTTTGAACGCATTGAGCGAGGGACGATCAAAGCCTCTGCTTGTGATCTGGTATTAGCAGAGTTGATGGTGAAACCTTTGCGCTCAGGACGAGCAGATATTGCGGAAGGCTATGCCGCGACGTTGCCCCAGTTCCCGAACTTGAACTTTTGTGCCATGACTCAAGCGATCGTCCTTGCGGCAGCGCGATTACGAGGAAGCAGTAAGTTGGGTTTGGTGGATGCGCTGCATCTGGCGGCAACTCATGCTGATGGCTGCACTCTTTTCATTACCAACGACACGGCAATTCAGCATCCCGACCCAGGGTTAACGATTCTTTTGTTGTCTGATCTTTATGTTTAATGTCTTTTTCTGCTGCAATTCAAAAGGAGAAGCATGGAATTTAGTTTGCATAATGACAAGATGCAAGGGTATATCTCGATCGCACAGCGGAGATCGCAGAGCCGTTTGGAACAGCTAGTGCAGCGCCGAGCGCAGGGGATGGAGGTATCTCGGAAGGCAGCGAACTTATTGAAACAGGAATTTGGTGTAGGACGAGTCGTTTTGTTTGGCTCGGTGTTGGGAGAAGACTTCCATGAATCGTCTGATCTTGATCTGGCAGTCTGGGGTTTGCCAGAATCTCTCTATTTTAAGGCGATCGCTCGGTTGGAGGGGTTAGATGGATTCGCGATCGATCTGGTAGAAGCTCAACACGCCCTGCCTCACATTGCAGACGCAATTAAGAATGGGATTGATTTATGAACCGTACTGCTATCAAAAATTTTGCTATCTGGGCACGCCGATCGCTTCGTGAACAGGTGAGAGCTAGAGCCACGCAGTTTGGCATTCGCTCAAATGAGATTCAGGAGGCACAGGAAGTCTCTGGTGGGTTGGTCGTAGCAGGGCAGGTGTTGAATGCTGATGAGGCAAAGCAATATCGGCTGTTGCGATCGCGATTGCAAGACTTGATGCAGCTTTATAAGCAGGCGCAGGCAGTAGATGTGCTGATTGATGAGATTGCCTACACCTGGTTTAACCGACTGGCGGCACTGCGGTTTATGGAGGTGAATGGTTACTTGACGACGCGGGTGTTGAGCAGCAGTGACCCGAAGCTGGTTGACCCGGATGTGTTGCGCGATGCGGGCTATATTGCTGAGGCGGGTGAGTTTCCGGGGTTGGATCTGGATCAGCTCGATGAGTGGCGCAGTGTGGCGAGTCGTGCCCCAAACCCAGATGAGTGGCTCTATCGGCGGCTGTTAGTGGCGCAGTGTGAGGCGTTGGCGGCGGGGTTGCCGTTTTTGTTCGATCGCACCCAAAACTATACAGCCCTGTTTGTGCCCACCAATTTGCTGAACAAGGATGAGATTGTGCAGCGATTGGTGACGGATATTCCAGAAGAAGATTGGCGCGACTCGTCGGATAGCGAGAACGGGGTCGAGATTATTGGCTGGCTCTACCAATTTTATATTTCGGAACGTAAGGATGAGGTGATTGGCGCGAAGAGCAAGGTGGCGGCACAGGATATTCCCGCAGCGACGCAACTCTTTACGCCGCACTGGATTGTGCGCTATATGGTGGAAAACTCGCTGGGTCGGTTGTGGCTAGAGTCGCATCCAGAGTCGGGGTTGAGATCGAAGATGCCCTACTACCTGGAGAGTCCAGTAGAATCGCCCCCTAGCCCCCAAGTTTGGGGGAACCAGAGTTCTCAAAGTCCCCCAGACTTGGGGGATTTAGGGGGCAAATTGCCTTTGCAACCTCAAGATCTAACGGTTTGCGATCCGGCTTGTGGCAGTGGTCATATTCTCGTTTATGCCTTTGATCTGTTGTTTGAGATCTATCGAGAACAGGGCTATTTAGAGCGAGACATTCCGGGGTTGATTTTGACGCACAATCTGTTTGGGCTGGATATTGATGAACGGGCGGTGCAGTTGGCGAGTTTTGCGGTGTTGATGAAGGCACGATCGAAGAATTCGCGCATTTTACGAAAGCCACCTATGTTGAATTTGGTGACGGTACGATCGACGCGCCATTTAGCCAGTCAGTTAGCAGCCAGCCAGTTGGCGACGATCGCGTCATCAGTGTCACCGACAGCGTTGGTCAATCATCAGTTAGTGCTGGGTGAAGTGCGATCGATGCAGTTGCCGATCGTGCCACAGCAGGCAAATGAATCGAGGTTAGGTGATTTGTTTGGTGGGCTGTTGACGGCGTTTGAGGATGCCGACCATTTGGGCAGCTTGATTACGCCACCTGTGTTTGATGCGGTAGTGCTGTATGCGGAACTGGAGGCGATGGAACAGACGGCACCTGTGTTTGTGGAGTTGTTTGCGGCATTGCGTCATGTAGTGAAGCAAGCGGAGTTGTTGCGGAAACAGTATTGGGTGGTGGTGGCGAATCCGCCTTATATGGGTAGTAAAAATCAAAACCCTACCCTTAGAAACTATATCTCAAAACACTATAAAGAGTACAAAAACGACTTATTTTCTGCCTTCATAATTAAGCTATTCCAATCCTTGAAAACGGACGGTCATGCTGGGTTAATGTCCCCTTTTGTTTGGATGTTTATATCAAGTTATCAGGCGTTTAGAGATAAAATTATTGATGATTTAACAGTTAGCACATTGGTTCAATTAGAATACTCTGGTTTTGATGGAGCCACCGTCCCTATTTGCACTCTGACTTGTGTTAATAGCAAGAAATCCAGACAAGGTAGTTTTGTTAGACTTTCTGATTTTAAAGGTTCTGAAATACAAGGAGTTAAAGTTTTAGAAGCAGCACAATCTTCTAACTGTAATTACCTTTACTTTGCTTCTTCAAAAGATTTTAGAAAAATACCGTGTCATCCCTTTGCTTACTGGCTCAGTGATAACGTTGTGAAAATTTTTGCTCAAGGGAAGCCACTCCATGCTTTTGGTACTCCAAGGGCTGGGCTTATTACAGGAGATAATTCTAGATTCCTTAGATTCTGGTATGAGGTTGTTTCTTCAACGATAGGGCACGGATTCAAAAATAGAAACCTAGCTAAAAATAGTCCATTTAGATGGTTTCCCTATCAGAAAGGTGGAGACTTTAGACGATGGGCAGGTAATTTAGAATATGTCTTGCTCTGGGAAAATGATGGTTTTGTAATTAGAAATACGATCGATAGTTCTGGGAAAACTCCTGCACATGCATTTAATGACGACTACATATTTAAGACTAATGTCAGTTGGACAAAAATTACTTCAAGTAGATTCTCTGGAAGAGTTGCATATCAAGGTAATCTTTTCGACGATGCAGGTGCTGCTATTTTCCCATTTGATTCAATGCTATTGACGGTAGCAGGATTCTTAAATTCCTGTGTGTCGTCTTTAATCCTACCTGCTATTAACCCAACACTAAATATTCAAGCTTGGGATGTAGGAAACTTGCCACTTATTCTCCCAGAGAAATTTCAACTGTTGAAAATAGATGAGCTTGTTTCAAGATCTGTCGATCTTTGTACCCAGGATTGGAGAGAGTTTGAAACCTCCTGGGACTTCCAAACTTATCCCCTCCTACGCGACAAAACCATTCACCAACTCTCTCAAGCCTTCACAACCTGGAAAACTGAATCAGAACAAACATTCCAACAACTCAAACAACTCGAAGAACAAAACAACCGCTACTGGATTGATGCCTACGGTCTACAAGACGAACTCACCCCCGAAGTCCCCGACGAGCAGATCACCATTCGCCGCGCCGACCTCTCCCGCGACATCAAATCCCTCATCTCCTACGCCATCGGCTGCATGATGGGTCGCTACTCCCTCGACAAACCCGGCTTAATCCACGCCGGGCAACCCTTCGACCCCAGCCAGCACACCACCTTCCCCGCCGACACCGACGCAATTTTGCCCATCACCGACCAAGCCTACTTCGACGACGACCTCGTATCCCGCTTCATCGAATTCATCAAAACCGCCTACAGTGAAACCCACCTCAGAGAAAACCTCGACTTCATCGCCAACGCCCTCACCCTCCGCCAAGACGAAAGCGCCCGCGATCGCATCCGTCGCTATTTCCTCACCGAATTCATCTCCGACCACATCCAAACCTACAAAAAACGCCCCATCTACTGGCTCTTCACCAGCGGCGCTGGCAATAGCAAAACAGCCCGCGCATTTGGCGCACTCATCTACCTGCACCGCTACACCCCCAACACGATCGCCCAAATCCGCACCGATTACGTCCTCGAACTGCAACGCAAACTGATGGGAGAGATCGATCGTACCCAAAAGCAACTCAATGAAGCCACCACCAGCACCGCCAAAAAAGCCATCCAGCGCCGCCTCAAAACCCTGCGCGACCAAGATGCAGAACTCGCAACCTACCAGGCAAAACTACAAACCTTTGCAGATCGGCGCATCCAACTCGACCTCGATGATGGCGTGGCATACAACTACACCCGCTTCAAAGGCTTAGTCTACGAAGGCTCAGACCTAAAAATGGTAGACCTAGAGAAAAAAGCCCAGTGGAAGCTAGATCTGTCGAAATCAGAGCGATCACAGTAAAGTAAGTAGCAGGAGGCACAAGCGATGCAACCCAAGTTTCCAGGAATGAATCCCTATCTTGAAAATCCTGAACTGTGGTCAGAAGTGCATTTTGGGCTGATTGCAGTACTAGCACGATCGCTCAATGCTGTCATTACCCCTAAATATCGGGCTGCGGTTGAGAAACGGGTTTATGCCGACTCGCTGCTAGTTGGCATTCCCGATGTTGCAGTCTTTCAACCGGGCACCCAGGCGATCGCACCCCAGCAAACCACAGCAACGTTGACCAAACCGCCAGTCGTGACAGTGCCGATCGTAGAGGAAACCCAAGAGCGCTTCTTGGAGATTCGAGCAGTGGCGACAGGAACAGTCATCACGATCGTGGAAGTGCTGTCGCCGAAAAACAAGCGGGCAGGCGAAGGCAAAGCAAAATATGATGCCAAACGACAAACCGTGTTGAACAGCGCGGCTCATTTGGTAGAAATTGATCTGCTGCGAACCGGAGAACCAAAGCCAATGGCAGGAGGCGTGGCATCCGATTATCGGATCTTAGTCAGCCGTGCAAATCGCCGCCCTACCGCAGAACTATATCCATTTAATTTGCGAGAGCCGTTGCCACGCTTTTTGTTACCCTTGCGCCCTGAAGATTCAGAACCCGTTGTAGATCTCCAAGATCTGTTGCAGCAAGTTTATCAAGAAGCAGCATTAGATTTGGCGATCGGCTACTCCACCCAACCAATTCCGCCCCTACAAACAGCAGACTTTGAGTGGATTCAAACCTTGTTAGAGGTCGAAGCATGACGGTTAACCAATTCGCGCCACCTCAAGCCGTTCCTAACAGTCGAGACACTCAACGGGTTGTGCTGCATGATGTCAGTTGGCAAACCTATCAAGCCTTGCTGTCTGATATGGGCGACCATCGTTCCTCTCGGCTTGCCTACGATCGCGGTGTGCTAGAAATCACTATGCCCTCTGACCTGCACGAATTCATTAAACGCCTGCTAGAAAGAATCGTGACGACACTCACCGAAGAGTTAAACCTAAAAGTGCGGAGTATTGGTTCAGTCACCCTCGATCGAGAAGACCTCTCGCAAGGCGTAGAACCAGATTCTGGCTTTTATATTCAAAACGCCAGCCACATCCGAGGTAGAAAACTCGATCTTGTTAATAATCCTCCCCCTGACCTGGTTGTAGAAGTAGACATCACCAGTGTTTCAACTCGGCGATTAAAGATCTACAAGCAGTTACAGGTTCCCGAAGTCTGGCGTTGCACTGCACAAGCGATTGAAATCAAACACCTTCAGAACGGAGAATATACCTCCCGTGAATACAGCCTTGCCTTTCCAATGGTTTCTGCTGTGACGATCCAGCAATTTCTTGAACAAGGCAAAGATACGGATGATGATAACGAAGTCGTGCGATCGCTGCGCTCCTGGATTCAACAGCAGCAAAGCTCACCTTAGCGATCGCATCCAATCACACCTGCCCACATGAACATCACTCGCATTCAGGCTATACTACAAACCCTTTTCCAGGATGATTCTCGTTGGTCGCATTCAGGGCAACGTGTAGTGTTTTGGTATGACCCCGATCAGCAGTTTCAAGACACCTTTGCCGAAATCCAGCTAGACGATATTGAAAAACTTCAGTTAAACGACACCCCTTTCACGGTTAAATACCGCCTTCTGATCGAACAGCCTGATCAAGCTTTTCTTCTCTACGCCCCCCATCTAGAACCCGAACCCCAAGACAACTGGCTACTCGACATCCAACACCGAGGACTCACTTTCTCCGCCGATCGAGCTGCCCTGATCTTTGCCGACCTGGGGTTACGTCAACGCAGTCTAGAAACCCTCATCCGCCAATACCTCAAGTTCTTCGACAGCCGCAAGCGGACAGAAGCCCTACAAGCAATGAATCTTGCCCCTCAAACCCACGAACAGGGATTTTTATTAGCGATGCTGTCTGTTCTGGTTGGGCTGAAAGTCCCTGATGCCAGTGGTCTCATTCGCCGAGTGCTGATGGCAGGGCTACTTGAAACCGATAATGCACTCTGGGTAGAAATCACCCGCTTTGTCTCCCCCAAAGCCTTCTGGCAGATTGTCCAAGATCACTTGGGTGTACCCGACGCAACGCCCAGCCTCAACAAACTGTTCGTGTGCCTGCTCATCACCCATTTCGATACTGCCCTGCACGGACACCTGCCTAAATCACTGCACCCGCACGTCATCCTTCCAGGTCAACAAGCCTACGCCTTCATCGACCAATGGATGCGCGACCAGCAAGACTCATCCAAGTGGATGGAGCTAAGTCAATTGATTGAGGCAGAACTTGATCTATTTCCAACGATCGAACCCCTCGCCCCTGACATCCTCTTTGAAGCGTCTAGCTTTGAAGCCGTTGACCAAGCTCTCATCCGCACTTGCATTCAAGAACTCAAGGCACAGGCAAGCGACCTCACCCGTTGGCGCACCCGTTTTACAGCAAGACGTTCCACCGTTTGGTATCCCAAATATGAAGCAATCTATCAGGCACTAGAAGCTGCGATCGATTTAATAGAGCTAAAACATCGCTACGCTAACTTTCGATTGTCTGCACCTCTGCTGTTCAACGCCTACGCCACCGAGATCCATCAGTTCGATCGCGCTTACCGTCACTTCATCGTTGCTAGCGACCGTGCGATGGGTGACATCATCAAAAACCTGGTTAAGGAAATTGAAAATCTTTATACCTACTGGTTCCTTGATGGGCTAGGAGCCGCCTGGTCAGACGCACTGGAGGCGCAAGCAAATGGGCATTGGCAGGTCGCAGGAGTAACGTCTCAAGCCAATTTCTTTAACCACAACATCACCCCAATTCTAGAACGCAACGATCGTGAGAAAGTGTTTGTGATCATCTCTGACGCATTGCGCTACGAAGTCGCTAGCGAACTCAAAGACACGATCGAAAAAGAGCTACGGGGCGAAACACTCTTAGCCCCCCAACTTGGCGTTCTACCCAGCATCACTCGCCTGGGAATGGCAGCTTTACTCCCCGGCACTACGTTAGAGCTAGTTCCTAAAGATGCCCTGAAGGATGGATTAAGCACAAAGGGAGCGGATACCCGTCTGTCCGTGCTACAGCGCAACAGCGGAGTCGAAGCGACTGTCCTTCGTGCCGCCGATCTACTGGCAATGAGCACTGAAATGGGACGAGAGGCAATCAAACCCTATCGTTTAGTTTACATCTACCACGATATCATTGACGCGATCGGCGATAAAGCTGCTAGCGAACGGCAGGTATTGGCTGCCTGTGAAGATGCGATCGCTGAATTGCTGAAGCTGGTCAAAAAAATCTGTAACTCACTCAATGGCACCCACGTTTTAATCACCGCCGATCACGGGTTTCTCTACCAGCGTCAAGCGATCGCAGAGGCTGACAAAGTTCCCCTTCCCCAAGGAGATGACATTGTAGAAACGAATCGGCGGTTCACACTCCGTACCCAAAATATTGAGGAGCCGAGCTTGTTAAACTTCACCCTTCCCTATGACTCTAGAGGTGCGATCGTGAGTGTGCCCAGAGGAAGCCTGCGTTTTTCAATTCAAGGAGCGGGTGCTCAATATGTGCATGGGGGAGCCAGCCTTCAAGAAGTTTGTGTTCCGGTCATCACCTATCATCACAAACGAGCAGAAAAAGGAGATGATGGCCCTGCCCGAAAGGTAGGGGTGCAGATCAATGCCCGACTCCGGCGCGTGACCAATAACCGCTTCAGCTTCAATTTGATGCAAACTGACCCAGTTGAGGGCAGATGGCGATCGCGGCGCGTGTCAGTGGCGCTCTACGATTCACAAGGCAACGCAATCACCGATGTCAAAGTGGTGGAGCTAGGCAGCAGCAGCCCACATCCCACTGATAGAGAATTTAAACAGACTTTAATCATCACGGTGCCTAACCCGCCTACAACCGCTTCCCTTATTGTTAAAGATTCTGATGACAATACCGAATTAGTACGAGAGACGTGGACAATTAGCCTGGGGATTACAAATGACTTTGGCGACTTCTAAAATAGAAATTGTCCCGTCCGGGCATTAGCAGGTAAATACACAATGGCTATAGATGTCCTCGATCGCAAGCTCAATGATATTTACCCTGGCAGGGTCGTCCGAAAAGACTTAACGAAGCGCATCAAAGAGGGGGCTAGCGTTCCGGTTTACGTATTGGAATACCTATTAGGAATGTATTGCGCCACAGACGATGAGGCAACCATCGAAGCAGGCGTTCAAACGGTTAAGCGGATTCTTTCTGAAAACTATGTTCGTCCTGATGAGGCGGAGCAGGTTAAATCAAAAGTGCGGGAGATTGGGCGGTTCAGTGTCATCGATCGCGTGACCGTCAAACTCAATGAAAAAGCAGATATCTATCAGGGACTCTTGATGAACTTGGGAGTGAAAGGCGTTGCAATTGACGCTGATCTCGTGACCCGCAACCCCAAACTGCTGAGTGGAGGTATCTGGTGCATTCTCCAGCTTGAGTATGAAGCGGGTGCAAATCCTAGCCCATTTATTGTGGCGAGTCTAAAGCCCATTCAAATGCCCAATGTAGATATGGAGGAGTTATTTGCGGGGCGATCGGCGTTTGAGCGAGAAGAATGGATCGATTTGCTGATTCGCTCTACGGGACTAGAACCAACCACCTTAGTAGACGAAGTAAAATGGCATCTGCTGGCGCGGATGATTCCACTGTGCGAGAACAACTATAACTGTTGCGAATTGGGACCGCGATCGACCGGAAAGTCTCACCTCTACAAAGAGATTTCACCGAATTCGATTCTAGTCTCTGGCGGCAAAACCACGGTTGCCAACCTGTTCTACAATATGTCTTCTCGCCAGATTGGGTTGGTGGGGCTGTTTGATGTGGTCGCATTTGATGAAGTGGCAGGCATCAGCTTCCATGACAATGACGGGATTCAGATCATGAAAGACTACATGGCATCTGGCTCCTTTGCGCGCGGCAAAGCTGAAATTAGCGCCAATGCTTCCATGGTATTCGTCGGAAACATCAACCAAAGCGTCGAGTCCCTAGTCAAAACCTCGCATTTGCTGGCTCCTTTTCCAGCCGCCATGATCGATACTGCCTTTTTCGATCGCTTCCACGCCTACATTCCCGGCTGGGAAATTCCCAAATTCAGCCCTCAAAACTTCACCAATCAGTACGGCTTCATCGTAGATTACTTGGCAGAATGGCTACGAGAAATGCGAAAACGCAGCTTTGCCGATGCAATCGATCGCTACTTTCAACTGGGCAATAATCTGAAGCAGCGCGATGTGCAAGCCGTCCGCAAAACGGTGTCAGGACTGCTAAAACTGATCTTTCCCGATGGCAGCTTCACCAAACAAGATGTTGAGACGGCGCTGGTGTATGCGCTCAGAGTCAGAAGACGAGTCAAAGAACAGCTTAAAAAAATTGGTGGTATGGAATTCTATGATGTGCATTTCAGCTACATCGATATTGAAACCTTAGAAGAACATTTCGTCTCAGTGCCAGAGCAGGGCGGTTCGCATTTAATCAGCGAAGATATCCTCCCACCAGGACACCTGTATCTAATCAGCGATAGCGATAGGGGCAAAATTGGGGTCTTCAAACTGGAGCTACAGGCAGTTTTAGGCAATGGTAAACTGAACCGTGCAGGAGTCGCCAGCGCTACTGGCATGAAAGACACTATCAATATTGCCTTGAGCTACTTCAAAGCCAATGCCCATCGGGTCAGCGGTTCAATTCATCCTGACAACTCTGACTTCCTGCTGCAACTCCTCGACCTCCAAGGATCAGGTGTGCCGACCTATAGCGGATTAGCATTGTTCATTTCGCTTTGTTCTGCGGCATTAGGGCGCGCAGTACAGCCTCAGCTTACAATTTTTGGCGAGATGACGTTAGGCGGCACTATCAATCCAGTCAGCCATCTTACAGGAAGCTTGCAGGTAGCCTTCGATGCTGGCTCTAGAAAGATCCTGCTCCCTATGACTAGCGCTGTTGATCTCCCAACGGTTCCGCCTGAGCTATTCACCAAATTCCAGACCTCGTTCTATACCGATCCAATCGACGCCGTTTTCAAAGCGCTGGCAGTGAACTAAGCAGTCGGCTGAGAATTTGGTCAATCAATTAAGCATCAATACAAGAAAGCGCTCAAACCCATCAACGATCAACGGCTGCTTAAGGGCTATCGGCACTGGAGTCGCTCGAATTTCATAGGTTCCTTTGGGCTTAATCGGCTGCAACAATCCTGCACTCACCAAGACTGAAACCGTATTGCTAGACGCTCTCTGGTAGGTTGCTTCTGACCAGCTAGCAAGCGTTTGACTCTCCTCTCTTTGAGTCTCAAAAAAGACTCGTAAATCCGCAGGTTTAATCGCTAGGTCAAACTGCTTTACCTTGTTGAGTAACACATTAGCAATCAATTCTCGTAGCAGCCGATGCTCTAGCAAAATTGCAAATAGAACAGTGAAACGTCGTACATCGGCATGACCCTTTGCTATCAGGTAAATGTATTTAGGCGGTAGCTTTTCCAGACGCTGCCAAATCGTCCGCAATGCACCCTGCCGTGATGTTTGAGAGCGAATCTGCAACAAATCATCAATGACCACTCGCTGCTTAATCGTTTCATATTCAAGCCCCTGCCATCGTAGTTCAGCGATCGCTACTGTTTCAGTCAAGGCAAAAGCATATTTCGTATAAGCCCTATACGAGGAATTTATTGCTGTGTTGAACAAGCCGACAGAGCTTGCTGCTGACTCGTTAATCATAGATGCTCTCTATTAGTTGCAAAGGAAGCTATACGCTTAATCAAGGTTCTCATTCCCTTTAGCCCAGTCAATACTTACTTGCAGTTGTTCTGGAGCCGGTAGTTCTGTTTGAAGCTCTAATGGAAGGCTACCTAACTGATAGGTGCTGGGACAGCTCGCCCGATTTAACTTTGCTAAAGTGTAATCTACTCTAATCCCTCCAACAACTTTGCTACTTGCTCAGGATTGGGCAGTTGGTCTTTCAACTCCTGCGGTAACGTCGAAGTCATTCGATAGGTTGCGATTCCGATCGGCTTAGTAGCATCTTTCAAGGCGTACTCCACCGTCATCTTGTCTTTAGTCTTGCACAGGATAATTCCAATCGAAGGCTGCTCATGTGAGAGCCGGACTTTATCATCTAATACCGCCAGGTAGAATTGCATTTTACCAAGATACTCTGGCTCAAACTCCCCAATCTTGAGATCGATCGCCACGAGGCACTGCATTGATCGATGGTAAAGCACAAGGTCAATGAAATATTCCTTGTTTCCGACTTCTAGGCGGTATTGGCTTCCGACAAAAGTAAACATGCCACCCATCTCTTGAAGGAAAGGTTCAACTTTTGACAGGATGGCAGTCTCCAGTTGACGCTCTGAATATTTATCCCCCAACTCCAAAAACGGGAACGTGTATTCATCCTTTACCGCCAATTTAGCTTGATTCTGAATCTCTTCAGAAATTGTAGCCTCAAAGTTCGTTTGGTTCAGTAGAGTCTTTTCGTAAGTCTGATTTTCAATTTGATGGAGTAAGACGTTTTTTGTCCAACCATATTTGCGAGTCATACGGATGTAGAACTCTCGTTCCAGATCATCCTTACATTTCTCCATGATGACTAGGTTGTGGCTCCACCCAATTTCTGCAACCATTGGTTGCAGTTTTTGATTTTGGCTGTAAGTGACGTAGAAACTTCGCATATTCCAGATATTGCGAACGGAGAACCCACTCATTCCTGGAAACTCTGCTTGTAAATCCTTGGCTAGCTGTTCAACGATCGACTTCCCCCAGCTTTCTCCCCGTTGACGAGTCACAATCAGTTGCCCAATGTCCCAGTAGAGCGCAATCAGTTCTTTATTGACTGCCCGAAGCGCCTCATACTGAGCAGACCGAATTCGCTGTTTGATTTCAACGAGAAGACTGCCATATTCTCCTGAACCTAGTTTGCTCACTAAACTTAATCCCTAACATTCGACAGGAAAGGCTGGATGCATTATCTAGAGCTAAACTGCATCAGAGACCAATGATCGCAGATCAGCCAGCACTTTCTCCAGCCTTTTTTGTTTTTTAGGATCATCCCAAACCTTCGACCGCTTGGCGAGTTTCAGTGCCTCATCAATCTGAGTCTTTAAAGGGGGCTGTTCTGCTGCCGCAGCATTAGACTTGAGATTATCAACAAGCTCTCTGATTTGAGCTAAAGATAAGTCTTGGGAAATTGCGTCCTTGAGCAGGTCTTTGCGGTGTTCCTCATCTTTCACACGAGCGATCGCATGAGCCTTAGTATAGGCAATCTTTCCCTGTTGCAGAGCTTCTAGAACATCGTCAGGGAGGTTAAGTAGGGGAAGGCGATTATTGACGAACGACTCCCACGTCATGGTCGCCAAAGAAGCAAAGATCGCCTGCACAGCCTCGTTTTCTGAACTGCCCATAACGTTATGGGCAACTTTTCCTTTAGCCTCGTGCTGCATCCGATAAAGCAGTTTAGGAACCTCGTTAACAGCCATTTCTAGCCTGAGGGCCAGAAGCTGTAATACCCCTTCTGTTTCCTCGATCGGATTGAGGTCTTCTCGCTGAAGGTTCTCAATCAGAGCCAGTTGAACTGCCTGTTCGTCCGTTAGATCACGAATCACGGCAGGAACATCATTCAGCCCAGCTTCCTTTGCAGCGCGGTAGCGCCGTTCCCCTGCAACTAGTTCGTACATATTTGACCCGTCGAGAGTCCGCAGCAGCAAAGGCTCTAAAATTCCGTGTTCTTTGACCGAGAACACAAGTTGTTCCATTTTCTGAGGGTCAAAATATCGTCGGGGCTGTTGGACAGGGAGTTGGATGCGACCAAGCGCGACCGTGTTGGACGCAGAGGAAGTCTCAGCATCCCCGAATAAAGTGACTGGAGCCGTAATCTTGCCCCCGAACACGCGCTCACGCTTCGATGTCATTTTAGCTTCTCCATTTCTTTAGCAATTCCGTCTAGTACCTTCTTAGCTGGATGCTTAGGGCTATAGACAGCTAAGGGAACTCGCTCCATTGAAGCATCTGCGAAGGCAGTTGACTTCGGAATCAGTGGGAAAACTTTAGAGATCGGAGCGAGCTGTTCCTGGATCGCTTTCAGGGTTAGCTCGTCGTGAGAGTTGCGACCATCGTACATCGTAGGTACAAACCCTGCGATCTTCAGGTTTCGGTTGGGCTTGGCTTTCACTTTCTGTAAAGTCTGTAAAAGCATATCAGTCCCCTGAAAGGCTTTGAACTGCGTTTGGATCGGAATCAGCAGGTAATCTGTTGCTACTAAAGAAATATAGCTCAGCATCCCTAAACTAGGTGGACAATCAATCAAGATGAAATCATACTGATCGCGAACTGGATCTAAAGCGTCTTTGAGGCGAGTGTCGCGCATATATGCGGTGACTAACTCCTGCTCAGCATCAGAAAGTTTTAACTGCGCGGGCACTAAATCCATGCCACAGATTTCTTTATGGATAGGCAGTTCTTCTTCAGGTACGATCGCGTTATAGACCGATCGCTCTAGCTCTCCTGGCTCCAGCCCCATGAACGTGGTTAGCGATGATTGGGGGTCCATATCGACTAGCAGCACTCGCCGCTTTCTTTGAGCCAAGCTATAGCCTAAGTTCATTGCCAAAGTTGACTTCCCAACTCCGCCAGCTTGGTTAAATAGTGCAATGACTCTTCCCATTTATCTTAAATGCCAATTGTCTTGAGAGCAGCATACCGTACTTAGAAGTACCTAATTTGCCTTCTTTCACACTTAATGACATTGCATAACTCAATCCAGGAGGCTGCTTCATGCAAAGGTTGATTCTAGTGGTGGCATAGTGAGGCTTCGCTCAAAGTTCTTGATCAAACTTTTGCAGTGTTCAATTCAAGCATTAGAGTATTCAATGATCCATCGAGCTGCTACCGGCACAAATCCCAATTTTTCTGTTCCGCCTTCTTTTGTTTTAACAGCTTCTTGCATGGTTGAAAGCGAAAGTCTTGAATCAGTAGTCATGGGGCATTGCAAAAGAAGACTTTTAACCTAACAGCAACAAGAATAGAGGAGATGCGTTGTGAACTCATTACCGCAGCATTCAAGTGAGCGGATTAATGTACTTCACTAGGCAGAAGCAGATTAACCTCAACCTTTTCCTGCACAGATGGAGTGATAAACTGTGCACGCTTCATACAGTCTAGTAGCAAGAGATTAGCGTCATAATATTTCTTTAAAACATCCTTATTCACCTCATCTAACAATTGCGGAAATCGAAGCAATGTTTCGTTATTTGTGTTTGTAGAGTCAAAGAATTGCAGTTCGTCCAACAATTTTGCTGCCCACATTCCTCCGTCTTGCCGCCACCAACTCATAAACAAATTTTGCTGAGGCGGGAATACAACGCTATCAAGTTGAAGCAATAACTCTTTGATGGATAAAAGGGCAGGTAGAATTGTATCGACTAATCTTGTATGGTAGAAGCGCGCAAACGCCATGATGATGTCATTCGCCAGTTTTTCAGTTGAAACCAGACTCAGCGCGTTGCACATACGTTGATACAAAAGATTAAAATCTGACAGATCTTGCGCGAACTCTTCATCAAGGCCCATCGTTTGTGCCAGCGGAATTGCCTGGTAATCCTTAGTTGCTTGCCCACTCTTGCGAAATGACTCAACTCCCTCATCAAAATTGCAGCCCGCTAGGGATAAGTACCAAGCTCGCAATGCTGATAGCTTATAAGGCAGTTTCTCGGCAGTCTTGATTGCCTTAGTATTGGACCAGGTTAGCAGTTGCTGTAATTCACTCTGATTAGCGAAGGTAGTGTGAAGTTGCTGCTCCATTTGGGGCAAACGGGGAATTCGGACAAAATCGTACGCTAAGACTGAAATCCTCTCTTAGAGAGCTTTCCCAGCTACCGCATGATCGATAAACTAGCTCTTTAAGTCGTTTTAAGCGGTTTCTTACAAG
>Ga0209512_1001995_pt1 | contig 23051 bp, 22 predicted proteins | sample frozenSSSSmetaG_FD_184142 | JGI IMG/M metagenome (GOLD analysis project Ga0209512, IMG submission 184142) | Glacier valley bacterial and archeal communities from Borup Fiord, Nunavut, Canada, to study Microbial Dark Matter (Phase II) -... | ecosystem: Environmental > Aquatic > Freshwater > Ice >...
CGATCGTTTGAGTTCAAGGCTCGATCGTCCGAGTTCAGGACTGAAGACTCCGAGTTCAAAGCTCGGTAGCTCCGCTTCACGAAGTGCTCGTTCCCCCTTTTAAACAACAAATTTCTTGCTCTAATCTCGATCGTCCGAGTTCAAAGCCCGGTAGCTCCGCTTCACGAAGTGTTCGTTCCACCTCAGATCTCAAGCATTCGCGTTCTGAAATGGAAAGTTGATGTCAGTAAGACTTCCGTAGATCTCAACTTCTTGGAAATCAAGGCTTATGCTTCTCCTTGATGCGTATTGTCACAATTCCAGAAGCGCGATCGGGAGACAGATCTCCGCTTACGTTCTCGCCCAGTCTAAAAAAGGTTGTTAAATCAAATCTAATCGAGCGATTTTCCGGTAATCTACGATCGAGGGTGGAGGGAATTACAGACGCTCTCCCTAATGATCAACTTGGATATCAAACTCATGGCAGGACAGCAAATTCTCAAGTGGTTTCAGCAGCGTCCCTGGCTGTTATTGCCGCTGTTGGGAGCCATTCCACTGGCGGGGCTGGCGCTGAATCAGCCTACAGAACAGCCTAAACCTCAAGTGAGTCCGGTTGTGCCGTCTCCGATCGCGTCGGTTCCGATTCCTGCCTCGTCTAAGTCTCCTCAACCCAAATCTTCGACTTCACCGAAACCAACGGCAGGTCTGATTCCGGTAAATCCAGCAACGTTTACAAAAGAGCAATCTGCCATTAATGCACAGGCAAAGGCGGCATTTGCGGCATCTACAGCGACAGTAGATTCATTTATTGAGATGCATGTGGGAATCGCGATCGGAGTGAGCAGTGCCTCGATCGGTTCGTCTACGGGGGCTGATATGACCGATGAGAAGGGGCGTTCTCTGCACTCGCTCGCGGCAGGAGCGGCATATCCAGCACAAGCCGGGACTCTAGGCGCATGGCAGATTCCGGCACTGGTTTGGGTGGAACCTGCGGCAGGAGGCGTGCTGTATTTGGGTGATAAACCTTATCGCGGTAAGTTTTTGCTGGCTTCGCAACAGGGGCGAATTTGGGTCGTAAACTATATCGACTTGCGGCACTATCTCTCTAGCGTAGTTGGCAGTGAGGTGTCTCCTAATTGGCACATGAATGCGCTTAAAGCTCAAGCGGTGGCGGCTCGATCGTATGCGTTGACCTATTATTTCAAACCTGCAAACGCACTCTATCAAATGGGAGCCGATGAATATTATCAGGTTTATAGCGGCATTTCGAGAGAAGCCGATCGGACTCAGCAAGCAGTGGATGCGACAGCAGGAGAGTTTGTGAGCTATCGCGGCGGCATTGTAGAATCGCTTTATGCAGCCTCCGACGATATCGTGGCGGAAGCATTTCAGGGAAAGGGGATGAGCCAGTTAGGGGCGTTGAATTTAGCAGAACACGGCTATTCTTATCATCAAATTTTGGCGAATTACTATCCCAAAACAGGCGTTGCGAGAATTGAGCAAGATCACGAGTAGTGATGTTTCGTATGAGTCAGAACCACACGATGAGACAGCCTATTTTCTTTTTAGTGAAGCGAATCGGGCAAGACTGCTGGGCACGATCGAGTGATCAGAAGATCCTAATATCTAGTAGTGATCACTCTAGAAGAGTGGAATAAGAAATATTGTCCTTCAGAAGAAGGCATTTCAACAATTCAAACATCGAACTGATAGAACTAAAATCAACTCAGTAACCGAACTGATAAAAGCACGATTCGTTAAGAAATTTTGTGAGTTCACTGGATTCTGAGGAAGAAGTGCGGACTTGGCTCGATCGACGACACTAATATTCAATGAGTAACGAAGTTAAGGCTTACCTTTGGGGCTTTTTAGGAATCATCGGATTCGGTTTAACATTGCCCGCTACAAAAGCAGCAATTCCTTTATTTGGGATCGTTGCAGTTGGCATTGGTCGTGCTGTTGTTTCTGGTATTTTAGGATTATCTCTACTGTGGATCACAAAGAGTAAAATACCTACTTTTAAGCAGATTCAAAGATTGAGCATCGTAGCATTAGGCGTTGTTTTTGGCTTTCCGCTTTTTAGCGCCTACGCAATGAATTATGTTCCTGCATCTCATGGCGCGATCGTAACGGGTCTTCTACCATTATTCACAGCGTTATTTGCTGTAATCTTAGCAAACGAGAAGCCAACCGCTAGATTTTGGGCATCTGCTGTTGTGGGAAGTGCCACGATCGTGATCTATTCTATCTACGTGAGTGGTGGAATTCTTCACGTTGCTGATATCGCATTGCTATTCGCTGTGATTAGTGCAGCGTTAGGCTATGCAGAAGGAGCGAGATTAGCCAAAGAACTCGGAAGTTGGCGAGTTGTCTGCTATGCGTTGGTGCTGTCGTTGCCAATTTCAATTCCAATATTTTGTGTTTCAGTGCAGATAAACCCTCAGCACAACGTAATTTCTGCGTGGATTGGATTCGCTTACGTGAGCGTTATTAGTATGCTTCTCGCCTTCTTTGCCTGGTATCGTGGATTAGAGCTAGGCGGTATTGCAAAAGTTGGACAACTGCAATTACTTCAACCCTTTATTACAATTTTTGCGTCTGCTGTTTTGTTTTCAGAAAAGCTTTCTCCTGATATGTTCTTGGTGTTAGCGATCGTGTTAGCGTCCGTATATCTAGGCAAAAGATCAAGGGTTCTAAAAATTTAGCGTTTATGCGAGGCGTAATGGATAATCCAAGCTATTACAAAACGATGGCAGACTATAACCATTGGATGAATCAAAACCTCTATACCGTCTGTTCTAAAATCTCAGACATCAAACGTCGAGAGGACTTAGGCGCGTTTTTTAAGTCTATTCACGGGACGTTAAATCATATTTTGGTGGGCGATCGGCTCTGGCTAGGACGTTTTACTAAGCAGCCCTTTCTCGCAAAATTAGATCAGGAAATCTATTCAGACTTTGATGAACTTCGTCGAGAACGAGAAATCACTGACCAGCAAATTATAGAGTGGTGCGATACCGTGTCTTCTGAGTGGCTCAATCACCCGTTTACTTACACGGGAATTACTAGCCCGATCACACAAACTCGATCTGGATGGCTGCTGGTAACGCATTTTTTCAATCATCAAACTCATCATCGTGGTCAGATAGCAACGCTGCTGAACCAGTTAGGATACGATTTAGGAGTGACTGATTTGCCTTATCTACCGAGTTTAGAGACCCAGTGAAGACGAATGCTGTGCGTGTTTTAGATAATCTCGGTATTGCCTATGAGTTGTGCGACTATGACGTTAACCCAGATGATTTAGCGGCTGAAACGGTCGCAGCTAAAATCGGATTTCCGCCAGAGCAAGTGTTTAAAACGCTGGTGGTGCGGGGCGATCGCACAGGCATTCTGTTAGCGGTGATTCCGGGAAACACTCAGCTAGATCTGAAAGCACTTGCCCAGGTGTCGGGCGATCGTAAAGTAGAGACAGTTTCTCTCAAAGAAGTTCAGCCGCTAACAGGCTACATTCGCGGCGGGGTCACGGCTCTGGCGTGCAAAAAAGACTATCCTATTTTTGTCGATGAGTTGATCGAGATCTTTGAGGTCATCTCGATCTCTGCGGGAGTGCGCGGAACGCAAATCTTGCTGGCTCCTGCGGATTATCTTCGAGCCGTCAAAGGAACCGTGGGCATGATTTCACAGGACAAACCTTAGAATTCAAGTGTTTTTAGCTGGGGCAGCAGTTCCGCAAAGGCGCGTCCTCGATGGCTGATGTCATGCTTGATGTCAGGCGACATTTCTGCAAAGGTCATCCCCTGCGCTGGCACATAAAAAATCGGATCGTAGCCAAACCCTTTTGACCCGCGAGGAGCCGTGAGAATCTCACCAGGACAAATGCCCTGAGTCTGAAGCACGATCGTCCCATCCGGTCGCGCCAGAGCGATCGCGCACACAAACCGAGCTTGACGATTTGGATTGTCTCCCAATTCGCGCAGCAATCGGGAAATGCGATCGTCATCGGTCTTGCCATATCGAGCCGAAAACAACCCTGGTGCGCCATCCAAAGCAGCGACTTCTAGACCAGAATCATCGGCGATCGACCAATGACCCAATGCTTTAGCAACCTGTGACGCTTTCAAGCCAGCATTTTCGAGGAAGGTCGTCCCGGTTTCCTCAATGTCTAACGCGTCTGGCTTAAGGGTCAATTCCCAAACCGGGTCGGTGAGATATGCCTGCATTTCGTGCAGTTTGCCAGGATTTCCGGTGGCGACAATGAGTTTAGGCATGAGTTGTAACCAGTTCTGTGACTCCAATCCACTGCTGGAGCGCTTCCCAATTCAGAATGTCTTGCAGTAAGGTCTGATAGCCCGATACGTTGGGGTGCAGCCCATCTTCGGTTAGCTGAGTTTGACACCAGGTAATGCCGCGCGACATCCACAGGTCAAAGAGGTCTAGATAGGGGATTTGTCGCTCATAGCAGGCGATGCGCGTGGCTTCTTTATAGCGGTGCTGGTCGGCGTGGTTGTAGTAGAGACAGTCGAGAAAGGGCATTTTGGCTTCGTCTACAGGCACTGCGCCCACAAACAAGACGGGGCAGAGGCGACGGGCACGATCGAGCAGGTCTGCAATGCCCACCTGAAAACCCTCAAACTCGGTGAAATTTTTGCCGTCCAATCGGGCAAGTCTAGGAGAATCATTGGTTCCTACAGAGAGAATAATCAGATCGGGGACTTTGTTTCGCAACTCACCGCGATGCCGAAATTCGTCTTCTAGCCGTCTGGCGACCTGTCGTACCCCATCTCCGCGCACTCCCAGGTTATAGAGAGCGTGATTAGCGTTACCAGGGGTCATCCACTGCCGCCGCAGACGCTCGACCCAACCGCCTCCGATCGGATCACCAAAACCATAAATTAGACTGTCTCCAAGGGCGAGCAGTCTCAATGAGGGCTGATTTACTTGAAATTCATTCAGTTGAGATGAGGAAGCGATTGTTTGCATGAAGGCGGGCGATCGGGGTCAGGTCTGCGCTATTAATAGAGTATGCTTCTTGAGAATCTACCACTATGGAAGAAGATTTTCAAATCTTCACACTCCTTGGGTGAACCTATATTGTCTCATAGGCATATAGAGCCTGGTAGCTCTTGTTTTCTGCGAACTATTCACCAAAGGCAATCCCTATGGCAAAGTCTGGCTCTCTTCATAAGCGCCCCGTGTTTGATACGACTCAGCTAATGCGTCGAGCAGATGAACTAATCTCGGCAGCGTCTAACCGTTATCGCATTACGGTTCAGGTGGCAAATCGTGCTAAACGGCGGCGTTTTGAAGATTTTGATAGTGGGGACGACCCCATGATGAAGCCTGTAATGCGGGCGATCGTTGAGATGTCTGATGAGCTAACTCAACCAGAAATCATCGGCGAGTAGCTTAATTTCTGAATCGATTAGAGTGGGGTAGAGGCGAACCTCAAACGCTTCCGCCCTATTCTTCTATTGAATGACTTTAAGAAAGGTTATTGATCAGGAACCTTAAAGAAAATCTCGTAGGGCGAGGCAAACCACTTGAGAAACCCTGGTGGCAAAGGAGGCTTTGCACCCGGTTTTAGAGGGAGATACTGAGAGCGATAGGCATCTAGAGCCTGTATCTTTTTATCTCGTGTGCCAGCGATCGCAAGGCGATACACATTCTCGATTTCTGCTGCCTTGAAGTCGATCTGCTGCGGTCGCCAGTTTGCCCAAACGGGATATTGAATTAGCTCTAGCGCTTGCTGAGATTGAAGAATCGCCGATCGCACCAGAGCATAGGTCTCTTGATGATCGGGATGGATCTCTTTACGGTAAGTCACATACACTTCTTGGGCGTGGGTCATCTTGAGCAATTCAACCAACTGCTCGACTACTTGCTGACGCTTTGCTTCGGGTAGGGCGGGTAAGCTGCCATCGGGTAAATCGAGAAAGTGGATCTCTGAGGACTGAACGCCTAGCGTGTTCAAAGCGGCTAGGGCTTCATGTTTGCGAATTTCAACCAGTTCTGCGATCGTCTTAATGCGCTCGTGATTAAACTGTGAGTCTTGCCCATCGGTCATAAACACGACCCAAACCGGGACTCCTTGCTGACGCTTTAATGCGATCATGCCACCGCATCCTAAAGTTTCATCATCTGGATGAGGAGCGAACACGATCGCAGGCTTTTGGTTTGAGAGCATGGGCTGACTCTTGAGGTGCAAAATCCAACATCTCAGCACTTTTGCGCGAAGATTTTGCTTTCTCCAAGCGAGGGCAGACCTCACCTTCTGGTAAAACTTGACTAAGATCATGATATTTTTAACTCGACAGGAGTAGACGATCGCATCAACGACTCAGCAGCGCTCGCAGCTCAGTCACGATCAGGTCATCTTGAGAGACTTGCATCCGATTAGCACGCTGTTTGCTAGCGCTTGTAAGCAGATCTTGAGCGATCGTGGGTGAAAGCACTCGCATGAGCAGGAGCTTGAAGAGCAACCCTAAAGTCTTTTTCTGGAGGAGAATCTGGGGATGAAACTTAACGGCTGTTAACAACTTTTGGGTTGCTAGATTAACTCCATCCTTCTCCCTGCAACGACTGATATAAAGATGAGCTAAAGACTGATAGAGATTGGCGAGACTCTGCTTTTTGAGCGGTTTTAAGAATGAAGGAGCAGCCTGAAACGACTTCTCAATGACTTTGAGAGAATTTTGCTCCATGACTTCGACTTGTGAAGAGGCTGAGGTGGCAGACTGACGATAAAAAACCTGGGGCTTGTTCACGGCGACAAACTCCCAACGGGCGGCGAGACGCAGGTAGAGATCCCAGTCTTCACCGTGGGTTAGGCTTGGATCAAACCCGTTGACTGACTCAAGCGCTTGCCGACGAATTAAAGGGTTGGAGCCGGGGCTGAGAAGAAAGTTTTTGGTCAGTAGTTTTGCGTAAACATCTCCTTCGGGCAACGTCAGGTTGTCAACGTGAAAGGTTTTTCCTTGCTCGTCCATAAAGCAGGTTCTGCTGTAGGCGACTCCTGCTTGAGGGCACTGGGTTAAAGCAGCAAACTGGCATTCAAGCTTATCAGGTGTCCATAAGTCATCTGCATCAATAAAGGTGATGAAGTTACCTGTGGCGTGCTGAAGACCTCGATTGCGAGCGATCGAGACCCCTGCGTTTTCGTAGGAAAAAACGTTGAGACGAGCATCCCGGACTGTGTTTAACCGCTCTAATGTGCGATCGGTGGAGCCGTCATTGATGACAATTAGCTCAAAGTCTGAAAAGGTCTGCAACTGGAGTGACGCGATCGTCTCTAAAATGGTCCGCTCTGTATTATAAGCGGGAACAATAACGGATATAACTGGCATAGATTTAAATCTTTCTTTAAAGAATTAACGTGAATCCACCTATAAAACCTGATGCTGGCAGAGGCAACGCTTAAAGAAGGTGGTGCGGGTAAATGAGAAACTTGTGCGAATGCCACGAAAACTTAAAGACGATGATGACTTATGTAATTTACAGACCTAAACCGTAAATTTTGAACCCGCAGTAAAATTTTATACAGTCTCTGTCTATTTCTAATACTTTTGAAAGTTTCTTTATAAGAAATTCATGGTGAGACATTTTTATCTTACTGATAGTAAATGTAGAGAATTCCAATTATTGTCTGTCAGGGCAGCGTTTTTCTACGTATACCAGATCACAACTCAGTGCTGATAAGCGCTTTTGACAAAATGCTGCTTAGAAGAGAACTTTTTTAAAATAAGGCTACGAAAACCTTGAAGCAATTTTTGGCGTTTCTGAATGCAGCTACGAATTGACCCTCAACCCCAACCACTTCAGGAAACGAGAACCGCCCTACTATTCATTACATTCAAATTAAGGGAACACTTAACCGAGAATCACCTTAATGTGAGGACGGAAAATTGGAGGAACGTGCGTTTTGGCTGGCGTGGTCGCAAATTCCGGGCATTGGTCCGGTGTTGATCAAGCGACTATATCGGCATTTTGGCAGTCTGGAATCCGCTTGGGAAGCCAGCCCAAAAGAGTTAATGGAAGTTGAGGGAATCGGAAGTCAAACCGTAGAAGAGCTTCTGCCAGAGCGAAATAAGTGTCAGCCCGATCGCTTGCTGCAACAACACGAACAAAAGAATGAACATTTTTGGACTCCTGCCGAGGCTGATTATCCTCGATTGCTACGAGAAATTCCTGATCCGCCGCCCGTGTTGTATTACTGCGGCGACTCTAAGCTGGTGAAAGATTTAGGGAACCTGCCCGCGATCGCGATCGTAGGGACTCGTGATCCCTCAGACTATGGCAGACGCTGGACGCGCAAACTTAGCTCAACTCTGGCACAAAATGGCTTTGTCGTCGTGTCTGGTTTAGCCGATGGCATCGACACCGAAGCTCACCACAACTGCATTGAGTCTGGAGGCAAAACCGTTGCTGTGCTGGGAACAGGAGTCGATGTCGTTTACCCTTGGGCAAATCGCCAGCTCTATCAAGAAGTGCTGCAAAACGGATGCGCTTTGAGCGAATATCCAGTGGGGACACAGCCCGATCGGACTCACTTCCCTCGTCGGAACCGAATCGTAGCGGGTTTGAGTCGAGCCGTGCTGGTGATTGAGGCTCCTAAAAAATCAGGTGCTCTAATTACGGCATATCTCGCCAACGACTATGGGCGCGATGTCTATGCACTTCCTGGCAGTTTAGATAATCTCAAATCAAAAGGCTGTCTGATACTGATCAGCAAAGGCGCACAAATGATTTTGGGAGAAGCAGAATTACTAGAAATGTTGGGGACGATGCCTCAGCTAGACTACCCAATTATGGACGCGACGCAGACGCAGTTACCCCTGATTGATCTGAGTGCAGAATTGAGTCAAGTGTTGCAATCGGTCAGCGAGATTGTCAAAACCACCAACGTGGACGCGGCTGCTTTTGATGCGATCGTAAACCAAACTGGGATGGCAGCAGGTTCCGTCTCAGGAGCGTTATTGCAGTTAGAAATGTTGGGACTCGTTTCACAATTACCGGGAATGCGCTATCAGATTCACTGAAGCCCTCTTCATCTCAGGACCAGCGTTCTGCCATTCCAAAAGGGTCAAAAATCGTTTACAAAAGCTAGTCGAAAGCTCCGTCGCCGCGCTGTTACTAGATCGACTTTCTACCATTCCTGCGACATCTGGATGTTCGGGCTTTGTCGATGAACCTCTCGGCAACTTAATGCAGACTGAGCCGAGGGCAATCTTAGATATTCAGATATATATTAAAAACCTCGCCCTGTGGCTGGCACCAGAAAGATAATCTTAAGGGGATATCTAAGGTGTGAAAGAGTCACTGTGATGAGAAGCGACCTGTAAATGAAGTCTATATGGTGCAAGCTTTCTAGTTCAATTTGGTCTGGCTGAACGCCCCATGACCCAGGCTTCTTTCTGGCTCAGAACAAAGCAGGAGATAGAGGTCGCCCAATCATTCAGGGCAGTCTATGGCATTTGAGAACCTGGCTCTAAGCCCCACTGATGCTTAAGAAAGTGACGATACATCGTTTCACGCATGACCATTTGCTCATAGAGCTTGATCAAAAAGTCTTGAGCTTGCTCATGGCTCATCTTTTCGACTTGGGTTTCAAACGATCGAATGCTGAATCTTTGTTCCAGAGACAGTTCTACAGGTTGGTTCATAATACACTCCAATGTAAAAGAGAGTAGGTCAGCTAGAGAATCATTGGTTTGGAAAGCCGTTAGTAGGTTCTCGTTGGACTGGATTGATTTTTCAAAGATACCCAATGAATCAATCAACCTGTCCCTTGCTATTACAAAAGATAACAACTATTTGACAAAACGACCATACCCCGCTCGGATTACTTTAGCAAAGGTTCTCATACCTCATTGGAAGTGAGCCTCAAAACGGTATGTATCGCGACAGACTAGCAGAAATTTTGGTAGCGATTATGACAAAAGGGAGACTTATTGATCAGGTAAATCTTTCGTTCGACAGTTGCATGATTAGATCTTCTCAACATGTACTGGTTGAACATTCTCACTGAAAATGCCGCTAATAGTCACTGCGGCTCAGACTCTCGATCGTCACAATCACGACTGTAATATTGTCTCGCCCGCCATGATCTTTTGCGGCATTAATCAGGGCAGAGGCGGCTTTCTCACCGACCTGGATCGACTTCAGTTGGTTTGTGATCAATTGGTCAGAAAGCTCTTCAGTCAAGCCATCGCTGCAAAGTAACAGGCGATCGCCCGGTTGCACAGACAGCGAGTTGACATCAACTTTCTGAAGGTCTTCTCGCCCTAGACACTGAGCAAGAACGTGACGTAGTGGGTGAGTTCGCGCTTGGTCAGGAGTGATTTCGCCTAAACGCATTGCCCGCGCCACCCAAGTGTGGTCTTCTGTGATTTGGTCTAGTTTTGACCCGTGCAGACGATAGAGCCGAGAATCACCAACGTGAGCACATAAAGGTTGGTCATCTCGAAAGATCACCACGACGACCGTAGTCCCCATGTCCGATCGTTCCGGGTGCTGCTGTTGATCATCTAAGATCGCTTGATTTGCCTCTAACAAAGATTTCTCTAACAAATCTTGTGAAGGAATCGCTGCGTTCCAATGAGCATCTAAACATAACTGAATGACTTGCGTCGCTAGACGACTGGCTTCTTGCCCCCCTGCGTGCCCACCCATGCCATCTGCCACGATAAAAAACCGCCCATCTGAGTCGAGGTGATAGGCATCTTGGTTGACAGCACGGATCAAACCCGTATCCGTCATCCCGGTGAAGAGGCATTTCATGGGTGAGCGAGGATAGTTAGAGACACTCCAGTTTAAGGCATTCGTTCATAACGATCGAGCTCAATTAACAATCGGATCAACACGATCGCGGCAGCAAGTGCGGCAACTGCCATCGCAATGGCTAACCAGAGATAGTGACTCACAAACAAAATAGTCGCAGAAACCGTAAACGCACAGGTCAGCAGCGTGTAGTTAGTGCCCATGTTCACGCCACTGATGCGTCGCAGAACGCGATCGGTTTCGGTCGATCGCACGCGAACGCGAATATCGCCTCGCTCTAGTTTGTCTAGCGTATCTTCAATACGACGAGGCAACCCAAACGCGGTGCTGCCGACTTGAACCGCTTGACGACTTAGTTCATTCAGCAGGCTTCCCGTCTCTGAGGAGGAATTTCCGTTGGTCATAAGTTGCATTGCAAAAGGTTTTGCAACCTCCATAAAGTTAAAGTCTGGGTCTAAGCCTTTGCCCACCCCTTCTAAAGTGGAAAAAGCACGCATCACAAACGTGAATGTTGCCGGAAAGCGAAACGGCTGATCGTAGGCAATTTCATATAGGTCGTCGCTAATAGCGCTGACAGACTGATCCTCAAAGGGTTTATCCATGAAGTGATCTAACATGAACTGCACCGATCGCCGCACTGGACCCATGTCATCAGTGGGAGCCAATGCCCCTAATGCAACCAGAGACTCAACCACCCGATCAGCATCTTTCTGCGCCACCCCAAAAAAGGTATCCAATAACTTCTCGCGGGTGATGGCTTGCACCTGCCCCATCATGCCAAAGTCATAAAAGATTAGAGAGCCGTCGGGGCTGACCGCAATGTTGCCAGGGTGAGGATCTGCGTGAAAAAATCCATTGTCCAGCAGTTGATGGAGATAGGCTCTAGCCCCCATTTGGGCAAGTTCTTTACGATCGAGTCCGGCTGCCTCTAAGGCTTCATAATGGCTAATCTTAATTCCAGGAGCATATTCTAGGCTCAACACGCGGGGGGAAGTAGAACGCCAGTAGACTCGCGGCACTTTTACCCAGTCCATGCCTCTAAAATTGCGGCGGAAGGTGTCTGCGTTGCGCCCCTCGTTGAGGTAGTCGATTTCTTCCCAGAGGATTTTGCAGCACTCGTCGTAAATGCCGAGCCAGTCGCGCCCTTTGCCCCACTCTGGATGGTTTTGAAAATAGCGGGTAATGCCCTTGAGAATTTGCAGGTCAATTTCAAAGAGTTTGCGAAGTCCGGGACGCTGAATTTTAACGACAATCTCTTCGCCAGAGTGCAGTTGCGCTCGGTGAACCTGCCCTAAACTAGCGGCAGCCAGCGGAATCGGATCAAAGCTGCGAAAGAGTTCTGCGATCGACTTGCCCAAATCTTGCTCGATAGTCGATTCGACCTGCTCATAGCTAAACGCTGGAACGCGGTCTTGCAGTTTAGATAATTCTTCAACAAATTCTGGTGCAAACAGGTCGGCGCGAGTCGAGAAAAGCTGCCCAATTTTGATGAAGGTGGGTCCGAGATCTAGCAGCGTCTCACGAATCCAAACTGCCAGGTTCCTTCGTCTCGCCGCCTTTTTCTCGTCTGAAATACCGCCCTGATAGCTCCACGACTCTTTATAGAGCCACCTCGCCCCAACCAGCTTGAGCACAAACGCCCAAATGTCGATAAAGCGACCCCGACGTGAATAATTTTCTCGACTCCAGCGATAGGCTTTTGCAGAGTGGAGTTTCCCCATTGGTTTACGGGTTCTATCAGGCATTGCAGGGGGCAACGCTATAGCGTTAAGTGGGAGTTGCTCAGGGCGATCGTGGAGATCAGCACCCGTGACTGACTCCGCCGTTTCTATAAAAATTTCGCTGTGCGAACGCTGAGGCGTAGTGGAGTCATTTGGAGGAACAGACACTCGACTTTCCAACTAAATAGGGCTGATGTAACTCGATAACAAGCGTAGTGTTGTTTAGATAGAACGACTACGATGGCTTTGTAGAGCTGATCTGAGTTGGGCAATCTCGGCGCGAAGGTCGTCGATCGTCGCTTGCAAATCTTCAGTTTGAGACTCTACGCGCACTCCAGTCGAACCCGTTCTAGCCTGCATCGCGATCTCTTCTTCGCGGGCTGCTCTTTCGGCAACCTGATCGACGAAGATTCTTAAATTTTCTCGCTGCTCGGCATCAAATTTGCCTAACTCGCTGAGGGCATTGGTGACCCCGTTTTCTAGCTGTTCGTAGGCGATTTCGGCGATCGCTCGACCCATAAAAAAGGCGTGAACCAGAGAGGTGTTCATAGGAAGTTTTAGTTAGGCGCGCTGCCAAGATTATAGCTTGCTTATGAGAGGGATGAAGTCAGAAGGGGTTTAAAGTTTTGGGTCGTTCTTTGAAGTCGGAACTACGGGAACTGCCTCGCGATTGGTGCCAGGAGTAGATTGAGTGGGCGGCACTGGGTCGCTCGTCGCTGGAGCGGGTGCAGTCGAGGGCGCGATCGCAGGAGCCGAGCCAGCCGGAATCGGGTCAGACTTCACGGTTGGGGCAGCCGGGATGGGTTTAGCAGACGATCGACGAGGCGTTCCTGATGAAATGGACGGAGCAGCCACTTCTTCCCTATTATTCGCAGGGAGAGGCGCATTATTTGAGGATTTTGATGTAGGTGAAGCACTCCGAGGAGATGCCAAATTATTTTGATAATCCCCTGGAACCGCACCTGATTTTTCAATCGGGACATCAGACATATCTCCTTGAGGAGTCAGCGTTCCTTTCCAATCTTTTGAGGGGAAGGCTTGATTGGGATGAAAGAAGCTAGCACCCGGAGTATGGGCAGCACTGAACCGTAACGCTAACCCAAAACCCACCCCGATCGAGACAGCAGCCGCGCTCGTTATTCCAAGAAATTTAGGCAGACGTTGACTAATGCCGAGCGGAATCGCCATTGATGCTAAAGACAGCTTACGAGGCGGAATTGCGGAAATCGATTTAGGTGCAGAAGGGGGTTTCTGCGGAGCGATCGTCGCCGGAGATGGGCGTTTGGTGGCGAGATTATCTTCCTGCACGATCGCGGCTTTGACAGGTTCTGACTTTGGTAAAACGGGTAACGAGGTGGCGATCGGGGGAGCCACCTGTTTTTTGGCGACTTCTAAAACTGGCTCTATTAGTTGAGCAGGCTGACTAGGAGTCGTCAGCGCCGTAGCAGAGGCGAGAGGAACGGCTTCAAGGGGCAACAGGTTTAGCCAATCAGCGATCGTTTGAGGGCGATGAGTTTCATCAGAGGTCATTCCTCGCAAAATCGCTTGCTTAATCGCTGGATTCCACGATTGATCGAATTGAGGAGATCTGGGAGAACGGGCGGATAGCAAATAATAGAGAGTGGCAGAGAGGCTGTAGAGGTCGATCGCGAATCGGTTCTCGGCGATCCTAGGTTGATTGGGAGGCGCAAATTCGTTGAAGTCAGAACGATTCGTCTGAGGTGAGTTGACGGCACTCGCGACTTCGTGGGCGATTCCAAAGCCAACCAGCACAGCTAGCTTAGTGCCGGGGCGACGAATGATCGAGCTAGGTTTGAGATTGCGGTGAACTAGCCCGTTGCGATGGGCAATCTCAATCGCTGATCCAATTTGTCGAATATAGTGAATTGCCTCAGCTTCGGGCAATGCCCCGTTAAGTTTGACCTGTTCTGCCAGCGTGTGCCCTGGCACATGTTCCATCACGAGAAAGGGCAGGTTTTCTTCTTGAAAGAAGTCGAGAACTCGGACAATGCTGGGATGTTGACTTCGGGCAAGAAGTCGCGTTTCTTCGACAAAGCGCTGGTGCAACTGAGGAAAACTGCGCGTCACCTGCAAACTAGACTCTAGGGTTTTGATGACGACAATCTGATTCAAGAGCGTTTGAGTTGCGAGATAAGTGATGCCAAGTCCTTCCTCTCCCAAAGCTTGATTTAACAGGTATTTACCGCTTTGTAAGGTCATTCCTGGTGTCAGCTTCATTGGGTTTCCTCCACAATTCCAGACTATGCTACCTTTTTCTGAACGATCTTTGAGGATCAGGACTTAGGACTTTGGGGTGTAGTGGTGTGCTAGATACGCCTCGGCTTCGGCTCGATCGTGCACTTTCCCATCCAACGTAACTGCCAGCAAATCATCTAAAATTTGCTTGAACTGCCGACCTGGTTGATAGCCCAGTGCTTTGAGATCGTTGCCGTCTAAAAGTGGCTTGACGTGCGCCCAAACGGTCAAATAACACCAAATCTGTCTGCGAATCGATCGGGAACTCTTGACCGCTACGAGCATTAAGAGCGGCAGTTCGTAAGGTTTTAATTGCTGCGCTATCTGGCTTGGCGGCTGACGGGTTGACAAATTCGCCAACGCAGATTGAGCGGCTTCAAGCTGGTCTAATCGCTCGGTGCCATCCGCCGAGAGTTGCAGGTTTTGGGCAACAAGAGCACGATCGCTCGGTGCCAGATCCGCGATCAGAACTTCTAGAAGCACCTGCCAGTGAGTCAACGTTTGGGAGCGATCGAAGCGACGCAGCCAACGATCCGCCAAGCGTAATTGCCACCTTAATTCGTCGTTTAACGTGAGACTGGGATGAATGCAGCTCAATGCTCCCAAATGATCTAGCTGCTTTAACGCTGCCTTCCAATAAGACGATTGCAGAATGTATTTGAGTTCTGATTTAAGACGAGTTTGCAGCGCGGGGGCACTGACTCGACCTGCCACTTGACGGTTTTGGACTTGTTCATAAATGCCACTGGCGATCGCATAGCGAATATAGCGTTCGGTCTGTGGCTCAATCTCAAATCCTAGCCGCACTGCAAATCGAACGGCTCGATAAATTCGGGTGGGATCTTCGATAAAACTATTGGGGTGCAGGACTCGAATTTGTTTTGCCTGCAAATCTAGCGCTCCGCCGAAGAAATCTAGCAGATCACCTGAACGGGGATTAGTCAGCCGCAGCGCCATTGCGTTGATGGTGAAATCTCGACGATAGAGATCTTGACGAATCGAACTTGCCTCAACTTCTGGGTTTGCCGCTGGGTAAGGATAAAACTCAGTTCGGGCGGTGGCGATGTCAATCCACAGCGAGTCAAAGGTGGGATCTTTGTGCCACAGCAGCGCAGCAGTTTGAAATCGTCCGTGAATGTCTAGACGCGCATCGGGATAGAGACTTTGCAGCGATCGCGCTAACTCCACCCCTGCGCCCACGTCTGCCGAGCGATGAAACCCATCAACGACTAAATCAACGTCAGTCAGCGTCACGGGTTCTTGAGAATTGGTCAGCAGCAAATCGCGCACGCCTCCGCCTACTAAATAAAGATGCCAACCGCGCTGTTCTGCCTGATGTGCCGCGATCGCTAATAATTCTTGCAGGTGGAGAGAGAGCCGATCGAGACTAATTTTAGGTTTTGAAGTCTGGATTTTGGAGTTTGAAGGGTTCGTCTCATCTCTAGGGTGAGTATTGGCTTGATGAAGTTGCCGCAACACATCTGTGCGCGTCACAATGCCAATGAGTAGACCGCGATCGAGTACAGGCAACCGACCAATGTCATAAGTGACCATCAACGCCTCGATTTCTGGTAATCGCGTCTCAGGCACGATCGTCTTCACGTTCGTGGACATATACCCTTTAACTGGGGCGTGACCAAATCCGTGATGAAAGGCGATGTCTAAGTCACGACGAGAAATAATCCCGACTAGCTGATCATCGGCATCCACAACCGACAAACCCGAATGACCATAGCGTAAAAGAATGCGTTGAGCTGCCTCGATCGTCGTATCGGGGCGGATCGTGCGAACGGGCGATGACATCAATTCTCGTGCGGTGGGCGGCGGCGGAATTTGTGCCTTGAATCGCGTCAGAAGCTGGGTCAAGACTGCTTGAAAATCGCCGTCTTTCAGCGTCACAGCGGCAGCTTTGGAATGTCCGCCTCCACCAAAAGGTTTGAACAACTCATTGAGATCGGTGCCCTCGATGCACGATCGACCGATCACACTCAGCACGTTTCCATCGTCAACCTGACAGTTGGCTCCTCGACAATAGCGGTGGGTCAACAGCAGCGCATCACTTTCAGTCAATTCCACAATTCGAGAAGCGAGGCTAGAAAGTCCGGGTATATAGTCCTCAGTTTTTAGCGTCACCCAAGAGAGAATGTAGCCTTGAATCGTTTCGGACTGTAAATTTTCGAGTGCCACACTGAGCAGATCTTGCAGCATCGGCGAGAGTCCGGGATCGACGTATTCTGCGATCGCCCGCAAATTTGCCCCCTGAGTCATCAACCACGCTAGCGCCAGGGCATCTCGTGCCGTTGAGTGGTCAAACGTCAGCGATCCGGTATCGACGTGAATACCTAGCGCCATTGCCGTGGCTTCGATCGGAGTCAGCAAAATCTTCTCCGTCTGAAGTCGTTCAGCGATTAACGTGGTCGTCGCTCCAACCGCTTCAACCTGGCGTTCTTGAGCAGAAATATCGCTCTCTGCATCTTGATGATGGTCATAAACCGTGATGGAAATGTCGGGCAGATCTAACCATTCTGCAACGCTGCCTAAGCGATCGCGCCGTTGAGCATCAACCACAGACAGAGAGCGGATGGTTTGCGGGTTCACCGATCGCCGTTCAATTAGCGCATATTCATCGCGATATAGGGCTAAAAAATCTCGCACCGTGGGATGGGCACCCCCCGACAGCACAATCCGCGATCCCGGTAGGAGACGCGATAGCCCGATCGCGGCACCTAAGGTATCGAAATCTGCCGTGGCATGACATAGAATCAGATCCATTTTTCTGATAGGTTACTACTCAGGGTTAATCAATGTTGCAGCCTATATGCCGCCAAACCTAGATTTAATTTACTTGCTGTAGTAGGGAGAAGACGATGACCATTTTGTTTCAAGCCGCTTTGGCTGCTTTAGTCATGTTCTCATTTGTGATGGTTGTTGCAGTGCCAGTTGCTTACGCATCTCCTAAAGACTGGGATCAGTCAAAGCGCCTACTTTATCTAGGTGCTGGAATCTGGACTCTGTTGGTGTTAGCAGTTGGGGCATTAAACTTCCTCGTCGTTTGATAAAGTCATATAATTTAGGGGGAGGAAACACAATGCTTTCAACCCCTTCTAAACTGGAGTTCCGCAGATTAAGATGCCTGAGCAGAGCCTAAATTCTGACGCAAAACGCAAACTCTAAATAAATAACAGTGTCGCCTCTACTCAAAGGCTGACGATTTTGGTGGATTGAGCAAATATTCTTGGGGTCACAGTATTAGGTGGAAGCTGGGGCAATCTGCTCTCGATCGTAGCTGTGAAATGTTGATACTCAGACTGAAAAAATGACTATATTTGAAGGATCTTTTTCGCAAGCGGAGTCCCTTCGTTTTGCACTGGTGATTGCACGGTTTAACGACCTGATCACCAATAAGCTGGTAGAGGGGTGTCAAGACTGCCTCAAGCGCCACGGGGTTGATGTCAATCCTCAAGGCACACAGGTCGATTACGCCTGGGTTCCGGGCTGTTTTGAGCTACCACTGGTCGCCCGTCAGCTTGCCATCACTAACCGATATGATGCCATCATTTGCTTAGGTGCCGTCATTCGGGGGCAAACTCCTCACTTTGACTATGTTGCGTCAGAAGTCTCGAAGGGGATCGCGGCAACTGGGTTTCAAACAGGGGTTCCCGTCATTTTTGGCGTAATCACCGCAGACACCATGCAGCAGGCACTAGAGCGCGCCGGGATCAAGAGCAATCACGGCTGGGGCTATGGCATGGATGCCCTAGAAATGGCAAGCCTGATGCGTCAAGTCAAAAGTGCTTCGACAGCCAACCACTACCCAAACCCAGCGATCGAACCCACCAATCACCACACGCTATCCGCCTCATTTCAGGAAGCTGTTGCCGAGCCATCTTCTGAATAACCGACTCTGTGTGAGCATAAGCAACCTCTCTTCACCGACACTCAGCCCAAAAATAATCTCATTAGAGTCATAGAAAAACGTGCGTCGGAATTTATGCTATAAATCTACAGTAATCTCATCAAAAAACCGGAGATTGCGGTGGGCATTGTAATACAAGACGTATCCAAGAAATTTGGCAGTTTCCAGGCGGTTGATCGAGTCAGCCTAGAAATCAAGAGCGGCTCTCTCGTTGCGCTGCTCGGTCCGTCTGGGTCGGGCAAATCAACGCTGCTGAGGTTGATTTCAGGGTTGGAAACTCCTGATGTGGGCAAAATTTTGATCACGGGTGAAGATGCCACCGATCGCAGTGTGCAAGCTCGCAATATCGGCTTTGTCTTCCAACACTACGCGCTGTTTAAACACATGACAGTGCGCCAAAACATTGCGTTTGGGCTAGAAATCCGCAAAGTGACGGCAGCCAAAGTCAAAAAGCGCGTCGAAGAACTGCTGGACTTAGTGCAGTTGGCGGGGCTGGGCGATCGCTATCCCTCTCAGCTATCAGGAGGTCAGCGGCAGCGCGTTGCCCTGGCACGAGCACTTGCAGTAGAGCCAAATGTTTTGCTGTTAGATGAGCCGTTTGGGGCACTTGATGCCAAAGTGCGAAAAGACCTGAGAGCTTGGCTGCGGCGGCTGCACGATGAAGTCCACGTCACGACGGTCTTTGTCACCCACGACCAAGAAGAAGCGATGGAAGTCTCAGACGAAATCGTGGTGATGAACAAAGGGAAAGTCGAGCAAGTCGGCACCCCGGCTGAGATTTATGATCACCCAGCGAGTGCCTTTGTGATGAGCTTTATCGGACCGGTCAACGTGCTGCCTAGCTCGTCACACATCTTCCAAAATAACGGGTTTGACTCAGCGCATCCAGAAATGTTTTTGCGCCCCCAAGATGTTTTGATCGAGACTTCTGCAAACGGCAGCACGGTTGCCGCTAGAGTTAGTCGATTGATTCACTTGGGTTGGGAAATTCAGGCTGAACTGACGCTCGACGATGGGCAAGTGGTGACGGCGCATCTGACCCGCGATCGATTTGATGAACTGAAGCTAGAACCTGAGCAGCGGGTCTATGTCAAGCCAAAAGACGCAAAATCTTTTCCGCTTTACTATTCAATCTAATTTAGTGATAGAGCCAACTGGTCCAGGCATATTTTCGTCCTTTTGTGACGGGGAGCGCTTGGTGAGGATGGGTGTAGTACGACGGAAAGACGATTACGCCGCCCATTTGAGGTTTGACTTTGATGTTTTGGCGATCGAACAAGGTCTCGCCCCCTTCGCAGTCATTTAGATAGCCAACCACGCTGACATCTCTTGTCGGAATGCCCTGCTCAATCTCTTGAAAGCGACTGGTCAGCAAAACATTATCGACATGGCGCTTATAGTGCTGTCCGGGCAGATAGCGCAAGATAGAGCAGGTTTCGGCATAGGGAAACTTGACTCCATAGCACTTAAAAAGAGCTTGCTGGACGATCGAGATTTTGCCAATCAGCAGCTCGTTGGTCGATTTGAGCAGCGAATTTTTGGGATCAAGCTTCAACAATCCACTGCTGCGAACATCGGCATCAACGGTTCCGATCAAAATTGAGGCGGGCGTAAAGTGAGAAGATTCCGCTATGTCGATGATGTGGGAGCACAGTGAGGGTTCTAAGAGATTTTCGATCAACAAAATCTCTCCCCCTAAATCTTTGACAGAATAGCTCACGAATTCTTTCTCCGATCGCCCATATAGAAATGACCCATTCAATCTACCCTCAAACCTTTGCAAAATCCCAAAAAATCTGGGTGATCTGAAACTATTCCGTAGGGCAAGGCGAGATGGCAAAATTCCCCTTATTCTGTCAGGGGACTGTTTCAATGGTGGAAATTATGAATAGAGTTGTCGAAGTTCTGCCAGATTTGGAGGCGTTGACCGATCGTGCCTTAGCGATCGTTGTAGACAAACTAAATACGGCAGTTGCAGAACGAGGAATCGGAACGATCGCGCTATCGGGTGGCAGCACTCCCAAGCCGCTCTATGAGAAACTGGCAGAGCAGTCCTTGCCATGGGATAAGATTCACATCTTTTGGGGAGATGAACGATATGTGCCTGCCGACCACCCCGACAGCAATCAACGAATGGCGCGTCTCACATGGCTTGATAAAGTCGCGATCCCGGCGAGTAACATTCATCCGATGGCGACAAACGAACCTGACCCCGCGATCGCCGCTCAAGCTCACGAAGCCAATCTGCAAGCCTTTTTTCAGATCAAAGCGAATGAGTTTCCTGAATTTGACGTGATTTTGTTGGGCATTGGCGATGATGCTCACACTGCCTCGCTGTTTCCTCATACCGATGCGTTGCAGGTGCACGATCGACTGATTACGGTGGGCAGCAAAGATGGACAGCCGCGCATCACCTTTACCGCTCCTCTGATCAATCACGCTCGATCGGTGATTTTTATGGTGGCAGGTGCCAGTAAACAGAGTGCCCTCACGCAAATCTTTGCCTCAGTTGCAGACGATATGACCTATCCTGCTCGTCTGATTCATCCATCAGGAGAACTGTGGTGGCTATTAGACCAGCCAGCCGGACAAAATCTGGAGCTTAAAACTTAGAATTATTCATCTATCATAGGGTTTGGTAAATGGGGAACCCTTCATGATTGTTTGTCCTAATTGCAATCATCAAAATCCTGATGGTGCGGTGCAGTGCGAGGCGTGCTATACGCCGCTTCCGGTGACCACTCAATGCCCAACCTGTGGAGCAACTGTGCAGGCAGATGCCAGCTTTTGTGGTCAGTGTGGCTTGAACTTGAAGACCGTAGAGGCTGAGAGCCAGGTCGCAACCGCCGTTTCATCATCCGTGGTGGCATCTGATCCTGGTGGCTTTCCAGATTTGCTGGCGATCGAGCCGCTGGTGTCGCCCGATCCGCTCGTGGTGCCACCCCCCCAAATCCCGGTTGAAGAGTCAGTCGCCGAATCGACCTCAATTCTGCCCCAAGAGACGGTTGTTCAATCCGCTCCGGTTAGTGCAAACACTCAGTTGCAGCATCAGTCAGGCAGACTATTGCATCTGCAAACCAATGTTGTGATTGAGCTACCGCAAGGGTTGCCTGTCGTTCATATTGGCAAACCCAACGATCGGATTCCGCCTGATATTGACGTGTCTGGCTTCCCTAACTCTGAAATCGTCTCTCGAATTCATGCCGATATTCGGGCAGATAGTGATGCTTATTACATTGAAGATGTGGGAAGCTCAAATGGGACTTATATCAACAACGTGCCTCTGCTGCTAGGAAATCGACATCGGCTGCGTCCGGGTGATCGCATTGCGCTCGGTAAAGGGGATAAAGTCTCATTCTTATTTCAAACGTTGTGACACGTATCTTTTTTGACCTTAAAAAAAGCTGTTCAGATAAATTTCCTCTAAGTTAGAGTGATGACACTTAATAGTTTGACCGCTCTTCTCAAAGCAGAATTAGAATATAAAAAAGTTTTAGACGGTAGCAGTCTTTTCGTTCTGTCTGCGTATCTAGACTCTACGGCGCTAATGTGATTACTCTGACCCTTCTACACCCTGTCCAGTTAAAGCCCGTTCAGTGTTGGACGTTTGACGACGAATCGGTGATTCGCATTGGGCGATCGACCGACAATCACGTCGTTCTCTATAGCGCTGTAGTCTCTCGATATCATGTAGAACTGCGGCGGGTTAACTCTGTTTGGGAAGTCGAAAGTTTGGGTGCAAACGGCACCTACGTAGACGGCAAACGGATGACTCAAGTGCCCATCAGAAATGGAATGATTATTCGGTTGGCACGATCGGGTCCTAATATTCAAATTCACGTCGGGGTCTCTGCTAGCCACGAAGCAACGATGCTAGCGGGCGATCGCACCGTGCCGCAGCAACCCCAACTTAATGCAGTCGCGGCTTTAGACGACGACATCACCCAACCTCTGCCTGCAATGGGAGTGCTTGAAAGTCAGGTTCCTGAGCGATCAACGGCGATGGAACCACCCAGTGAGAAGCCCAGTTTATCAGGCAACATCACCTGTGCTCACCTTCGCAAAACACCAGACTTGCGATTTTGCATTGACTGCGGCGCGCCTCTAAGAGTTCAGCAGACGATCGGACGCTATCAGATCGTGAAGCTTTTGGGTCAAGGTGAGATGAGCCTTACTTATCTGGTTTGGTACGATGGCAAACATTTGGTGTTGAAAACGCTAAATCCCAATTGGGTAGAGCATCCCAAGGCGCTCGATTTATTTGAACGAGAAGCCAAAGCTCTCAGCCAACTGAGTCATCCGAGCATTCCTCACATCGTGGATTTTTTCACGATCGAGCGACAGCCCTATCTGGTCATGGAATTAGTTTCTGGACGATCGCTGTTTCAGCAGGTCACAAA
>Ga0209512_1001998_pt1 | contig 22985 bp, 25 predicted proteins | sample frozenSSSSmetaG_FD_184142 | JGI IMG/M metagenome (GOLD analysis project Ga0209512, IMG submission 184142) | Glacier valley bacterial and archeal communities from Borup Fiord, Nunavut, Canada, to study Microbial Dark Matter (Phase II) -... | ecosystem: Environmental > Aquatic > Freshwater > Ice >...
TGACCGATGGCGACGGCATCAAGGCCGCGGCCTTCGTCGGTCACCAGGCTGGAACCTACCTTGACCACAATGCGCCTGGCGTTGCGCAGAACAGGAGAGCCTGCAGAATCTTGCATTTTTAGTACTTTTAAGGCTTTAGCCCAATAAGCACGAGCGCGGGAAGCTATATTTTTTATAGCGCTAGCCGTCTTGCGCCCGCCGGGCAATCAGTCAGTCGGCTACAGGAGGTTCGGGTGGCAGCTCGACAAACCGTGGATCGATTTCTTCCTCGGGTTGCTCACTTTTCTGGACTTCCTTGACGTGCTGATAAATCGTTTTGACGAGCTGCTCGCAGCCCTCACGCGTCAGCGCTGAAATCTCAAAGACAGGGCCTTTGAACTTGAAGCGCTTGACAAAGTCCTTGACGACAGCAACACGGTGATCAGCGTCGACCATGTCGAGCTTGTTGAGCACCAGCCAGCGCGGTTTTTTGGAAAGCGCATCATCGTATTTTTTGAGCTCGCCCACAATCGCCTTGGCTTGGGCGACCGGATCGACGTTTTCGTCGAAGGGTGCCAAATCGACAATGTGCAGCAACAGGCGGGTGCGCTGCAGATGTCGCAAAAACAAATGCCCCAAGCCCGCGCCTTCTGAAGCGCCCTCAATCAGACCCGGCAAGTCAGCCACCACAAAGCTTTGTTCAGGGCCGACCCGAACCACGCCCAAGTTAGGATGCAAGGTCGTGAAAGGGTAGTCGGCAATGCGCGGCCGGGCGTTGGACACGGCCGAGATGAAGGTGGATTTCCCGGCATTGGGCATACCGAGCAGGCCCACATCGGCCAGCACCTTCAACTCAAGCTTCAGGCTTTTACGGTCACCGGGCCAGCCTGGTGTCTTGCTGCGCGGCGCGCGGTTGGTGGAGCTTTTGAAGCGCAGATTGCCAAAACCGCCATCGCCACCTTTGGCGATCAGGATTTGTTCGCCAGGCACCAGCAGTTCAAAAAGTATATCGCCGGTTTCTGCATCGGTGAGGATGGTGCCGACCGGCATTTTCAGGATAACGTCGTCGCCCTTGGCGCCAAACATGTCCGAGCCCATGCCGTGCTGGCCATTGCGCGCCTCGTGTCGGCGCGAGAAACGGAAATCCACCAATGTATTCAGGTTGATATCCGCGACGGCATACACGTGACCCCCTCGTCCGCCATCACCCCCGTTCGGGCCCCCGAACTCTTTGTATTTTTCGTGGCTGAACGAGACGCAGCCGCTCCCGCCATCGCCCGCGGCAATGTCAATATAAGCTTCGTCAACAAATTTCATGATGGAATGGGAAGTGCGTAGGAGATGGTTACTTGGGGGCAGTTTACAAACAAAAAAGCCCCGACAGGTCGGGGCTTCGATGCCATCGAAGTGATCAGCTTACGCCGGAGTCACATTGACAGTGTGCTTGTTCAGCGCGCCCTTGATAGCAAAGGATACCGAACCATCAACCAGTGCAAACAGGGTGTGGTCTTTGCCGATGCCGACATTGACGCCTGGGTGAAACTTGGTGCCGCGTTGGCGCACGATGATGCTGCCTGCGTTGATCACTTCGCCGCCAAATTTCTTGACGCCCAGCATTTTGGGCTGTGAATCACGCCCGTTTCGCGTAGAGCCGCCGCCTTTTTTCTGTGCCATTTTTCGTTACTCCTGGTACTTTACTGATTAACCGGCGATAGCGCCGATAAGCAGTTCAGTGAAGTTTTGCCGGTGACCCTGGCGTTTCTGATAGTGCTTGCGACGGCGCATTTTGAAAATGCGAATTTTGTCGTGCCTGCCGTGAGACACGACAGTGACCGTAACAGTTGCGCCGGAAACCAAGGGCGTACCAACCTTGATTGAACTGCCTTCGCCGACAGCCAATACCTGGTCAATAACGATCTCTTGGCCTACGTCCGCAGTGATCTGTTCTACTTTAATTTTTTCTCCAGCAGCAACTTTGTATTGTTTGCCGCCGGTTTTTATGACCGCGTACATGTGAGACCTCGTAAATTGAGTTCTGCGGACGGATTCCCACAGAGCCGAGTATTCTAGCACGGAGCTTCGGAAAAGGCAAAGTCCACGTTCTGGGTCGATTTGCGAGGTCGACTCTGGCCTGACGCAAGGTGGGCGTAACGGCTTTCTATAATCAGACCCAACTTAACGTCTGGACTGTCTTTTGTCTGCTAATTCTTCAAGCACCGCTGCCGCCCTTGCCCTGATAGCCGACGACATGCGCGAAATGGACGCCGTGATTGAGCGGCGACTGACATCCGAAGTCACCCTCGTCAGTCAGGTGTCGCAATACATCGTGGCGGCCGGCGGCAAGCGTCTGCGCCCGGCGCTGCTGCTGCTGATGTGCGGCGCCCTGGGTTACCGTGGTGCGCAACGCTACAACCTGGCGGCGGTGGTGGAGTTTATCCATACTGCGACCTTGCTGCATGACGACGTGGTGGATGAGTCCACGCTGCGCCGCGGCCGCGCTACCGCTAATGAGACTTTTGGCAACCCCGCAAGCGTGCTGGTGGGTGATTTTCTGTATTCCCGTGCGTTCCAGATGATGGTCGATGCTGGCGATATGCGCATCATGCAAACGCTGGCGGAGGCCACCAATGTGATCGCCGAAGGGGAAGTCCTGCAGCTGATGAATATGCATGATGCGACGCTGTCGCAGGACGGTTATCTGCGGGTGATTCGCTCCAAGACGGCCAAGCTGTTTGAGGCCAGTGCCCGCCTGGCAGCCCTGCTGGCGCAGTCTTCGGCATCGGTGGAGCAACATTGCGCAGACTATGGGCAGGCGCTTGGCACCGCATTTCAGGTCATTGACGATGTGCTGGACTACGACGGTGATGTTTCGGAAATGGGGAAGAACCTGGGCGACGACCTGCGCGAAGGCAAGGCGACGCTGCCCCTCATCATTGCGATGCAGCGCGGCACCGAGCTGGAGCGTGCCACTATCCGGCAGGCGATAGAAACCGGTGGGACGGACCAGATGGCGCAGATCATTGCGATCGTGCAACAGACGGGCGCCTTGCAGGCCACGCGGGATGCGGCCGCCGTGGAGGCACGGCGGGCGCTGCACGCCTTGCAATCAATGCCGCAAAACCCTTACAGTGACGCATTGAAGCAGTTGGCCTCCCAGTTGCTGGCGAGGCGCTCCTGATATTGTCCCAAGGCGGGGTGTAGCTTGGCTTGGTAGAGCGCTACATTCGGGACGTAGAGACCGCAAGTTCGAATCCTCTCACCCCGACCAGGAGGAACTCTTTTTTAGAGTACTTTTTTGCAGACTTCCAACGCTTGGCGCGATGGCCGGGGTAGTTTCGATTTACACCCTCTTGTCTATAAGCGATGATATCCATTTGACCTAAATATAGAGAACTATGGCTGTTGTCGACACTGCGATCACCCCAGCATCTTCCATGGCGTTGCCCGGTTTGGGGCGGGCATTGGTGACCGCGGGCAAGTTAGGCCAAAAAGCCGCAGAAGATATTTTCCGCAAAGCGCAAACTGGGCGAACCAGTTTCATCGCTGAACTGACCGGTTCTGGTGCAGTGTCTGCATTTGACTTGGCGCACATCATGTCGACTGCGTTTGCAGCGCCATTGCTGGATCTCGATGCGATTGACGTTCAGCGCTTGCCCAAAGGCCTGCTGGACGGCAAGATCTGCCTGACTTACCGCATTGTTGTGCTGAGCAAGCGCAACAACAGGCTGATTGTTGCGACAGCCGATCCCTCGGACCAAGACGCAGCCGAGAAGATCAAGTTTTCCACCCAGATGGGTGTGGATTGGGTTATTGCAGAGTACGACAAGTTGTCCAAGCTGGTGGAGGTGTCCAGCATCACTGCCGCCGAGGCCATGGAAAACCTTATTGGCGACGATTTCGAATTTGATGAGACTTCAGATTCGGTGGCAGCTGAAGACACCAATACCAGCGTTTCCGAAGTCGAAGATGCGCCGGTTGTTAAATTTCTGCAGAAAATGTTGATTGACGCCTTCAACATGCGCGCGTCTGATTTGCACTTTGAGCCGTTCGAACACAGCTACCGCGTGCGTTTTCGTGTCGACGGTGAGTTGCGGGAAATTGCGTCTCCACCGGTGGCCATCAAAGAGAAGCTGGCCGCCCGTATCAAGGTCATCTCCCGGCTGGACATCTCGGAAAAGCGTGTGCCGCAAGACGGCAAGATGAAGCTCAAGATCGGTCCTGACCGCGTGATCGATTTTCGGGTCAGTACCTTGCCCACCATGTTTGGTGAAAAGATCGTGATTCGTATTTTGGACCCGAGCAGCGCCAAACTGGGCATTGACGCGCTGGGCTACGAGCCGGTTGAAAAAGAGCGCTTGCTGGCGGCTATTCAACGGCCTTACGGCATGGTGCTGGTCACGGGTCCTACCGGTTCGGGTAAAACGGTATCGCTTTACACCTGCCTGAATATCCTGAACAAGCCGGGCGTCAATATTGCAACCGCCGAAGATCCGGCTGAAATTACTTTACCGGGCGTCAACCAGGTCAGCATGAATGAAAAGGCGGGCATGACCTTTTCGGTCGCGCTCAAGGCATTTTTGCGGCAGGATCCCGACATCATCATGGTGGGTGAAATTCGCGACATTGAAACCGCCGATATCGCGATCAAAGCCGCCCAAACCGGGCATTTGGTATTGTCCACGCTGCATACCAACGATGCGCCGTCGACGCTGACCCGCATGCGCAACATGGGGATAGCCCCTTTCAATATTGCGTCCAGCGTCATTTTGATCACTGCCCAGCGGCTGGCGCGGCGACTGTGCCCGAACTGCAAGGCTCCGGCAGATATTCCGCACGAAACCTTGTTGCAGGCCGGGTTCAAGCAGGACGAGGTCGATGGTTCCTGGACGCCTTACCGTCCGGTGGGTTGCTCCATGTGTACCAATGGCTACAAGGGTCGCCTGGGCATTTATCAGGTGATGCCTATTTCCGAGGAGATTCAGAGAATCGTCCTGCGCGATGGCAGTGCCCTGGAGATCGCAGCCCAGGCAGAAGTTGAAGGCGTAAGAAGCTTGCGTCAGTCCGGTTTGTACAAAGTTAAACTCGGCATGACGTCCCTGGAAGAGGTATTGAGCTGTACCAATGTCTAGCCCGACGCGTTAACAAGTCGGGACATCAGGGCGTGACTGAAGCGACGAGATGGCCTGAAAGCCTTTCATAAAACGAGAAGATATTATGGCAACTGCTGTATCCAAAGGCGTCAAGGAATTTGTTTTTGAGTGGGAAGGCAAGGACAGGGGAGGCAAGCAGGTTCGTGGCGAAATCCGTGCAGCGGGCGAGAACCAGGTCAAGTCCTCTTTGCGCCGGCAGGGCGTGTTACCCACCAAAATCAAAAAGCGCCGCATGCGCGCCGGCAAGTCCATCAAGCCCCGGGACATTGCCATTTTTACCCGCCAGCTGGCCACCATGATGAAGGCCGGTGTGCCGCTCCTGCAGTCATTTGACATCGTGGGTCGCGGCAATCCCAATGGCAGTGTGACCAAGCTGCTCAACGATGTGCGGACCGACGTGGAGACCGGCACCTCTTTGAGTGCCGCATTTCGCAAATATCCGCTGTACTTCAATGCGCTGTACTGCAATTTGGTGGAGGCGGGCGAGGTCGCCGGCATTCTGGAATCCCTGCTGGATCGCCTGGCCGTGTATATGGAAAAGACCGAGGCCATCAAATCGAAAATCAAGTCGGCCTTGATGTACCCGATTTCGGTGGTGGTGGTGGCTTTTGTGGTGGTCGCGGTGATCATGATTTTCGTGATCCCTGCGTTCAAGGAAGTGTTTTCCTCTTTTGGCGCAGATTTGCCGGCACCCACCCTGTTTGTGATTGCGCTCAGTGAGTTTTTTGTCGCGTACTGGTGGCTGATTTTTGGGGGCATAGGCGGCGGGCTGTATTTTTTCATGCAGGCCTGGAAGCGCAATGAAAAGATGCAAAAAGTCATGGACAGGTTGCTGCTCAAGCTCCCCGTGTTTGGCACCCTCATAGAAAAGTCTGTGATTGCACGCTGGACGCGCACTTTGTCCACCATGTTTGCGGCCGGCGTGCCCCTGGTTGAAGCCCTGGACTCCGTCGGGGGCGCATCGGGCAATTCGCTGTACGCCGATGCCACCGAAAAAATTCAGCAGGAAGTCTCCACCGGCACCAGTCTGACGGCTGCCATGGGTAATGCCAATCTGTTTCCCACCATGGTGCTGCAGATGTGCGCCATCGGCGAGGAGTCCGGCTCGGTGGACCACATGCTCGGCAAGGCGGCCGACTTTTATGAGGCCGAAGTCGATGAAATGGTGGCGGGGCTGTCCAGCCTGATGGAGCCCATCATCATCGTGTTTCTGGGTACGCTGATTGGCGGTATTGTGGTGTCCATGTACCTGCCTATCTTCAAGCTGGGCCAGGTCGTTTGATCGAGACCGGTTTGGCGCCGGAAGTCAACGCTGTGCTGGCCGGTCTTTTGGGCTTGCTGATCGGCAGCTTTCTCAATGTGGTGATCTACCGCCTGCCCAAGATGATGGAGCGGCAGTGGGTAGAGGAATGCGCCGAAATGACCGAAACCGCCCTGGCACCGGCCGAAAAATTCAACCTGTGGGCACCGCGCTCGCGTTGTTCCAGTTGTGGCCACGTCCTGCGCTGGTATGAAAATATCCCGGTCGCCAGCTACCTGTTCCTGCGCGGGAAGTGCGCGGTATGCGGGATGCGCTATGGCGTGCGTTATCCCATCGTAGAAGCTGCAACCGGCGCCTTGTTCTTCTTTTGCGTCTGGCGTTGGGGCTTGTCGCCGATCGCGCTGGCATGGTGCGGGTTCTCTGCGGCCCTGCTGGTGCTGGCCTTGATTGATTGGGACACGACCTTGTTGCCGGATGACATTACCTTGCCCTTGTTGTGGGCTGGGCTGATCGTTGCAGCGTTGCAGTGGAATCCTGCTGTCAATTTGAACACCGCCTTGTGGGGCGCGGTCGCTGGCTATCTTTCCTTGTGGGGCGTGTACTGGGCGTTCAAGCTGGTGACGGGCAAGGAAGGCATGGGTTACGGCGACTTCAAGCTGTTTGCCGCGCTGGGTGCCTGGTTTGGCTGGCCCGCACTGGTGCCCATGATTCTGATGGCCTCCGTGATCGGGGCCATCATAGGCCTTGCGATGAAGTTCTCCAGCGGCTTGCGCGCGGGCGGCTACGTGCCGTTCGGCCCATTCCTGGCGGGTGCGGGGTTCACGTCCCTGGTGTTCGGGCCTCAATCGATCCTGCAGTTCGTTGGCTTGTGATGCCGGCTCAGGCCCTGGAGATGGCAAGCACTCGGCGCATAGGCCTGACCGGTGGCATAGGCAGTGGCAAAAGCACGGTGGCACGCTTGCTGGTGGGCAGAGGCGCCATCCTGGTGGATGCCGATGCGATTTCCCGGCAGGTCACGGCGCCGGGCGGGGCGGCCCTTCAGGAAATTGCAAGGCAGTTTGGTGACGATGTCATCACGGCAGAGGGCGCGATGGACCGTGACCGGATGCGGCAGATCGCCTTCAATGACCCGTCCGCCAGGCAGCGCCTGGAGGCCATCATTCACCCGCTGGTAGGCCAGGAAGCGATGCGCCAGTCCGCGCAAGCCGTGAAGGCGGCCAAGGGTGGGGCCTGCATCGTCTTTGACGTTCCGTTGCTGGTGGAGTCCGGCCGCTGGCGACAGCAGGTCGACCATGTCCTGGTGGTCGACTGCAGCGAAGCCATCCAGCTTACCCGGGTCATGACCCGCAATGGCTGGACGCAAGAGGCGGTCGGAAAAGTCATGGCCGGACAAGCCAGCCGTGCCCAAAGGCTGGCGGCGGCCGACAGTTGCGTATTTAATGATGGGTTATCGCTGGAGGCATTGGCCCTGCTGGTGCGTCAGCTTGGCCAGCGCTTCGGGCTATGATGCTTGATCAAACCTCTTCCATGAAGCTGACGAAATTAGCACTGTGATTCTTTACGAGTACCCTTTCAACGAACGAATACGCACCTATTTGCGGCTCGAGCATCTGTTTCGCCGTCTGGGTGAACTGGTGGAGCGGGAGAGTCCGACAGATCATCACTATGCCATCACGACCATTTTTGAGATCATGGACGTGGGCAGCCGGGCGGATTTGAAAACCGATGTGCTGAAGGACCTCGAAAAGCAGAAACATGTCCTCAATGGCTACCGCGGTAACCCGGCGATCTCGGAGTCGGTGCTCGACAAGGTGACGGGGCAGCTCGAAGTCTGCTTCGAGGCCTTGAGCAATCTCCCGGGCAAGGCCGGCCATTCATTGACTGAAAATGACTGGCTTATGAGCATTCGGAGCCGCGTGGGCATTCCAGGCGGCACTTGCGAGTTTGACTTGCCGGCGTATTACGCCTGGCAGCACCTGCAAGCTCAGACGCGACAGCAGGACCTGCAGCGTTGGGTTGCGCCTTTGGTGCCGCTGGCAGAGTCCATAAGCGTTCTGCTGAAACTATTGCGCGATTCAGGGGCCCCGCAAAAAGTCGTGGCGCCAGCCGGGCAATACCAGCAGACGCTGCCGCAAGGGCGTGCTTTTCAGTTGCTGCGATTGCGCATCAACCCTGCACTGGGTCTGATTCCTGAAATCAGCGGCAACCGCCTGATGGTGTCGGTGCGCCTCATGCGCCATGAAAGCGACGACCGGCTGCACGCAAGTACCGACGATTCTACGTTCGAGTTGACGCTTTGCGCGTGAGTGCATTGCATGATCTGATCGCGCTGTAAAGAACCTGACCGCCATGAACAACGACAACGTCCCATTGCCTCCCAAAATAGTTGTGTGCCCGGGTTGCGGTGGAAAAAGTGTTTACGCACCGAGCAATCCTTTTCGCCCCTTTTGCAGCGAACGCTGCAAAAACATCGATTTTGGTGCGTGGGCCAGCGAAGACTTTCGCCTGCCTGCGGATGCGCCGCCTGATGACGAACCTTACGGCGATCCCAAAGTGCGTCAGCCGGGGTCCACCTCTGGTTAATCGGGTCGGAGGCGTCACGGCGAATTCAATACAGGGAGAAACAAGAATGAAGATTTCGTTCATCCGGCCGGCCATGGCGTTGTTGGTGGTTGTGGCCGTGCTGGTGGGCAGCCCACCGGCGCTCTCAGCAGAACCGGCGGGTAAGCCCGCAAAATCCAAGAGCGACAAAAAGACAGCCAAGGGCCAGGCCGGCAAGGTCACGTTCCTGCGCGGCTCGGAGGAAACCGCAGGGGAACGCAGCACCCGCCTCAAGCGTGAATGCAAGGGCGGGGTCAATGCGGGGGCCTGCGCAGGCTATACGCGTTAAGCGTTGTTCGTCCGGCTTCCCAGGTTGCCGGGGATGGCACCCGGCTTGGCGCTGGGTTGCAGGCCTCAGGCGGCAGGCGTGCCCAGCACTTGCTGGAGTTCACCGCTTTCGTACATTTCCATCATGATGTCGGAGCCACCGACAAATTCGCCCTTGACGTACAGCTGGGGAATGGTGGGCCAGTTGCTGTATTCCTTGATGCCATGACGGATCTCTTCGTCTTCCAGCACATTCACCGTGGCGGGCTTGTTGACGCCGCAGGCTTTGAGCAGTTGGATGGCACGTCCCGAAAAACCGCACATCGGGAATTGAGCCGTTCCCTTCATGAACAGCACGACCTCGCTGGATTTGACGATTTGCTCAATGCGTTGCTGCGTGGGGGAGGTGTTGCTCATGGTGGAATCCTTCAGGTGTGAGGCCGAACTGGGCCGGATCAGTTTTAAAAGGTGGTTGGCAGTCTGTTATCCCTACATGGACGCTGCAAACCGGAATGCAATTACGCGATTATCTCGCCGTTTGATGGCCGGTGTCGGGCTGGGGTTGTCCCTGATTCGGTTCTTGTTCGGCCATCAAGTCGGCCATTGCCCGCCCGAGCAGCGTTCAATGCCCGCCAGATCCCGGCGGCTTTGAACCTGCATAAAGCCTTGCGCTGAAAGCAGTTGGCGTACGGCATCGGCCTGGTCGTAACCGTGCTCGAGCAAGAGCCAGCCGCCGGGGTGCAGGTGCGCCGGCGCTTGGCCGGCAATCTGCCGGAGGTCGTCCAGCCCGTCGATACCTGCGGTGAGCGCCTCCAGCGGCTCGTGCACCAGGGCGGCCAGGTGCGGATCGGCGCTGGCGATGTAGGGCGGGTTGCTGGCGATCAGGTTAAAAAGCCCGCTCACTTGCTGCAGCCAGCTGCTCTGGAGGAAGGCCAGGTCCAGCGCCAACCGCCGCGCATTGTCACGGGCGACGCACAGCGCATCAGCGCTCGCGTCCACGGCTACGACGTGGCCCTGGCGGCCCGCAGCCCGCAGGCCGTGCGCAATCGCCAGCGCAACCGCGCCGCTGCCGGTGCCCAAGTCAAGAATACGGGGGGCTGGCGGCATGCCGGGCGCCTGCAGCAGGTCGAGTGACCACTGCACCAGGGTTTCGGTGTCGGGCCGGGGCACCAGCACGCGGGCGTCCACCTGCAGCGTCAGGCCAAAAAACTCCTTGTAGCCGACGATGTAGGCCAGCGGCTCGCCGCTGGCCCGGCGCAAGCTCAAGGCCAGGTATCGCTGCAGGGCCTCGTCACCGAGCAGGTCGGTATCGTGCGCCAGCAGCCAGGCACGGGCGTCGCTGGGCTTGCCGAGCGCGTGCAGCAGCAGCAGTTGCGCATCCAGCCGCTCCAGCCCCAGGGTTTTGGCGGCCAGCAAGGCCTGTGCACAGGTGGCGTGGTTCATCTAACAGCCTTAAATTTACTATAAAAATAATAGCTACTTGCGCCCGTGTATATTGCGCTAGAGGCCTATTTGATGCAAAGAATGGAGTGCGGTCAGCGCATGGACGAATTTTCGAGTTCCGCCAGCAGCTCGGCCCCTCGCGCTACCTGCAGCGCTGTCACCACGTCGTCCAGGTCGCCTTCCATGATCGCCAGCAGTTTGTACAGCGTCAGGTTGATGCGGTGGTCGGTCAGGCGGCCCTGCGGAAAGTTGTAGGTGCGGATGCGGTCGCTGCGGTCGCCGCTGCCAATCAGGCCCTTGCGCATGGCCGCGTCTTTGGCCGCCTGCGCCGAGCGGTCTTTCTCAATGATGCGGGCCGACAGCACCTGCATCGCCTTGGCCTTGTTGCGGTGCTGGCTGCGGTCATCCTGGCATTCGGCCACGATGCCCGTCGGAATGTGCGTGATGCGCACCGCCGAATCGGTTTTGTTGATATGCTGCCCGCCGGCGCCGCTGGCCCGGTAGGTGTCAATCCGCAGGTCGGCCGGGTTGATCTGGATCGCTACGGCTTCATCGGGCTCGGGCAGCACCGCCACGGTGCAGGCACTGGTGTGGATGCGACCCTGGGTTTCGGTGGCTGGCACGCGCTGCACGCGGTGGCCGCCCGACTCAAAGCGCAGCTTGCCGTAGACGCCCACGCCCGTCGCATCCGGTGGGCCGTCGATGCGCAGCACCACTTCCTTGTAGCCGCCGAGTTCGCCCGGCGATTCGCTGATGACCTCGACCTGCCAGCGGTTGCGCTCGGCATACCGGGTGTAGAGGCGAAACAGGTCGCCCGCAAACAGCGCCGATTCGTCGCCGCCCGTGCCGGCGCGGATCTCGATGAACGCCGCCCGCGCGTCATCCGGGTCCTTGGGAATCAGCATCAGCTGCAGACCCTGGTCCAGTCGGGCAATGTCGGCCTTGGCGGCGGCAATCTCTTCTTCGGCCATGTCGGCCATCTCGGGGTCGGCTTTGGCTTCAAGCAGCATGCTTTCGGCGCTGACCAGGTCAGCTTCGCGGCTCGTGAGCTGGGTGTATTGATCGGCCAGCACGCTGGTTTCGGCATGCTCCCGGGTCAAGGCGCGAAAGCGCGCCAAGTCGCTGACCACGTCGCTGGCGGACAGCAGGGCGTCGAGCTCATGCAGCCGCAAAAGCTGGCGGTCCAGGGTATGGCGAAGAAACGGTTTCATGGAATAGGGGTGCCGCTAAGGCCAAAAAATTAAGGGGAACAGGCTGGCGAAGTTGCCAGCAAAAAAAAGGGCGGGCTCCGTCAGCAGGGGGCTACGGCAGCAAGAAAAAAAGCCCAGGCGCTAACGCTCTTTGTGTTCTTTGGGCAACTGGCCGCGCAAAAAAAGCTTGGACACGGTGTGCGCGGTGGCCTCGCGGCTTTGCGCGTCGCCGGCGTGCAGTTCGGCCAGTGCGCCGTGCAGCATTTTTTGCGTCAGGCCGCGTGACAGTGCTTCCAGCACGGCGTCAATCGGCTCGCCTTTGGCCAGCAGCTTCTTGGCCCGCACGATTTCCATCGCGCGCCAGCTGTCGGCCTGCGCATTGAGCTGCTGGATCAGGGGCACACTGCGCCGCTGGCCCAGCCAGTGCATGAAGTTCTGCACGCCCGCATCAATGATGACCTCGGCCTGCGCCACGGCCGCCTGCCGGCTGTCCTTGCCGGTTTGCACCACATGGGCCAGGTCGTCCACGGTGTAGAGGTAAATATCGGGCAGATCCTTGACTTGAGGCTCGATGTCGCGCGGCACCGCCAGGTCGACCATGAACATGGGGCGGTGCTTGCGCAGCTTGAGCGCGCGTTCGACCGCGCCCAGACCAATGATGGGCAAGGTGCTGGCGGTGCAACTGATCACGGCGTCAAATTCATGCAGACGGCTGGGCAAATCGCCCAGGCGCATGACCTCGGCGCCAAAACGGCTGGCGAGCTTTTCGCCACGCTCCAGCGTGCGGTTGGCAATCGCCATGGCTTTCGGATTTTTGGCGGCAAAGTGGGTCGCTGCCAGGTCAATCATTTCGCCCGCGCCGACAAACAGCACCTTGATGTCGCTCAGGTCTTCAAACAGCTGGCCGGCCAGCCGCACCGACGCTGCCGCCATGCTGATGCTGTGCGCGCCGATTTCGGTGCTGGTGCGCACTTCCTTGGCCACGGAAAAAGAGCGTTGAAACAGCTGGTGCAGCGTGGTGCCCATGGCGCCCGCGCCCTCGGCGGCGCGCACCGCATCTTTCATTTGGCCCAGAATTTGCGGCTCTCCCAGCACCATGGAGTCCAGCCCGCTGGCCACGCGAAAGGCGTGACGCGCCGCCTGGTCCCCCTGCAGGGTGTAGGCGTGCGCGCGCAGCAGCTCGGTCGAGACGCCGCCGCTGTGCGCCAGCCACTCCAGCGTGTGCGTCAGGTCGCTGTGATCGCCGGCGCAGTAGATCTCGGTGCGGTTGCAGGTGGACAGCAGCGCCGCTTCGGGCTGGCGTGCCAGCGACGCCCGCAAGCCACGCAAGGTCGGCTCTATCTGGTCCACGGCGTAGGCGAATCGCCCACGCAAATCGAGGGGTGCGGTGTGATGGTTTAGCCCTAAGGCCCAGACTGACATGTGCTGATTATAAAATTGAAGTCGGCAAGAAGGGGCCCCGTCTCCATCAATCTGCCTTGAGAGCCTTTTTACAGGCGGCTTTCAGGGGTTTTGTCGAATCCCCTGTCGACTTTCGAACGGCTGTCATGAGTGCTTATCTGCTGATCAACCACCTGCTCAATTTCATGGCGCCCGCTGCGCTGCTTGCTTTGCTGCTGGTCGGTTTGCCGCGTCTGTTTTTTGGATTTTTTGGATCAAAAAGGCCATTTGTCCAATCCTGGTGGGTGCAGGCAGCTATCAATTTTGTAGTGGGTATGGTGGTGCTGGTGGCCGGGCTGGCGCTGCTGGGCCGGGACGGAAAAATGCTCACCTATGTCGGCTTGGTCCTGGCTACCGCCACCAGCCAGTGGTGGCTGCTGGGCGGCTGGAAAAAATAGCGGGCCGTCGCCGAAAAAGTTGTTTGGCGTGTGCATAGTGCGAGGACTTGTAGCGATTGATCCAGATCAATGGAAATCAATATGTCGCGGGTATTCTGTAACTCTTGGTTAAATTAAAACAGGAGACAGCATGAAATTTCCCTTGTGGCTTGCCGCCATCGCTTTGGCCGCCGGCGTCACTTCCATCGCCCACGCCGCAGACCCCGAATACCTTCGCATCATCGGGACCGACACCAAATTTGTCGTCAAGACGGCCAATGGCGAAGAAAAAGTCATCACCCGCGTGATGACGCCGTGTGCCAAGAACAAGGGCTGGATTCAGGCACTGGTGCCTGTGCCTGGTGTGCACCCTGCCGGCGAGATTGAAATTCTCAACGCCATGAACGACCGCGATGCGTTGCTGGTGGACATGCGGGAACCCGAAGACCGCGCCAATGGCACGATCGCGGGCTCGGTGCATATGGTGTACACCGAAGTGGCAGGCCGCATGAACGAGCTGGGCTGCAGCAAAACCGCTGGCAAGTGGGACTGCAGCAAGGCGAAAAAGGTGTTTGCCTTTTGCAACGGCCCGGCTTGCCCGCAAAGCCCGTCAGCCATCACGGCCATGGTACGCGATGGATTTCCGGCTGACCGCATTCACTACTACCGCGGCGGCATGCTGGACTGGGCTGCGCTGGGTTTCCCGGTGGTCAAGGGCGAGTTTTAGGAGCGATTACGCGGCCGGGCTGAACAGATCGACCCGGTCGGTGATGATGCCGTCCGTGCCCAGCGCGACGAGGCGCTGGACGGCCGATTCGTCATTGACGGTGTAGCTCAAGACCCGTAGTCCGGCCGCCTGGGCTTGGGCCACGCTGGCGCTGTCCCACAGCGCGTGGTTGCAGACCACGGCCACGCAGTCCAGCGCGCGTGCAGATTCCAGCCAGCCAGCCCGCAACGTGTCCAGCAGCAGGCCGCGCGGCAGCGTGGGGGCGGCGTCGCGTGCACCTTGAAGCGCCTCCGGCGAGAACGAAGTCAGGAACGGCGGCAGGTCGGCACCCTGCCACAGCCGTGCCGCCTGCGCGGCCACCACCTCGCCCGTGTGCCGCTCGATGCCGGGCGTGGGCTTGATTTCAATGTTCAGCGCGTAGCCGTTGGCGAGGCAAAAGCGCGCCGCGTTGTCCAGCGTGGGCAGCGGCTCGCCCGCATAAGCGCGTGAGTGCCAGCCGCCCGCGTCGAGCTGCGACAACGCAGACCAGACGTGCTCGCCACCTATCGCGCTGGCGTCCACCGGCAGTCGCACGCACGCATTGGTCGTGCGCGTGAGCGTCGCGTCATGCATCAGGAACGGCACGCCGTCGGCGCTGAGTTTGGCATCGCACTCGAACATGCGGTAGCCGTGCTGCGCGCCCAGCCGGAACGCTGCGAGCGTGTTTTCAGGCGCCAGTTTGCCAGCGCCGCGATGCGCGATCCAGAACGGGTAAGGCCAGGGTCTGGCACTAACTGGCGGGGGCATCTGGGTGCTTAGTGACGCTGGCCGGTAGCGGCGTCAAGCCAGTGCAGGCGATCGGCACGCGGCATGACATACAACGCCGCGCCAATCACCGGCGCGGCTGACCGGCTTTCGTCGGTGCGCACGATCAGGAACTCTTCGCCCATGCGGCAATACAGCAGGCGCTCGGCACCGAGTATTTCCATGCGGCCAGCATTCATCACCATCATGCGCTGGGCCAGCGTCATGGCCTCGACCTGATCGTGCGTGGCAAACAGCGAGGTAATGTCGAGTTCGCGGTGCAGTTGCTGGATTTCGAGGCGGGTTCGCACGCGCAGCTTGGCGTCCAGGTTGGACAGCAGTTCGTCGAACACAAAGACCTGCGGCTGCGCACGATGGTCCGGCCCATGGCGACGCGCGTCCTGATTTCTTCCTTGGGCACCTTGGCAATTTTCAGGCCGCAAGCCATGTTATCGAACACGCTCATATGGGGGGGAGAGCGCCTAGCTTTGGAACACCATGGCGATGTCGCGTTCGGACGGTTCCCGGTCATTGACGACCTTGCCGCCGATCGATTTCTGGCCTTCGGTGATTTCTTCGCGCCCGGCCGCCATGCGCCGCAGCGTGGATTTTCCGCAGACCGACGGCCCGACGATGACGATGAACTCGTGGTCGGCAATTTCGGCGCTGACGCCGTGCAGCACCGGGACTGCGCTTTTGCCGACGCCGTAGCGCTTGATGACGTTGCTGTGGGAGGGGATGCCATTTATTTGTTGCCTGTCCTGTCTATTTTTCGGTGTCAACCGGGCCCTTGACGAACCACTTCTGCATCAGCACCACGACCAGCGCGGGCGGCAGCATGGCCAGGATGGCGGTGGCCATGACCACGTTCCATTTATTGGCCGCATCGCCGCTGGCAATTATGCGTTTGATGCCTATGACCACCGGGTACAGGTCTTCGCTGGTGCGGCGATCAAAGTCTTGGACAAGAGGAGCAAGAAGTCCCAGAATAAGCGCATGGGGCTGGCGCCGTCCATGCGCACGGCTTCAACCAGTTCATCAGGCACGGTCATGAAAAACTGCCGGAACAAATAGGTGTCGGTGGCCGAGGCAATCAATGGAATCGTCAGGCCCGAATAGCTGTTGAGCATGCCCAGCTCGGGCTCCACCTGGTAGGTCGGCCCGCTGCGCACTTCCACCGGCAGCATCAGGGTCACAAAGATGGGCCAGAAAACGAAGTTCTTGAACGGGAAGCGAAAGTACACGATGGCAAAAGTCGACAGCAGCGAAATCGCGATCTTGCCAAAGGTGATGACCAAAGCCGTGACCAGGCTGACCCACATCATGCGGGCCACGGGCGCGGTGGAGCCAGCGCCATCGCCGCCAAACAGCGCGCCCTTGAGGGCTCAACGCAAACCATCCAATAAACTACCTCTGTGTTGCATTTGGCAATTGGATTTGAGAGCGCCCAGTGTAAAAACTGATTGTGAAAAAAGCATTTAAGCCATTTTGTGAATTTTGGACAATCGGGGTTTGCGTGAGGTCATTTCGGCCAGCGTACCCCGAATATGGGGCTGCGGTAACATAGCGCAGCAGCGCTGGAGGTCGGTCCGAAGCGACTGTCTTTTCACCATGAACGCCCCTATTACCTTACAAGAATTAAATGTTTTTGCGAATGACGCAAAGCAAGACGAAGCCCGCATTCGCGAGATTCCCTACAACTACACGTCCTTTTCCGATCGCGAAGTCGTCATCCGCCTTCTGGGTGCCAAGGCTTGGGACCTTCTGAATCGACTGCGCGACGAACGCCGCACGGGCCGGTCTGCGCGCATGCTGTATGAGGTGCTGGGGGATGTCTGGGTGGTCCAGCGCAACCCGTATTTACAGGACGACCTGCTGGAGAACCCCAAGCGCCGGAAATTGCTGGTGGACGCCCTGCAGCACCGCCTTTCCGAGGTTGAAAAGCGCCGCACGCCCGATTCGGACCGCCAGCGCGATGCCATTGTCGGCGAGTTGCTGGAAGCGGCCCGAGGCGCGGTGAGCCGCTTTTCGGCCTCGTTCGAGGAAATGGCCGCCCTTCGTCAGCAGACCGAGCGCAAGCTGCGCAAGCTGACCCTCAAGGACAACGTCAAGTTCGACGGCCTGTCGCGCGTATCGCATGTGACCGACGCGACCGACTGGCGGGTCGAATACCCGTTTGTGGTGCTGACCCCCGACACCGAAACCGAGATGGCCGGGCTGGTCAAGGCCTGCATCGAGCTGGGGCTGACGATTGTTCCGCGCGGCGGCGGCACCGGCTACACCGGCGGCGCGATTCCGCTGACCTGGAAGTCGGCGGTCATCAATACCGAAAAGCTCGAAGCCATGACCGAGGTGGAAATGGTCTCGCTGCCCGGCCTGAGCCAGCCGGTGGCGACCGTCTGGACCGAAGCGGGCGTGGTGACACAGCGCGTGGCCGATGCAGCCGAACGGGGCGGCTTCGTGTTCGCGGTCGATCCGACCTCGGCCGAAGCCTCGTGCATAGGCGGCAACATTGCGATGAATGCCGGGGGCAAGAAGGCCGTGCTCTGGGGCACGGCGCTGGACAACCTGGCCTCGTGGCGCATGGTGACGCCTGATGCGCAGTGGCTCGAAGTGACCCGCGTGGGCCACAACCTGGGCAAGATCCACGACGCCGAGATGGCGAGCTTTGACCTGAACTACTTCGAAGCCGACGGCAAGACGCCGATCCGCACCGAGCGCTTGGATATTCCCGGCAAGACCTTCCGCAAGGAAGGCCTGGGCAAGGACGTGACCGACAAGTTCCTGAGCGGCCTGCCGGGCATCCAGAAGGAAGGCTGCGACGGGCTGATCACCAGCGCGCGCTGGATTGTGCACCGCATGCCGGCGCATACCCGCACGGTGTGCCTGGAGTTTTTCGGCAATGCCAAGGACGCGGTTCCCAGCATCGTCGAAATCAAGGACTTCATGTTCGCCGAGCAAAAACGCGGCGGCGCCATCCTCGCCGGGCTGGAGCACCTGGACGACCGTTACCTGAAGGCGGTCGGTTATGCGACCAAGTCCAAGACCCACGGCGGCCTGCCGAAAATGGTGTTGTTCGGCGATATTGCCGGCGACGACGCCGACGCGGTGGCGCGCGCGACCTCGGAAGTGGTGCGCATCGCCAATTCGCGCCGCGGCGAGGGTTTTATCGCCATCAGCCCGGAAGCGCGCAAGAAATTCTGGCTGGACCGCAAGAAAACGGCGGCCATTTCGCGACACACCAACGCCTTCAAGATCAATGAAGACGTGGTGATTCCGTTGCCGCGCATGGCCGAGTACACCGACGGCATCGAGCAAATCAATATCGAACTGAGCCTGCGCAACAAGATCAAGCTGTGCGACGAGCTGGACGCCTTTTTCCGCAAGGGCAATCTGCCTCTGGGCAAGTCGGACGACGCCAACGACATTCCGTCGGCCGAGCTGCTGGAAGACCGGGTCGCCCGGGCGCTGGACCTGATCGCCGACGTGCGCACCCTGTGGGCCGGCTGGCTGCAGGACGTACCAACGCTGTTCCCGCAGTTGCAGGACCACACGCTGCGCGCCAGCTGGAAAACCCAGATTCGGGCCCGGCTGCAGGCCATCTTCAGCGGCGGCGCCTTCTTGCCGATTCTTGAGGAATGCAACGCCATCCACAAGCGCGTGCTCAAGGGCCGTGTCTGGGCCGCGCTGCACATGCATGCGGGCGACGGCAATGTGCACACCAACCTGCCGGTCAACAGCGACGACTATGAAATGCTGCAAGCCGCCCATGAGGCGGTCGCCCGCATCATGGTGCTGGCGCGCTCGCTCGACGGCGTGATTTCCGGCGAGCACGGCATCGGCATCACCAAGCTCGAATTTTTGACCGACGAGGAACTGCGCCCGTTCACCGAATACAAGCAGAAGATTGATCCGGAAGGGCGCTTCAACAAAGGCAAGCTGCTACGAAATACAGAGCTGCTCGCGCCCGGCCAGCATGCGCTGAAGGCTGATTTGACTAATGCCTACACACCCAGCTTCGGCCTGATGGGCCACGAGTCGCTAATCATGCAGCAAAGCGACATCGGCGCCATTGCCGACAGCGTGAAGGACTGCCTGCGCTGCGGCAAATGCAAGCCGGTGTGCGCCACCCATGTGCCGCGCGCCAACCTGCTGTACAGCCCGCGCAACAAGATTCTTGCGACCTCGCTGCTGATCGAGGCCTTTTTGTACGAGGAGCAGACCCGGCGTGGCATCAGCCTCAAGCACTGGGAAGAGTTCGAGGACGTGGCCGACCATTGCACCTTGTGCCACAAATGCCTGAGCCCCTGCCCGGTGGACATCGATTTCGGCCAGGTTTCCATGAACATGCGCAACCTGCTGCGCAAGATGGGCCAGAAGTCCTTCAGGCCGGGCAATGCGGCGGCGATGCTCTTTCTGAATGCCAGCAATCCGCAAACCATCAAGCTCATGCGCAGCGCCATGGTGGGCGTCGGCTTCAGGGCCCAGCGCCTGGCCAATGAGCTACTGGGGCGTCTGGCGCGCAAGCAGACCGCCAAGCCGCCGTCCTCGGTCGGCAAGCCGCCGATCAAGGAGCAGGTGATTCACTTCATCAACAAGAAAATGCCGGGCGGCCTGCCCAAGAAGACCGCGCGGGCCTTGCTCGATATTGAGGACAAGGACTACGTGCCCATCATCCGGCATCCGAAAAACACCACGGCGGAAACCGAAGCGGTGTTTTATTTTCCGGGTTGCGGTTCCGAGCGGCTCTTTTCCCAGGTGGGCCTGGCCACGCAGGCCATGCTCTGGCACGCCGGCGTGCAGACCGTGCTGCCGCCGGGCTACCTGTGCTGCGGTTATCCGCAGCGCGGCAGCGGTGAACTGGACAAGGCCGACAAAATCATCACCGACAACCGGGTGCTGTTCCACCGGGTCGCCAACACGCTCAATTACCTTGACATCAAGACCGTGGTGGTCAGTTGCGGCACCTGCTACGACCAGTTGCAGGGCTATGAGTTCGACAAGATTTTCCCGGGCAGCCGCATCATCGACATTCACGAGTACCTGCTCGAGAAAGGCATCACGCTGCGCACCGATGAGCCGGGCAAGGGCTATCTTTTCCATGACCCCTGCCACAGCCCGATGAAGCTCCAGGAACCCATGAAGACCGTCAAGGCCTTGCTCGGTGACAACGTCCTCAAGAACGAGCGTTGCTGCGGCGAGTCCGGAACGCTGGGTGTGACGCGGCCCGATATTTCGACCCAGATCCGCTTTCGCAAGGAAGAGGAGTTGAAAAAGGGCGAAGTCGCACTACGGGCATCGGGCGCTCTGGGCGAGAAGGAAAACGTCAAGATACTCACCAGCTGCCCGAGCTGCCTGCAGGGCCTGTCGCGCTACGGCGACGACATGAACAATGGGCTGCTGGAAGCGGATTACATCGTGGTCGAAATGGCCAACCAGATTCTGGGCAAGCAATGGCTGCCGGAGTACGTGGAAGCGGCCAACCAGGGCGGGATTGAACGGGTTCTGGTTTAAGCGGCCATGAACACCAGCGCCTGTCCCTTGTGCGAGACCGACGGCGGGCTGCTGGTGTTCCGGAACCAGCAGCTCCGTGTGATCCAGGCCAGCGAGGCGGGTTTTCCCGCGTTTTACCGCGTGGTGTGGAACCAGCATGTGGCCGAGTTTTCCGATCTCTCGCCGGCTGAGCGCGACACCTGCATGAACGCGGTCGTGGTGGTGGAGCGGGTGCTGCGCGCCGAATTACAGCCCACCAAGATCAACCTCGCCGCGCTGGGCAACATGGTGCCCCATCTGCATTGGCATGTGATTGCCCGCTTCGACTGGGACAGCCACTTTCCGGCGCCGGTCTGGGCCGGCCTCCTGCGCCCGCCGGACATGGAAAAGCTGGCGCAGCTGGCAGCGCGATGCCCGGATGTCAACCGCGTGATGGCGCAAGCGCTGGCCTGCTGAGAGCCGTCCGGACTTTTAATTTTTCAGAAAGTGATGTATCACCATGGCAGGTCTTCAAGCAGGCGCACCGACGCCCACGGCACTGACGCTTCACAACCAGTCGCGCATTCTAGAAATCGCCTTCTCGGACGGGGCCCAGTTCAGGATTCCGTTTGAGTTGATGCGGGTGTACTCGCCGTCCGCAGAAGTGCAGGGGCACGGCCCGGGGCAAGAAGTATTGCAGACCGGCAAGCGGGAGGTGAACGTGGTGGAGCTGGAGCCTACCGGCAATTACGCGGTCAAGCCGGTTTTTTCAGATGGCCATGAAAGCGGCATTTTTTCCTGGGACTACCTGTATTTCCTCGGGTCCGAGCAGAGCCGCCTGTGGGAGGACTACACGCGCCGGCTTGAGGCGGCCGGCCAGAGCCGTGACGCGCCCATGGTGGTCGCCAGTGCGCATGCCTGCGGCAGCCACTGAGCGCGACCCGAAAACGCCCCGCGTCCGCCACTTCAGGCGTGGTGACGCAGGGCCCGGCCCGTGTTGTTTCTCCCACATAAAATTGGCCAATACCCTGTCTCGTTACAGGGGTGTCGCAATCAATCCGGGCTTTGCCCTCTAGCATCCAATTTATGACCAAAACCCATTTCGGCTTTGAATCTGTTGACGAGCAGGACAAGGCGCGCCGCGTGCGCGGCGTGTTCGACTCCGTGGCCCCGAAGTACGACGTCATGAACGACCTGATGTCCATGGGCTTGCACCGGGCCTGGAAGGCCTACACCGTGCTGGTGGCCAACGTCAAGGAGGGTCAGCAGGTGCTGGACATCGCGGGCGGCACGGGAGACTTGTCACTGGCGTTCGCGCCCAAGGTGGGCGCCACCGGGCGTGTAGTGCACACAGACATCAACGAAGCGATGCTCAGGGAGGGGCGTAACCGGCTGCTGGACGCCGGCGTGAGCTTGGCGACGCTGGTGTGCGATGCGGAAAAATTACCGTTTCCTGATGCCAGTTTTGACCTGGTCACAGTTGCCTTCGGGCTGCGCAACATGACGCACAAGGAAGAGGCGCTGCGCGAAATGAACCGCGTGCTCAAGCCGGGCGGCAAGCTGCTGGTGCTGGAGTTTTCCAAAGTAGCCAAGCCGCTGGAGAAGATTTACGACTGGTATTCCTTCAAGGTATTGCCCAGGATAGGCAAGCTGGTGGCTAATGATGATTCAAGTTACCAGTACCTGGCCGAGTCCATTCGCATGCACCCCGGGCAGGAAGAGCTGAAAGCCCTCATGCGCAATAGTGGTTTTGGTCATGTGGACTATCACAACATGGCCGGCGGCGTAGTGGCGTTGCATGTTGGAATCAAGTGTTAATTTTTTAATTAGAGGAGACGTTATGAGACTTTGGTCTGGAATTTTGGCTGCTGTATTGACGGCAGGCATGCTTTTGGCGGGCTCCCCTGCTGAAGCGAAACGCATGGGGGGCGGCAGTTCGATCGGCCGGCAATCGACCAACGTGACGCCGCGTCAGGCGACCCCGCCGACCCAGAACGCCGCGCCAGCAGCCGGTGCTGCTGCTGCAGCGCCCAAGAAACCCTGGGGCGCGATGCTCGGTGGCCTGGCTGCAGGTCTGGGGCTGGCCTGGCTGGCGTCGTCACTGGGCCTGGGTGGCGCCTTCGGCCAGATCATCATGTTTGCCTTGCTGGCGCTGGTGATCATGGTGGTGATCGGTTTCGTCATGCGCAGGCTCAAAGGCGGGGCGAGCAGCCCCGGTGCAACGCGCGCCCAGCCGCCTTTTGCCTTTCAGGGCGCAGGAAGTGCCGCCACACCCAAGAGCTACAGCCCTGAAAA
>Ga0209512_1002000_pt1 | contig 22950 bp, 21 predicted proteins | sample frozenSSSSmetaG_FD_184142 | JGI IMG/M metagenome (GOLD analysis project Ga0209512, IMG submission 184142) | Glacier valley bacterial and archeal communities from Borup Fiord, Nunavut, Canada, to study Microbial Dark Matter (Phase II) -... | ecosystem: Environmental > Aquatic > Freshwater > Ice >...
GGGGGGGGGGGGGGGGGGGGGGGGGGGGGGGGGGGGGGGGGGGGGGGGGGGGGGGGGGGATCGATCGTCCACGTATCCATGGTTGGCCTGTCCAAGACGTGCATGGTGGCGTCGGGAGCTGCTGATGGGGGAGAAGTAGGGGGTTATATAACCTCTTCGTCTCGCCTGCGGGCGTCTACGATCCAGCTCGTCCGGCGAGAACTGCGCCGTTGGTCGAGGATAGGACCACGGATGGGCGGACGGGCTGGTGGAGGAAAAGCAGAGCACTGCGCACTGCAGGTCGACTTCATTGCTGTTGCGTTGGGGGACGGGCGCCTCCTCTCGTTCCGTCCAGCGTGCCGCGACCTGGGGTTCGTCGCCGACTCGCCAGGGCGAGAAGGAGTTAAACTCAGGAGTTGGAGCTTTTGAGCAACTCAGGTGACTCCTGAGTCTCTTGAGTTGCTTGAGTTTTGTGAGAACCCTGGCCACTCTGCCGTGTCACTTTCCCTTGCAAGACAGCATTTTGGAAATCAAATCCGCCTTTCTCAACAGATACATATATATATATATATATATACACACTCCTCTGACACCTAACAAGACTGACGTGCCTGATCTGATTCGCCGACACGTCTCTCATCTCAGATGAGGGTAGCATGCTCACGTCGCCACATCGCGCAGCGAGTCGACGCATGGGATGTCCAGGTTGCAAGAGGTGAGATGTGCAGATTGCGGGAGGGGATGGCGGGGTTCAGGAATACACAGAGCGACGGCGAGAGCGTGAGCGCGGCAAGGGGGGTGTGGTGTGAGGGCCGTGGTGGCGAGAGGTTGTGGAATGGCGAGAGGCGTGCGGGGAATTCGGCGTCGGGGACGCTGGTGGATCGTGGGTCGGCTGTGGCGCAGTTGAGGAGCAGGTGGTGCCTCGTGAGCTTGGGAGGTTTTGTTTTTAAGGGTGAAGAGGTAGGCTGGGTGCTAGGTTGTATCCTCCTATCGTGGGCATTTTCTGAGCAGATCAAGCGACGGCATCGTGTAAGGTATCATAGCCATTACTGATTTCTACCGACAGAGAGAGAGAGAATAACTGTACACTTCTCGAATCCCGAAATATATCATACCTGCGTTCCATCATTACCTCCCTCTTCCCGAACGCCTCATCCATACCCTCCCCATGCCCCCTATCGAACATCCTAGCCATCAACCTCCATCTCCTGCCCCGCCTCCGGCTTCTTGTCCAGATTCCTCAACAGGTAACTCCTCTTAAAATACTCGTTCGGATGCACAATCGTCTCCATCGCAATCGTGATCCCCTCCTCCTTCGCCCTCTTCAGCTCCTTCTGATGCACAAACTCAAACACGCGGTTGCACGCCATGTGGAACTTCGACTTCTCCTTATCCTCCCTGACGCCGCGCAGCACCTCGCGATCCGTCACCCCCTCGCGATTCAGCACCGCCGTCAGGTTCTCCAGGTTGTACGTCCGGTACGGACACCCGTGCGTCTCGCCCGGCCCCGGCGGGTGCTCCGTCAGGATCTTGTTGCACGAGAAGGGCGAGTAGCCGCCGCCGCGGCGGTTCCCGTCGCCGCCGACGTCGCCGTAGGCGTGCCGGATGTTGTACCTGTACTCCTTGTTGAAGACGTCGTCGGTGATGGCGCTGAAGCCGCGGCGCCAGTACTGCAGCGAGTCTTCGAGGGAGAGGCCCAGGCCTTTGAGGAAGAGCGTGTATTGCAGGCGCGAGTAGTGCTTGAGGTGGTGGGTGGTCGTGAGGGTGTGGGAGAGCCTCGACATGCAGAGCGGGAAGGAGGAGGCGAGGGTGGGGATCGAGGCGGCGGTTATGGTGCCGGCGGGGAGGGAGGAGTCGGAGGTCGAGGGAGGCGTGAGGAAGGTTGAGGAGAGGTGGGTTAGGATGGGGGTTAGGCGGTCGTCTTCGTCGAGGCGCGGGAGGGCGCGGGATGTGAGCTGAATCGTGAATTAGATGGGTGGTGCAAAAGGAAAGCTGAATTGGAGGAAGTGAGGACATACCTCAAGTGCTTTCTCCAACCGACTCGTAAACTCGGCCACAACCATACTCATCTGCTCCCTTCCCGGTACATACGCCATCCCCTTCTTTATAAAGACCCTTCTTCCCTCAACAAGCTCTGGCACCTTCTCCCACCCGACCTTAAACCATCCATCCTCCATCTGCTCGTGGTGCTTCCTATACCCGCCGGCCGCCAGCAACTCCTCCCGCAACTCCATCTTCTCCGCCTCGCCGACCGTCTCCCACTCCAGCTCCAAGGTCTCGACAAACGCCTTGCGCTCGCGCGCATCGTCGCTCTGCCAGCGCAGCTTGAACAGAGCCGTCTCGACGCGCGCGAAGCGCCGCCGCAGGTCTTCGGTGCTGGCGAAGGCGAGGCGCAGGATGAAGTGGCCGTAGTGGTCTTTCTTGCGCTCGAGGGCGAGGGCGCTGGAGGAGCTGGACGATGACGAGAGCGGGAGGTATTTGTCGAGGAGGGGCTTCATGTGCGCTGCTGTCTCGGCGGGCGTTCTGTTTCTGAAGGAGCATGCTTCGAGTTCCGCGAGAACTGCAGGAGTGAGCACCGATTAGTACAAATTCTCCAAAGAGAATGTGAAAGGGGACAGGGAAGCGCACTTCGCAGTCGGTCAATCGCCCATTGCTCGAACTGCTCCAGCGTGATATCTGCAGTCGGCGGCGCGCTGTAGAAGTTCAGCCGGTGAGGATAGGTGTGCTCTTTCCATTGGGGAGTGCTGAATTGTTTTTTGCGGTGGTCGACGATGTTGCGACGCTTGCTCTCAATGCGATTTGCGTCTGTACGGATCATCTTGGCGGTTTTGCTACTGTGATATTGTGAGTTGCATTCGCAGCAACTATGGCTGAGGCTTCTTGGTTGACGCGATTTGGTGGACGCGACGAGACGCGAGAGGCTAAAGTGGTTGCACGTGACAAGAGTCAACTCGACAGAAATTTTGGGGTCTTATGTCTTATTCGAGAAGAGATTACCTATTATTCAGGAATTAGATGAAGTTGTTGAAGCAGAACGCTCATTACTCCATCATATAATAATGAGTTGTCGTAGGTCAAATGCCGTATTTACTTCATCGCCATTTCTTGCGAAGCTGTTCGTACCTATGTGTACACACCGCATGTCAAAGGTACCCAGACAACGATTAATCGTCGGAACCAAACCTCCAGAGCAGAGCTCAGGTTTGGTTCCGATGATTAACTCTTCTTGGGCGCATCAACCGTACGTATGTGGTCCATCTGTGACATCACCAATCGCTACTCCGTATGGGTCGCATAACCTGTATATTGCCTAAATGTCATCGTAGCGACCCTTTCCAGGAGCTCATGTGCATATACAACAGCTGTCTATATCTATATCTATATCTATATAGCCTCAGCTAGGATGCATCTTCACTCACTCACTCATCTCCATTCCATCTTTTTCTCCGCCTACCTCTTCAGTTTTCAAATCTTCCAAAATGGCAGCCAAAGATTTTCGAGCGAAAGTCTCGGGCTACAATGACGTACATCCTTTCAGTCAAATTCACATCTCCGACCGTAATTCAGTCCAAGATCTTCTAAAGACCGTCCTTGATCCATTACAATCTCACTTTTCTCCTCACTATTCCCGCATCAAGATTCCTGGGGCCACAGCCGTCCGCTTCGACAACACGGCGGCGGAGATTGAAGGCTACGCGCGACCTCTTTGGGGCCTGGCATCTCTTCTCGCTGGCGGCGGCACGTATGAGAATACGCCGAGATGGATCCAGGGCTTGAAAGCAGGCACCGATCCAGAGGGCGAGGAGTATTGGGGTCAGAGTGAGAATAGCGATCAGAGGATGGTAGAGATGTGTTGTATAGGGTACACCCTTGCTGTTGTGCCGGCATTTTGGGAGGCGTTGAATGAGAAGGAACGCGGGAATGTGGAGACGTATTTGGGAGGGATCAACGATAAGTATGAATTCTGCTATATCTACCTGCAACTGTTCAAGTGCTGATCGACGAAAGAATCATGCCAAACACGAATTGGCTCTGGTTCCGGGTCTTCGCCAACCTGGGATTATTAGCCAACGGAGCAAAGTACTCTTCCGAGATGCTGGTTCAAGACATCAAGCATCTCGACTCCTTTTACCGCGGTGACGGCTGGTCAAATGACGGACCAGAGCATATCCATCAGATGGACTACTACTCGGGCTCCTTTGCCATCCAGTTCTTGCAGCTCCTTTATGCGAAGCTTGCCGCGGAGCGTGACCCAGAAAGGAGCGCAGAGTTCAAACTCCGTGGTCAGAAGTTTGCCTTGGACTTCGTGCACTACTTTGATGAAGAAGGCCGCGCTCTGCCGTTTGGTCGCTCTATTGGTTATCGCTTTGGTATGATCTCATTTTGGGGAGCTCTTGCATATGCGGAGGTGGAATTGCCTGCGCCATTGACCTGGGGAATTGTGAAGGGCATTGTTCTGAGGAATCTGCGGTGGTGGCAGACGCAGCCTGATATTTTTGGTCCCTCAGGAACGCTGACTTTGGGATACTCATATCCTAATATGTATCTTCTGGAGAATTACAATAGTCCTGTGAGTATAGCCTTCTAAATCTTGATAAGAGCGAATGCTGAACGTTTAGGGATCACCATACTGGGCCTGCTTGGGTTTTATCTGCCTAGCCGCTCCAAAAACGCATCCGTTTTGGACGTCAGAAGAAGAACCATATCCAACAGCGCAGTTACCTGCTGTCAAGGCTTTAAAGCACCCGAAGCATATCCTCACGTACCTTGGAGGTCATCGAATGCTTCTGTCTTCAGGTCAAGCTTGCGGCTATGCAATGAAAAGCACACATGCCAAATACGGCAAATTCGCATATTCAAGTGCTTATGGATACTCGGTTCCATCAGGGGGATATACGCTCGAGCAATTTGCCTTGGATTCAACATTAGGCTTATCAGACGACGGCGGTGAAGTCTGGAAGACTCGGAGGCTTTGCGATGAAGCTGACATTGAATACCATGATGACCTCCCAGTTCTGGTATCTGTCTGGAAGCCGTTCAAAGATGTCACGATCAAGACATGGCTCCTCCCGTCTACGGAGGAATATCCTAATTGGCATACTCGAGTCCACAATATCAATGCTGGGCGCGAAGTAATGACCGCAGAAGGCTCATTCGCAATTTGCAACGTCAGCAAAACCGACGAACGTGCTCTCCGCCTCTACAATCCTTCTACCAATGAAGGCACATTCCCGCGAATAGTAGGAAACTACGACCTCGATGCTGCAGGCGGCAGCGCTCCAGGGAGCCAAGGAGCTTTTGCCGTTTCTAAAGGCGCAGTCGGGATCGCCGATCTCGACCTACAGACTGGTCGCACAGCAATGATCGTGAACGCGGATCCAAACTCGAACATTGTGGAGAAGAAAACTGTTATTCCCACGTTGCAGCACAGGATCAAGGCCGGCAACGCGCAGTGGTACGCCACAGGCGTCTATGCCAAACCAGCCAATCCTGGCGTTGCGCCAGAGAGCTACCTCGCAGGATGGGAATCCAGACCTGCGGTGCCCAGTTGGTTGCTTGAGCAGATAAAGTATTAGATCTAACTGATTGCGGCAAAGTTGTCCAAGACTTGTGGGCGGATAGAGCAGAGCTGTCACAAAGTTTGGGAAAGGCTTGCTGAGGCCGCAGGCCTTGGTACTGTAACTTTCCCCATATTCTGCAGTTCCAAATCGTGGTTCTAACGGGGTTGGTGAGGCGATGCGGGGAAATATAGTTCCACCTTTGAGAGACAGGAACCAGAGATTTTAATGTACCTTGCTCCTCCCACGAGGGTAAGAAATGGTGCAGTGTAGACGTGGAATTAAGCCATCCCATTTTGGCCAACGACTAGTTTTCAAGCTGCTATACATACTAGATCTCATCGAGCATGATTGAGCCGTTGCAGAGCGTATGAATCCCGGAAAAGCCTCTTAAAGCGAAATATTGGGTTGAGAGTCGCCGTCAAAGACCGACTTCAATCAGCATCCATCGCGCGCATCGCAGAGAGCTCCTCTAGTTCTACCCTGGTCCAAAGGCTAAATGAGATCTGCCGGCACCAGGGATGATCCAGTGACATCGTTCCAGCGCTTGCTTGTCTCCATTTCCCCAGCTTCTCCTGGTTCCATCGAGGCCATTAGGCAAATTGGTCTGAACTGTCGTCCTCCGTCATGGCACTTTCTACATAAATGCCAAGTAGCGATTGGATGATTGGTGGTATAATTCAGAACCTCTACGCTGCCATCCATTCTGGGCATTCCATTGAGCCGGCAAAATGTTTATTCTGCTCTAATGGATCGGCAAAAAGAGCCAAGAGGCAGCAACCGTGCGGGGTTCTGTGGAGAAGACTCTGAATTTGGAGGCGTTCTTGGACTTGTTTTATGGAAAGCGACAACGAAGGAAACTCGGAACAGCACATCATTTCCATCTCTATCCAAGACTCCTCCAGGGTCCTTGCCGCCTAATAGAGGGACGTTCACATGGCAGAACGATTGCTAAATAGCCATCAAACCGGAAGAACTCCCGGTTTTACCAATGGTGGCTCTGACGGCTGCAGATGCAGTCTGGGTAAAATAAACGTGTCCGGTGTGCAGGCCATATGGCCAAAGCATGGAGGATGAGATAAGGCCGCTGGTTATATGGCGATGTGCTATAGATGTGGTACAGCTATAGGCCATGTAAACCATGTAAGCATATACATGCCAGTTCATACCAAGCAGCAATACCAGATTGGCTTCTTGGACGGCCAGGGTAAGCTGCCTCTGCGTCTTGCCAAGGGAGGATTATATTTGAAAGAGCGGTGTCTTTTATCAGGACTGTTGTTCTCTTAAAGAGCTTCGAAGCTCGTTGTCTATTGTATACTTTTCTTGAAGTCCATACAACGACTGCACTTTGGTCTGAGCCAACATGGGTTTCCTTCAGCATATCGTCAAGAATGAGTCGATGAAGACAGATGCCCCGGAGATCTATGGCTGGAGAGTCTTTGCGTTGGCTTGCAGCGGTAAGACGCCATCTCCTGCGCCATCGCGAGGCAAAAGAAAAAGCAAACAAAACGTTTCGCTGGGTCTTGGCTAACGGGATTTTGGCGACAGCTTGCTTCGGCGGTATGCTTTTCGGATGGGATATCGGTGCCATCGGAGGAATCTTAACAATTCCTGCCTTCACAGTGTATATTCTCGACTCTTGCAATTTTTGGAAGACAATTGGCTGACTGATGTTGTCAGGGAATATCACATTAAAGGCTTGAGCGACGATGCGGCGGCCTGGCTCAATTCAAAGTATGCTGATTCGCAGATGGTTCAAGTTTAGTGCTAATCTTACAGAATTGTCTCCACGCTTCAAGCTGGATGCCTTCTAGGAAGTCTTGCTGCTTATTGTAAGTCGCGGAACTGCAATCTTAAGGCTTTAAGGACACAACTGATATTTGGCAGGGGTTTCTGATAAATGTTAGTCAGGTGAAAGCTGCCGATTATAACGATGTTGACGACTGTTTAGATGGCCGAAAGCCAGCCTTGATGATCTCTGCTCTCTGGGCGACATTGGGTGTCATATTACAGTATGTACTTTAGCAGTCTGCTCCGGTTCAATCGCTGATAATTCAGGGCTTCTGGATCCGGACGGATTGCCGTCATGTACGTTGGGCGTTTCGTAAGCGGTGTTGGTGTCGGAGTTAGTAACACTCTTATTCCTTGCGCTTTCAGCAATTGCATGCAACCTAGGCACGCCTTGGGAGTCTGGATTCTAACAGCAATCCTAGGCTGCCTCCATGCTCGTCCCCCTCTACATCTCCGAGAATGCGCCTCGAGCCATCCGCGGCGGTCTGACTGGCATCTACCAGCTCTTCATTGCCACGGGTGTCATGCTCGCGTTTTGGGTCAACTTTGGCGCGAACGGCGCATTGACTGGTAATGCTACCTTTGTTGTGCCTCTTGCTCTCCAAATGATCCCTGCTGTGTAAGCCGTCCCACTGTTTGTCCTTCTCTTTTAAACTCAACGCGTCTTGTTATGCAACCCCGATCCAACCTCAACCCAAGTTCTAGTTCATTTTACTCATACATCTTTAGTTGTCTCTTCTGTGGCATGGCCCTCTGCAATGAATCCCCCCGCTGGCTCGCAAGACAGGACAACTGGGATAAAGCCAAAATGACCCTCTGTAAATGCCGTAACCTCCCCGTGGACCATCCCTACATCCAAATGGAACTTCAAGAGATGTCCGACCAGCTCGAGAACGAACGACGCCTCATTGGCGGCGCCACCTTCATGGATCTCCAGCGTGAGATGTGGACGATCCCAGGCAATAGAAAGCGCGCTTTAATATCTATAGCTCTAATGGTCTGTCAACAAATGACAGGGACAAATGCTATCAACTATTATGCCCCTCAGATATTTCGAGGTTTGGGCATCCAAGGCGTGCAAACTGGGCTCTTTGCGACGGGTATTTATGGCATAGTCAAGATGGTCACATGTGCGGCGTTCCTTCTCTTTGCCGCCGATAGCCTGGGACGGCGACGCAGTCTTCTGTGGACAAGCATCGCGCAGGGCACAGCTATGTTCCTCATTGGCATCTACGTCCGGATCTACCCTCCTGTGAAAGGGGCCCCCATCCCCGCCTTTGGCTACGTAGCTCTCATGTGCATCTTCCTCTTCGCGGGCTTCTTTCAGTGGGGCTGGGGCCCCGTATGCTGGATTTATGTATCCGAGATCCCCACGGCACGGCTACGCTCGATGAATGTCGCCCTAGCAGCGGCAACGCAGTGGGTGTTTAATTTTGTGGTCGGGATAGCAGTGCCGAATATGCTGGTGAGGGTGGGTAATAAGGGGTACGGGACGTACTTCATCTTTGGCAGCTTCTGCTTTAGCATGTTTGTGTTCGTATGGTTCTTCATCCCAGAGACTAAGGGGATTAGTCTTGAGAGGATGGATGATCTGTTCGGGGTGACGGAGTTGGCTAAGAGGTTGGATGTGGAGGGGGCAGAGGGGAGCCCTACGAGGGAGATTTCAGAGGAGGGGAAGACGGCTAGTGCACATGTGGAGAAGAAGGAGGCTTTTGCTTACGACATTAGGGGATGAAGTAGCGATGGGACAGAGTCGATTATGCCAATGGTGAAGTGGAGTTTTGATAGTTTGACAGTAAATTTAATTCTTATCACTATATATATTAAGCTTGTCTGATTGCAACTTTTTATGTTGTTACTGATATTTTCTTGCTGTCATCTACCTTGTCGTCGCGAATATCTTGTTACAGTCCTTATCCTTACTACCATAAGAGGTATTTGACCTTATTTAACATAGTTTAGCTCAATAACACACCGCGTAGGCCGTCTATCTTTAGTTTTAGTGACCTGCAATGTCTCTCGAGACTGCACTTTGTTAAATAAATGGTTTAGGTTTGGTGCCTGTAGGCTCCCGGGGATTCTCTGTTTGAATTCATGAGAATCTTCATGCACATGCATGGAAGATTCCATGCATGCACACAGGCCTTTGAGCTTTTGTTTAAGGCTCTCTATATTATGAGAGCCCTTTTCTAGATTAGATAGTTTTACAATCAATCACTTTACCTTGATTATTTCTACAATTCTCACATTCAATTTTGAGAACCGGACGCTTAGTTGAGCCATCCAACTCTTAACCCGGACCGGCAGCATCACTGGATCCCCATCTTTGATACTCATTTGATTGGGATATCACATCAATCACTTGGTCAAAATGACTGAATCATCCACAACCTTGAACTGGATCGCATCCGACAAATTGAACGATAGCGGCAACTACTCAACATGGAAGAACTTAGTAAAGCAGGCTCTCATTAATGCGTGCGTTTATCACTTCGTATTAGGCAAAGGCAAAGGCCAGAAGCCAACCACCACATCTAACGATGAAGATTACGATGAAGATTCTGAATACGGCAAATGGCTCAAGGGCAATGCTAAGGCCTATATAATCCTCCACCAGACGTGCGGCATCGATGCGATGAGAACTATCAAATCGACGGACAACGCCGCCGAAGCCTGGACTCTGCTCCGCAATCGATACGAGGGCAAGGGTTTCTTCCTGATTGAACAGAGCCTAGATGAATTTATGGCACTCTCATATGAGAAATCCAAAGACATCGCCACTTTTAATGCTCTATTCAAGGAGCTTAAGACGAAGATCCAGAACGCTGGCCTTGACCTTCCGGCCATTTTCTATATACTCCACTACCTCAGATGGGTTGCACCATCTTTTCCAACATGGGCAGGGCGCCAGCGTAGCGTTTTGAGAACCATGAGCATCCTTAAGGATATGCCTACGGATACAACGCTCGATGATATGATGGCAGACCTAATTGACTGAGAATCCTGAGTATCACCCGCGAACGAAGGACATTGATATCAAAAATCACTTCATATGCCAACAGATTGAGAACCGAAAAATCAAGTTTTCCTACATAAATACAGACAAAATGATCGCCGACCTCATGAGCAAGCCATTGGCAGCCGTAAAGCACTGGGAATTCCTTCGCCAGCTCGGAATTGAGGACTGGGCCGCCCGATCATCGATTGAACGCTGCTATTTCATCCCTTTCCAGAATTCCATTTTCTCACTTTCCGCACGGAATTTTCGAAATGAGCACTACCTGTTGCAATGCCTAACTCTAAGACGAGTCTTCAGAATATCAATGGCTTCATTTATGGGGTCAGCTATTGCAGGGGGGTGTTGGAGGTGGTTCCAGAATATTCACCTCCTTTTGGTTGAATAAAGGATTTGGGTTTGATGCCTGTAGGCACCTGGGGATTCTCAGTTTGGAGAATTTATGAGAATCTCCATACGCATGCATAGAAGATTCCATGCATGCACACAGGCCTTTGAACCTTTGTTTGAGGCTCTCTATATTATGAGAGTCCTTTCCTAGTTTAGATAATTTTACAATCTATCACTTTTACTCAGATGATTCAATTCAATGATTTCACGAGTACTGTCTTTATTCAATAGCCAACAGGCTACAGGACGCATAAATAGAAACCCACGTAGATAGTTCAATCGATATGCATTTTCAACACAATCATTCCGCGCCTACAGTGATATCCGCTGTATTGCTACACTATATAAACCAATCCAATCCTGCCAGCCAGTACCTCTTTATCCATTTCTTGCCCATTCGTCTGCCAAACCCAGATGCAATACCCAAATAACTCACATTTTTGCCCTTCTTCCAGCCTCAACACCCGGCATTCAAAGACCAGGCATTCTGCAGGAGTGATCGCCTTTTGTCCGTCGCAAAGTCTTTCATTAATTGGCTGCAATGGCATCAAAAAATTATCTGGTACCGGCTTTCTCCTGCTCTTCTGCACTCTTGGATCATCTCCCAGGACGCGCTGATTCTCATCGAAGATGCTGAAGATCTCTTTGGTTTCTTGCCTTGAGGTTTTCAGGTCAAAGTTGTCCCTTTCGCTGCTTGATGTCAGGGCAATATGAATCTTATCCCGGTCTAAGGTGTATGCAGATTCGAGATTCAACAAAGCTTTTCGGCGCCTGGCAGAAGCTTGCTTTCGGAAAAATGAAAGTGCTGCTGCTCTTTTTGCTCCAATTTGAATTGCCCAAGAGAAACGGGCAATTGAACCCAGCTATGGAATGCCTCTCCGATGGGTGATCCTGGAACGCCCTGAGTTTGGTCTCGACAGACCAAGGTAAAGGCGGTCTGCCATACTTTTCGAGTAGGTTGTTGGCACAGAGCGTGTATATATCCATCCTCCTATTGACCTTTAGTAAATAATCGAAACAGGCCTTTGAAGCTCACCGTATTAATAAGTACGCCATCAATATTAAAAATACCGGCCTGTACTGGGGGAAAGCCTATTAATCCCCATCAGATACAATTCTTCACTCATATGAGAAGCTTACTGTCCTTTTCGCATAACCTATGGCGCACAAGGTGTTGTAAAGGGTAGCAATACACTGTGTGTCACTGTAGCTGCGGAATGATTGTTTTATTGTGCATGTTTTCTTGAACTATCTACATGGGATTCTATTTATGTGTGTGCCCTGATGGTTGGCTATTGAGTGAATATTTAGGTGAATATTCTGGAATCCTCCAACATAAAGTCCACGAGCTTAAAGCCCAATTTCAGAGGTCCCTCGACTATCTTCGGCCTATATCTGGGCTTTGGTCGTGATGTACTAATTCACAAGAACAAGTAGGGAAGTAGTGATGAGTGGTGAGTTGAATGTGAACTTTCGCTGTGCCGTTTCTTCGAGGCTTTGCGTATGTCTTAGAAATCCTTTCCTAATATTTAAACTAAGTATTATTCAGGACTATAATTGAACCACTAGATGGTAGACTAGCAAAAGAAGTTCTCAGTCACCGAAATAATATGATTAAGTTGGAGATACTCTACAGAGACACTCTACCAATGCATTTTACTGTAAGAAATCGAAAATGAATTGCACGATCAAAGTCTCCAGGTACGGATTAGGACAGCAGGAGCGTTGGGTTTTCGTGACTGCCTTTACTAGACGGAGGCTCGCCAACGACATCACGAACAAGGTCACTTGAAGACTGAACACCCTCGTTTGAGTTCTAACTTTTGATGACTCTTCAATAATCGTCCTATGTCCAACTGGCCGAGGGCACCGCACAATTGGACCATCAGAGCCGAATGGGATCATGAAACTTTCCCAAGCCGAGATCCTGCGATATTTCGAGATCAAGCCAACAGTCTCAACTTTCCCCTCCTTCGAAAACGTTGGTTTCTTCCAACCTTCTTCATACAAGCATGCATGGGCAATCCGGGAACGGGAGCTATGCTTCCGCCCGCTCCTCTGCACACCCTCTTCTAAGTCTTCTTCATCTCCATGAATACATTATCAAGCTAATGGACTGACAGACCACGGTACACCCCCCTAAAAGATATCTGATCCCACGATTCGAGGAGAATATACAAGGAAGAGCACTCAGCACACCATCTCGTCGTCACGTTACTTGAAAGAGCTGTGGGTTCTATGCGCCCTGCACACTGCTCCCAACCAATCAGTAGTGCGAGAATCTTGCTCACCTGGGCACAGTTGCGGAAGGGTCCAAATTGGGGCCATGGTACGAACACTCTAGGGTTCCGTCGGTTGAATGTTTTGATCTTCATCATCTTCATCATCTTCATCATATTCAGAGACGTTGGGCTTCAATCATGGCGATTTCGCAGTGCCACGTCAACATAACGGCGATTCCATGAGGGAGGGCACTCTAACTTGTGGCGGGTGCGTGATGCACACTGACTGCGCCTCAATTGCGGCGACAGCGTACTCAATAATGCGTCAATGCATGCAACATTCAGCTTTGCCGGGAGCCAGCAGCGAAAATTGTTCAGGAAGCACAGATTCATTGCAGATGGCAGATGGCAGATTCTGAGAGAATCCTGTGAGCTTGAGTCTGCCAGTTGCAGCTTGCGGGGAGATGGACTGAGAGTCGTTCAGCTCATCCTCGCAACCAACAAGCAGGATCGTTCAGAATCATGCTGTAACTATTTGTTATCGAGTCTCAACCATACAGAGCGGAGAGCAGAAATATGGGAAAAGAGCTGGCTCCTCTAGCTTTTTGGGCATTGCAGGCATCTTCGTTGACGTCTGACGCTTCAGGGGTTCATCCTCACTCCTTGAACGTTATCGCAGGCTTTATCGCAGCGTGCTTCTGCTTCCACCTCCTTTCGCCTCCTTTCACGCCCTCTCGCCTCCTTTCCAACACTTTGTACCGTGAAATCACGAAATGACATTATCTAGGGGGCTCGAAGTGCATCATGAATGTGATTGATTGGAGTCTCTATCCAACGTCTACGGGTAAGGAGAGACATAAGGGATGTCTTGGACTTTGGTGGGGGGGATAAACTCCACAATTGGCGAGCCGCCGAAACACTGATCGATTGGAGGAGAAAAATCGAGAATTTCTGGTACACAACCAATGATATTCTGAGAACGCATAGTTATAAAATGTCAGCAATGCAATATGGTCTTCCTGAAGTTTACTGGACGAGGGCATTGTCCTCCTCCATCCACTGAAGCGGGAGCATGCGGATTTGACAGGACGATCTTGGTACGATACAGAATCAACGCACCATGAGGGGGCTCGTCCGAGCCATATCACGGCCCCAGAGACCCTGGACTCCTGGATCCTGGAGGCATGGGAATCCACGTTTGCAACGCAACGGAGAACCCAAGAGCAAGTAAAAGCCATGCAAGCCGTCTAGGCATCACGGGAGTCCCGGAAAGGCTGACTGAAAGCTGATACTGCTACAAGTCATGTGTAGGGCACATGATGGACGCACCCAATGGCCTCGCTGTGAACAGGCGCAAAAGCAAGTCATTGCGAGTCTCGAACCAGCTGGAAGAAGAGTCCATTTCTGCAAGCACATAAAAATAGGTGCTTTGCGACAAAACAAGCGCCATCGCGTATGACGAGCGCCGCCTCCGAGAGGAAGGATGCAGGCATCCCGGCTTTGCTTTTTGCTTAGCCGACGAATCGAAATATGGTGACTTGGGAACATCACTCGATCCTCGAGCCATTCTGCCTCACCATAATGGCCATTGGATAAGACGATGGACCACTCCACCGTCGGCGAACCCATCATAGGTCTGGGGTCGTGCGAGTCGCGAGTCCCTACCTATGTATGTACATACTGTATTTCCGATCCATGCATATCCAAGGAGGCGCATGGGAGGGCTGCAGCGACGATGGGCGCAGTCTCAGCGTTCGCGACTCGTCCTTCGCGGTTCCCAGTGCATGGCGGAATCGCAACTCTCGCCCTTCGATTTGCCCAACCTTTCTGCTGCAGGCTCCCATAGCAGCGTTATTATACCGGTTCCACAGGTTCTCGGAGTCTCCTAATGACGTCGCTTCTACAAGGCACATGATTGCGGTCAACGAGTCGCATAGCGATGCTCGCTACTTGGAGCGCCACGGACGACAGGCGCCCATATACAACCTAACTATCCAACTCTGAGCTACAAAAAAATCCAGCAACTCCAAGCTGTTCGCAGCATCGTTGCGTATCAAATCGCTGTTCAGGCAGCCTGGTCCCTTACAACTTCTCCAGAAACAAGAGCAAGGCTTGGATTTCCATCAACAGACGCACTGTCAAAGGCCTCACCCCCACCCCGCTCCCGAAACCGCTCCACTTGGTATCCGTCAACGACGGCGATCAACGCCTTAGCTTTGATAACCTAACGTCAACCTCCTATCTGCCGTAGGGTTCAGGGTGGTCGTTGCTTGGTCTCTTGAATATATACCAGGCTTTGCCGCCACTGCCGTATCTTCTTACATATTTTTTGCCATATATCTGGTCATCCTGGTGGTGCGCGCCTCGTTTGCCGATTATAATCGCGTTTTTTGGCCCGCCATCTTTCTTAATTGTATCTGACCCCGGACACACATAACCACTGTTTGATACATGGTCGATCGATAATATATTCTACGGCTCTTTCAACTACGTCTTTTGAGTCTCTGCGGTCTTTCATCTAATATTTAGAGTACTTGTCCTCGCGGACAGCTATACATACTTAATACTCGTATGAAATATCATACATATCTCTCTACATTTCTTTGGCTTACAATTTCGCAGAGTCGATTCGATTCTATCTGGGTTCCTTAGAGCCACTCTTCTCCTGAATGGCCATGCTTGGTATCTCGCCCCAGCAGTCACTATAGCATCACACCTATTATCAGCTATATCGAACATGCGGGCATCTGAATCATAATGGCGTCCTCCAGAGCGGGATTCGACCCTCCTAGCCGAACTGAGTATAGGTATCAGGACAGGAGGACTGGGGCTTATATTTCAACATCGTCACGGACCCCAGGAGAGACATTCACAGAGAGAAACTATAAAGAGGCCGAGAAAAGACAGTTAGCAAGTGAGATGGAAAAAAGACAGGAGAGTCAGAAGAGTTATAGTCGTTCTTCAAGTCTACCGAAGCCTCGCAGTAATACACAACCGTCAGCGCCTGCTCCAGTCAACCCCGCCGCTGGGAAATCAAGCTTTGGTTTTCGTCGACAAACAGCACATGCATCAGTTGCCGATGAGCATCAACTCCAGACTCAGCGATCGAAAAACGTCCTAAGGAGAAAACCTTCCACAATTGCTCAGCATACTGCAACGGCTCAAAACATTTCTTCTTGTACCCGCTCGGAAACATATTCGCCATTGCCGCCAATGCCACTACATGTGCCCGAAAGCATTCAGCCGCCGATGCAAGTTTCTGAAGAATTTGGGGATTATCCAGAGCCGACGATCCCTGTTCTTGATAACTCGCCACCGATAATACCCGAGCTTGATAGATATCGCTTTGCGACAACTGCTCCATGTAGTCTCTATCAGAGGGATGTATCTGATGTTCCATATAAGTTGGCGACACAAGACTTGCCGCCAAATCCAACGCCCCTAAATTCAGGACTTAGCGGTCACAGTCGGTATAGCAGCGGCTTTAGTGGATACAGCGCAAGTCCATCGACCCGGTTTTCAGAGTCGCCAGGACCTGGACCCTACAGCCGGGATACCACACCAACTTCAATGTCCTCACAGTCGCCCGGCGTTATTGCCCCGCTCAGAATACCAATGCGATTACGACAAACGAGCCCGATACATAGTCGGCCTCCGGTAACTAGAAGACGCATGGGCAGTGCTTCTGAAGATAAGAAAGTTGAAATCCTTGATACGCAAGGGTTGCCTTCGTTACGGGAATCACTTACATCTTCCTCATCCAATTCGACTAAGGGTAGTGGGAAAGACGAGAAGAAGGAGAAGGAAAGGAAGAAGAAGAAGCGTTTGTCACCGTTACCACCCAGTCCGCCTCCTCGGAAATCATCGCAGAAGTTCAAGAGCAATCCTCCGTCGACTGAGAACTCACCATCAAAGGTCTCGAAATCTCCTGCTCGTGTCACTTCACCTTTTACAGACAGAAATGTGACTTCGCCTCAGAAAATTATAACTTCGCCACGGAGCAATCTGACGTCGTCGAATCCTAACCAGAGCAGTTTACCGCCTCGGAGACCAAATCGAGACGGTACGTCAGATCTCCAAGGACTTGCGGTGCCAGTCAACATCGTGCAATCCAACTTGACAGGCGTCCCTATTTCTGCGGATCGGCGCTTCAGTGGACAAGGCTTGGGCAGAGGTCTCGGTCCTTCGCCGCAACTTGGCACTTCTCCTAGACCTGGAATGCAATCTCGACTACCATCACGAAGTGGTGTGCCGAGCCCTGTGCAACAAATTCAACGAGAAGCAACTCCAGCACCGGCTGGCCTCGGTCTCGTTGCTGACCTCCGACCCGATCCAAGGCGTATGCGACCAGGTCTTCGTACACCAAGTCCGACCACAACAGCACCAAAGCATAGGTTCGGCTTATTTGGGAGACGTACCAAGACGGCACCAGCAGATATCCCTACGGTAGACAAGCAACAGAAATCTGCTAGAAAGGGCCCAGCAGCTGGTACTGGCCATGAAGGATACGGTCGATATGCGCCGCGTAGCCGTATCAATACGATCAGTAGCCGTGATCGGAGTCATAGCAACGCTAGCTCTGCAACTTCTCAAGACAGTTATTTGAGCCTTACAGTGATGCATGATCCGTTCCTTTCCCAGAGAATGAGTCCAGTCATCATTGCCGGTGGCGGTGAAGTCATTGAGAACTACAACAGTAGCTTTGAGCTCACGCGGTCAGAAAGCAACCAAAGTTTGCCATTGACCCAGCAGCCCAGCTTGGAATCAAAGGGAAGCTTGATGTCTTCGAGATCTAATCCCAGTAACCGAGTTAATCGGATAACATTATGGCCGTCTGCAATGCCGCTAAATGCCACTGGTAACCGAAGTTCAGTCTCTCTCGCATCGAAAGGAACGTTGGTGTCTGACAGCAGCGACAATGACAGCTTCTATCCGAAAAAGTCCTTGGCTGTCAGGAGGTCTATGTTGCGACTGAATAAGAATGATCTCCAAGGACTCAATCTGCCAAAGCCGATTGAAATTCCTGCAGCCAGCGAGTCCGGAATGAGTAGTCTAGACACCACGTACGTCTCTGATGGACCGAAATCAGAACCAACACGAGGCTTTCTGGGAAAGAAGACCACGGCGCCAAAAAAGTTGACAAAACGCTCTGCTTCCCCAAGGAAATGGAACTTCTTCCAGCGATCCAAGAACTCAAAGGCACAGCAGGAAGCTGTACCTGTCGTTGTCACTTCTGCGAAGAAGCCCGTTGCTTATTATGCGATGATTGATTCTTCAGAACAGGAGGATGATAAGGAGTTGACTATTGAAGATATTGAAGATATTCTGCGACAAGGTCAGGTGGAGGATTTGTCGAAACCAGAGATTGATTGGTCGGAGAAGGAGAGCTACACACCCCCTCCAATTTCTGAGCATCCCATTTCAAAGAGATCGCCAACGGTCTCTCCCGAGCCTATTTCTAAGCGGTCAGCTGCTTTGCCAATCTCGAAGAAACTGAAGGGCTCCGAGATCCCAAAAATGTGGAAGCTCGAGGACAAAGTCGAGCAAGCGCCAATCCGGCCCAGTCGGCTTGCGCAGGTAGGTCGCATTCCGCGAGTTGTCACAGCAAGGCCGCAACAGACGTCTCCAAAATCGTTCTCTCGTCCTTTTGCGAGAATTAGTATGATCAAGGAGCCCACGCAGTCTGTTACTGTCGATCCTGGCTCTGTAGCAGTTGGTCCTAGTCCAGAAAGGAGTCCTGAAAGATTACAAAGCCCATTGCAGCTTCTGGATAATGCAACTATACTGCAGAACCAAGAGGCGTATGAGAGAGAGCGACCATTCCTTGTTATTTCCCCAAGAAAAACCTCCGAGACTGGTACGACGAGCAGCTCGGGTGCCGTGAGCAGCTATGCTGGCACTACTGCCGTCATCCCGAAGCCCGATGATGCTTTGGAAGAGGACGAGGTTTGGGATGAGTATGATGACCTAATCGGACAGGACGAAGCTGACAAAGTTCCCCCATCGGCTACTTCTTCTCATGGTGCCCCTTTCCAATACGAAGGATTTGGAAATCGCTCAAGTCGACGTACTAAACCAAAGGAATCTCCAGTGATTAATTCCACCTTGACGACGCCAGTGGTCGATGCGAAGCTTAGAATTGAACCTGCCTCAACTGATTCCCGACCTCCAAGTTTCGGTACCACGATCAGGAATGTACTAAATGCTCCAAGCCCGACCACTCCGATGTCATTTACAGATTTCATCTCAGGATACGGTGATCGAAATAATAGTGCTGTCAAGGGATCTGGCGGTTCTCGTCGTGTTTCATCTTTCCACAGTCAACACGACTCGCGGCCCATTTCTGGACATTCGAAGTCTGCTTCTATAAGCGATGTCTCCGGACCATCTGGCGACAAGAATCTAACAAGCATAGCTGAGCAAGTTCAAGAGTCGCCTCTCGCGCAAGTCAACCTCCGCGTTGGCTCAATTACTGTTAGCAAGTGGTTAACTTTCGGCCACGTTATTTTCAGCCCCGCGCGAGAGTCACTGCTCAACCCGCAGACGCCTAGGCACCACTCTATCCTGGTTCTCGACGGACTCGGCAATGACGACTGGTCCTTCTATGCCGCCGAAACGTATTCGGAAACAACATTCTACAATCTCTCACCCACAGCAAACCGGAGCACCACCAACCGCATGTCGATGTCCACGATCGCTCTCCCCGCTCCACCGCCAAACCATCGCCAAGTTCAGCATCTCAGTCTCACCGCCAAATTTCCTTTCACCCCCAGCACTTTCACAGTCGTCGTCCTGCGCTTCCCGCCCGCACGCTCCGAGGCGCTGCTGCGCCACCTCATCGCCGAGTCCAAGCGGGTGCTCAAGCCCGGAGGCTACCTCGAGCTGTCCATCCTCGACCTCGATATGCTGAACATGGGCCCCAAGACGCGGCGCGCCGTGCGCAAGCTTAAGATCGGAATCAGCCTGCGGGACCCGGAGATCAGCCTTGCCTCCATGGCCGACACGCTGCTGCGGCTCATAGGTAAGCGCGGGTTTACCGACGTCAAGAGCTGCACCGTCGGCGTCCCCGTCGCGAGCGTCGTGAGCAATACGTCGAGCGCCGGCACACCGATGGGTGGGGAGGCGGAGCTGAAGAAGGATGTCAGCCTGGCGGAGCTGATGCGGGATCCCAGCGCAGAGGGGGACGAGGGGATTACGAAGATAGTGGCGCGGGTGGGGCTGTGGTGGTTCGGGAGATGTTATGAAAGTGGTGCGGGAGGCGCGAATGGAGAGAGTATCTTTAGAGATGGGAAGGTGGTGGAGGAGGCGGAGAGGTGGGGGACCAGCTTTAAGCTTCTGGTGGCTTATGCGCAGAAGCCTGTTGTGCCGAGACGGAGGACGGCGAGCGTGTAGTGCGGATGCTTTGACATTCACTGGTAGGCATCTGTTGGTGTGGGTTTCTGTTGTTGTCTGCGTTTCAGCGTGTTATTTGATTTTGTCGTCAGTTTTTGGAGAGTTTGTGCGGTTGAGCGATGCATAGCGTGGTTTGGTGCGGTTGCGAGCATCAAGACGATACAGGCGCGAGGCTCACCTTTATACATGGAGATTGAAGAGACGGGTTCATTCGCTTCGAGGTCACGGGTTGGCATACATGCAGTCTGGATACTGGTTTGGGATTATTTTGTGGGTGGAGTTATGTGTGATGGCTGATGAGGTATGAGATGAGATGAGATTATGGATGACTGTGATGCTTGGATTGGAAATACCCTTGATGCGATGATGTTGGAAGATATTAGAATGAGACGGATATCAATATAATTAATATCTACTTTATCGCAATCTACAATCTACCGTGAATTTTGAAGGTATTATTTGTGTATATTTCGGGTGAAATGGGCATGGGATGGCGAAAAAAGGCCCTGAACGGGAAGGGGTGCTTGGGAACGGATAGGGGTTTTGGGTACTCAGTCTTCGAAATGGATGGACTTGGAAAAAATAGACTCTAATATCTCTCAATTCGATGAGAAACTGTCTATCTAACAATGGATTCTCGCATCTTATCTGCTCCTTCAACGTTGGTGGCTGTTGAGTCCGAGCCCCTGAGCCCCCAATCCCACATTTTTACGCATTTCATGACTCCGATCCCTCCCCAAATCATGAAAAGGGGCTCAAACTTCTTCAACCTAGCCTCCGCCTTCGCCTTCTTAGTGTCTCCGTCCTTCTAAGACACCACATATTCATCATCATCATCATCATCATTATCATCATCGTCCTCCTGAAGTTCTGCATTGTCATCGTCCTCCAGACCGTCTTTGTAGTAAGCTTGATACGGCGTACTATGGCCGTAATCAAACTGCCTGGAGTACCTTGGACTTCCATATCTCTTCAAGACTATTTCTCTCCGCAGCGGATTCCTAATAGGAGTTGTGCTGGGCGAGGACAGTGCAGCGGCTCGGATAACCGCTCGCATAATCGAGAATATGCGATCAGCCTCAAACAGCCACTCCAACGACTTCATGCGAGAGAAGACCCCATCGTGGTCCAGGCGGCAAAACTGGAATTCGGTGCCGTTAGAGGCGATTCCATATACTATTGCATTCTGCTTGCGATCCTCTTTCCGAGCTGCGTGCACGATTCCCATGTACGCTGCCAGTTGTGGCATTGCGGATAGAGTGCTGCTGCCGCGTCTTTTTACTTCAACCATAAGCAGATTGGTGGTGAGGGACTTTGGATTCTTGGTACTTTCGTACCAAATGCTATAATCGCAGAATCCATATAGCATTTTGTCCTCTCCTCTATGGCAAACAGGTCTTTCTAGTTGCATTTCGTGCATCAGTTCTAATCTCGCCGGGTCTTCCTCTGACGCTGAGGTTGAAGGATGGGTCGAAGTTGGAGGATGGGTTGAAGGATGGGCGTGCAACATGCTCAGCTGTTATCGGTTGCCTGCTGCTCTTCATGCTGCTCTTTGCGAATTGCCTGCCCCTCTTTGTGTAACGCTGAGATCAAAATTTGATCAATCACTGTTCTTGAGAAGGCTTCGTTTGTGCTTTCATCCTCCCACCTAGTGACCTCTTTGATGCGACGGATGTTATCAGTTAAGTACTGAGGCACTCGGTAGCCTTTGATATTCGCAAACGGATCCACCGCCGTTTCAATTTTATCAAGTCCAAAAAGTTGCAATGCCTCTCTAGTGCTTTTCAGAGATGATGGAGCTAGCTAGAAATGTAAGCCTATGCCTATTACTAAAAGAGTGCACTAAGTGCAGCAGAGACTAAGAGACCTACTCTTCGCGGAGGTGCGGGGACTGAGAGCTGTTCGATGCGATGTATTAAATCCATATACGCTTTTTCAAAATCTTGTGGTCTTGCTTGAAGATCAGCGAGCTGATTTATGTCCACCATCATTGGCTTTTTGCGCTTTGGAGGGGCCTCTGCTGGGGTGGATTTTAGAGACACCTCTGTTGAGGTGAGTTCTGCAGCTAGTGCGGCAGGCATCCTTGGAGGATCCATGGGAATATCCATTAAGAAGAAGTTGAAGTTGGAGAACAGAACTTGAAGAGATCTTAAAGAAGGGTCGCATGAACTTGTGTGTGTATGGTTGCGGGGAACGCGAAGTGGGAAGAACAGCCTATACATACATGTGCATTACAATGTGGACTCATGATTTAGCACCAACCTTAATTGGTATTATGAATTTTTTATAAACTTTCTTAGAATAAACTATAAAAAGCCTAAAAAAGGCGAATTTTTCATTATAAGGGTAAAGGGCTATAAATGTTGAATAAAGGATTTACGTAAGAGTTGGGGCCATTACTCTCCGCCCACCTAAGCGAGCATCGCGACGCGTCGCTTTTTTGACACCTACTTTTGTAAATTTCTTAATTCATTAACCACTTTACCAAATTACTACTAAATCAAAGATGAGCGATATAATCTTATCGAGTCCTTGTATTCCTAAAGAAAACGAAGAATGGCCTACTCCTGCGCGCGCAATTATCCGTGGAATGAGCCGGCTA
>Ga0209512_1002002_pt1 | contig 22943 bp, 24 predicted proteins | sample frozenSSSSmetaG_FD_184142 | JGI IMG/M metagenome (GOLD analysis project Ga0209512, IMG submission 184142) | Glacier valley bacterial and archeal communities from Borup Fiord, Nunavut, Canada, to study Microbial Dark Matter (Phase II) -... | ecosystem: Environmental > Aquatic > Freshwater > Ice >...
TAGCGAAGCCATGGTGCAAATTGCGATGATCAGGTTAATGTTGAAACGGTTGGCTAAAATAGAGGCTAGAAAACTTGATAAACCAACCGCTTTAGCTCCCTAATCCTATTTTTTGACAGGCTCTAAGGTGTTGATCCTGATAAACAATACAGGCAACTCCTAAAACCTTGTTCATTTGGGGCCCTAAACTTGCCCAGAAAGTTCCTGAGTGTAAGTTTTATTCGCATCAATTTTTCGTTGCGCAAATTTTACACACCCCCTTGTGCCAGCTATTTAATGCATCTACATAACTCAGTGGCACAAGAGCCCGCTGATAAAGCAAGTAGCCACAACATGGGAATTACCATAATCCGAAGTTAACCCGGCTTACTCCCTCTTTGCAATCCCGTGAACGATTACTCAATACTTCCTGTATTGATACACAAGAGTAAACCCTTCATCAAGTTATTTGCTTGTTTCAATTTTACCAGGTTTAGCTATAAAGTTCTAGTTAAAAGTCACACCTAATGTTTTAACCCTGTTGTAACAACCTCGCTTTTTCTCCAGTCCGTTTGTTACTCAACACTACTAAATTTAAGACTAGACAGATAAGAGCAAGCGCAGCTAGCAAGATGTAACCCACCGAGTAATTGCCGAGGCTGGCTTTGAAACCGCCCATCACTATTGGGGGAAAGAAACCGCCCAACCCTCCGGCAGCCCCAACTAGACCCGTCACAGTCCCAGCTTCTTTAGCAAAATATTGTGGTACCAACTTGAAGACCGCGCCGTTGCCCAAGCCCAGAAAAGTTGCAATCACCAGGAAGCAAATTGTTAGCAAAACTATATCGGGCGAGAAAGCTAATATTAAAGCCATTAGCGGGACAACCACAAAAACGGCGGTTAAGACTTTGGTAGCCGCGATTTTGTCGGATAGCCAGCCACCTAAAGGCCGCGCCAATGTTGCTAACACCACAAAACCCGCCGTTCGGTTTCCGGCATCCACTTTGTCGAGACCAAAAACATCCGACAACAGTTTGGGCAGGTAAATCCCAAAGGCTACGAAGCCACCAAACGTGATAAAATAGAAAAGACTAAAAAGCCAGGTCAGCTTTTCTCGCCGCAATACGGCCAGCCTTTGGCTCATAGTTTTAGCTGGGCCAGTAAGTCGCGGTTCGTCCCCCGCCAGAAAATAGAACAGAACCGCCATAATCACAATCGCAATCGCAAAATAAAGAAAAACTGATTGCCAACCACCACTACCTTTGGCAATTTCAGGTGCGGCTCTAGCACTAATGGCTGCGCCAACATTTCCCATACCAAAAATACCGATCACTAAGCCCTGTTTCTCGGGGCCAAAAAAGCGGCTCACAAACGGTACTCCCACCGCAAAACTGCTCCCGGCCACACCCAACCAGAAAGCCCAAAACACCAAAGACCAATAGCTATCGGCAAACATCATTCCAATACAAGGTATGACCACAAAAGCCAACAAAGCCGTCATTACACGGCGACCACCAAAACGGTCAGTCAACACACCCATCGGGATACGTACTAACGCGCCTAATATAACTGGCACCGCCAGTAAGAAACTAATTTCAAAATCACCTATCTTGTACTGTTTTTGCAACTGGGTAGCCAGGGGCGACAGCAAGGACCAGGCTGCAAAGGATACCGCAAAAGCAAGCGTAGCCATTCCCAAAGCGACGTAACCTTTCCGACTGTTCACCTTTTCCTCCTCTAAAATATTAATTTCATATGCGGGGTGGCGATTGTTTCTTTAGCAGTCGTAGTACAAGCAGCCCACCCAAAAAGATTAACCCGGAAATAACAGGTAACGACCAGATCGGCCCGGCCAGCCCCGCCAGATACAAATCTAAGGCCACCGTCAACAACCATAGCTGGACACCCAATAATAGCAACGCAATAAAAAGCGCAGCCAGCACGATGGCTTGTTGTCCAGGTGTCGTAGCCTGCTGTTCAGAGCGGGCAGCGTTAGAGCCGCTATTACGATAAGGTTCGGTGATACTCCCCTCTCGATAAGGATCAGGCATTATGGCACCTCCTCGACTGCTACAATAGTATCTCCATCGCGTCGGAGATTGATGCGGGGCAAACGACGTTGGGGTGGCCCGGATACTGGCTGACCTGTCTGTGGATCAAATACTCCATCATGACACGGGCAGTACAATCGCTTCTGGTCGGGTTGATAATAAACCGAGCAAGAGAGGTGAGTACATTTCTGACTGTAAGCCACATACTGACCGCCTGGCAAATGCAGCAATACTGCCTGATCATCCGGGTCAGGATAGTTAAAGTAAAACACTTCGCCTTCCGCGACCTGGCTGGCCTGGACAATGGCCTGTGGAGTACCACGACGAAGGCTACTTAGCTGACGTAGAATTGCTAGCAAGGTCGTGCCCCCGAACAGTGCACCCGAAGTCAGGACGGCAAAGTGCAACAACTCGCGCCGTGAAACCAGGTCATCAGCATCCCACTGATAGGGAAACTCACTACGCCAGCGTCCTGGGAGTGCGGGAGTACGACCTGGTGGCGGTGGTGTGTCGGTACTTCCCGTCATAAAATCCAGGCCTCCTTGTTACTCCAATTTGTATTAATAGGCCCACCGGCATCGCGTTCTCGCAATAATTCCACCAGGTTAAGCATTGGTGTTTCGGCGGGCAATACGTGATAAACCCGCGTCTGAACTTCCTGACTGCCAAACCCGGTATGATTGACCGGTTTGCCCTGACGCTGATTAGTAAATTCCTCGTAGTCACCATACCATAGGGCCTGCGTCGGACAAGCCTGCGCGCACCAGGGTTTAAGTCCTTGCACTGTGCGGTCATAACAAAGATTACATTTTTTCATTAAACGCGCTGACGCGTCGAACTTTGGTACACCGAATGGGCAGGCATAGATGCAGTTGCGGCAACCAATACAGCGCGATGGATCAGCCATCTGCACCACCCCTTCCGGCGTAATAGAAATCGCCATCGCAGGGCAAACTTGGGCGCAGGGTGCAACCGGGTCAGTACAGTGCATACAAACTGTCGGCTGCGTAGCCACGCTGTGACTTCTCTCTATAAAATCTACCATGACCATACTCTCACCCTTGTGCGAGTCACATTCGCGACAGGCCGCTTCACAGGCCCGGCAACCGATACAGCGAGACGGGTCAACAAATAATGTTTTTATCGTCATTAACTTCTCCTGACCAAACTAATATTGTTTGCCCTGACTTTCCGTTGGTGCTTTTGTTTCACCTACTGCATAAGGGAACATCTTAGGCGCGGTTTCGGGTGTAAAATTTTGCTTTGCACCTGTCCCGTCGTGAGCTACCAGCGGGGCATTCAGTTTTTCCAGGGTAGCAGCACAAACTTTATATTCAGGTATCTTGACGGTTGGATCAACCGCTGGGATAGTCAACTGATTGACCGCCCCCTTATGTCCATAATGAAATGGAATAAACAACGTATCAGGCCGGATTGTGGGCACAACCAGCGCCTTTAGCTCCATCGCCCCACGTGGAGTACGCACCCGCACCAGTTCGTTATCCACAATACTTAGCTGTGCCGCTGCCTGGGGGTGAACTTCTACCCAGGGTTCGGGGGCTTGCGAATTGAGAAAGCCCAAACGGCGAGTTTGATTGCCGCTCAAATAGTGATAAACCACCCGCCCGGTAGTCAATCTAAAAGGAAAAGCCGCGGTAGGTTCTTCTGCTGGGGGAGTATAGGGGATGGGGAAAAAGCGAGCCTTGCCATCAGGGTGGCCGAACCGCTCCGTAAAAAGACGGGGCGTGCCAGGGTGGTCGAGAGTTGGGCAGGGCCAGAAAACTCCTTGCTGGCGGTCAATTTTCTCCCAGGTGATGCCGTAATAATCGGCTACTCCCCCTTTCGAGGCCAAGCGCAGTTCATCCCAAATCTCCCGACTCGATTTGAATGGGAAATACTTGGCCCGCCCCAGACGTTGCGCCAAATCACACATAATAGCCCAATCAGTACGGGCCTCGCCGGGAGGGTTAGCCGCTTTGTTGATTTTAACTACGCCCTTCCAGATTAGTAGTGGTGCCTTCATCTTCGCACCAGACCGCCCCCGGTAGCACTACGTCTGCCCGTTCGGCAGTTTCGGACATAAAAAAGTCTATCACCACCAGAGGGTCAAGCTTATCCAAAGCTTTCTGCACAAGGGCGTTATCCGGCAGCGAAACCATCAAATTTGAACAAAGTATCAGGCAACTTTTGATTTCACCTTCGGCCATCAGATGCACCATTTCCGTTGCCGCCGCCCCTTCCCAGGGTAGTTCTTCAACCGGAATACCCCACACGTCGGCTACTTCCTGGCGTTCTTTGGGAACATCAATATGGCGGTAGCCTGGCAACTGATTAGCCTTCTGGCCGTGTTCACGTCCCCCTTGCCCGTTGCCCTGCCCGGTCAACATTATAGTGCCGCCACCTGGTTTGCCTACCTGACCACGTGCCAGAGCCAGGTTGATACCAGCCAGACAATTGTTGACTCCGTGTGTGCTATGCTCAATCCCGCGTGCGTGCATAATCAAGGAGGTAGCGGCTCGTCCGTAGATTTGAGCAGCAGCCAAAATCCGCTCGGCTGGCACACCCGCAATCTCTTGCGCCATTTTCAAGGTGTAGGGTTCGACTTCGGCTTTGACCGCTTCCCAACCTACCGTGCGATTGGCAACGTAATCTTCGTCAACCAAACCATCGTGGATAATCTGGCGCAACATCGCGTTCAACACCACGATGTCGGTACCGGGGCGTACCGGCAGCCATACGTCGGCGGTGCGAGCGATAGGGGTTTCACGCGGGTCCATTACAAGCAGCTTTGCTCCCCGGTCGCGAGCCTCCCAGACCCAGCCATTACAATCGGAAAACATTCGGCCACGTTCGAGCCGATAGCTAGAATACAGTTCGCCAAAGGAATGTCCGGCATCGGCACGGGAGCGCGGTCAATCCCGAAAGCTCTAGCGTAAGCCATCCCCGCCGCCGACATACACAAACGCTCATTGTAATCTATATGCCGCGTGCCGATACCCACCCTAGCAAACTTACCCGCCAAATAGCATTTTTCATTGGTCATTGACGAGCCGCTATATACTGCTACCGCATCGCGCCCGTGTTGGGCCTGCACTTCCCGCCAGCGTCGGGCCACGTAATCTAGAGCCTCATCCCAGCTTACCCGTTCGAGAGGGCTGCTTCTACCATTTTTTCGCCTCATTGGATATTTCAACCGGTCAGGGTGATTAACTTGCTGATAAGCAACGATACCTTTGGGACAAAGTGAACCCAGGTTATGTGGATAGTCACGGGGTTCGACTCCAATCACCTGACCTTTCGCCACCTTGAGGTGCATCCCACACTGTACGCCGCAAAAACTACAATGCGTTGGTACAAGCCGTTCGGCTACTTTGTCAGCTTCTTGCCACTCTACAGGTTTACGACCTGTCCCCTCAAAGTCGTAATTAAAATCCCGTTTTAAACCAAAAGTATCTTTATTTACGCTCATAATATTCCTCTGACATTACAGAAAGTCCTTACCCATCAGTTGATAATAAGCCTGACCCCGCAAAACCCGCTTACAAGTCGGACAGTATTCTTGCAACAGACCGCGCCCATCACCCAAATCGTAGCGTTGCCCCAAATCATATAAAGTGGTGTTCAAATCCTGGATAAACTGGAGCGAAGGTAGCTCCTCGTGACAACGAGCGCACTGTCTAGTTTGGGGTTGCGGGCCATAATGCTCGATTTCACGATTAACAGTTTGATAAAGCGTGACTCCGATGCTGGCGGGTCGCTCTATTATGTGGAAAAATTTGCCAAAAGGTAGCGAAAGCAACCACGCCACCACCACCGCTTGATGCGTGAGCGAGATAAACCAGTAAAAACGGCCTTCCCACCACAGCGATGAAGCGGTGAGTGCAAAACCCGTCACAGCGATTGCCAGCAGCAAAATCAGTGGCATCAAATCAAAGCCAAACCTTTGGGTAATTAGCAAACCAGCATCAGTCGCTCGTCTCCATAACGCGATACCTAAACCAATAGTTAGCAATGCGCCTGTAAAGTCCAACCCGTGAAAAATAGCAAAACCTGTCCCGGCTTCAATCGGGAACTGGAAAAGGGCGATGCCAAAAAACTAGGCTTGATAATTGTTGGGTGGGACAAGGGTAAAGTGGATCTAACCGAAAGTCAGGGGAAGGGTAATCGCGCACGACAACAGTACACCCCAAAAAATACACATGTGCATTACCCAGCGAAGTTTGCTGCGCCGCCAGATAAAAGTTTGGGCGAAAATATCCGTCCACTAGGCCCGGGGAATCAGCAGTGCGTAACGCCGGAAATTACGCCACGAAAGAAAGTTCTTCCAACCAGCCTTGAAATAACGCCAAGTAGGAGGCCGCTTAATCCATAAAGTGTAGCGGTAAACCAGGGCCGCCAGCGCGATTACTGTAGCTACGGCGTAACCAATCAAAGCCGAGTCAAAATCTTTGAGGCCACGCGACCCCAGGTAAATCAAGGCTACTAATATTAAAGCTGAAATTATTGCCAGCAGCACAGCCGAAAGTTTGCTTCGTGACACAATTAATTTCCCTTCCACTTAAAGGGGCTCAAATGGTCTTATATTAATAATTTTGTGTTGGTAAAACTGGTTTGAAAGGTCAAGTAACAGTCCAAAGTTTTACCCATCTTTTCCGCCTAACTGAAGTCAGCTTGAATAAAACAGTCTTACTCTAGCTTATTTCTCTGTTTCGTCGGTTTTAGGATTAATAATGGTCAGCAAAAAGGCACTTTCTTCTAAAGCCACGACTTCGTGTAAACGTGGTTCTTCTAACACCAAAAGCTGCCCCTGCCCTAGTTCAGTCGCAATGTTTTCGCCGTGTGGCTCTAGTACGAAGTTAATGCGCCCGTGTAGCATCGTCAAGGTAAACGCGCCAGGGGCGTGATGTTCGTGCAAACGGTGGTCTTTGCCGATACAAACTAATACGGTACGCAGAGTCGAGTTTTTTACCAGCACCAGAGCGTTGTGACCTTTAGTGCGGTATTCCGTTTCGTTATGCATCCACTCAATCACATTGTCTAAATTAAATGTTTCCAAAATTCCGTGTAAAAGGTGGCCTGTGCGGTCAGGTCTATTTTCTGTGGTTTCCATAGCAAGATTCTCTCTTTAGATAAGAATTGTAGGCGCGGCTTCCTTATCACCTTAACAGGAATCAGCGATAACCTATCGTTCTCTAAGGGTTAATAATAAACCCATCCTACAAAGCTGGATCTCTTGACGTAAAATTATTCCATACAGAACCAACCTCAGAAATGGATAGGTTACCGAGTCAGCTACGCCCTAATGTGAACTTTATTAGTGTTAAGAATGTAATCTTACTACATAGGTTAGACTTTCATCGGTGTGTTAGCGCACATAGCGGTTCTCGTATAATGAGGAAGTCGGTTTGAGGCTGGCGGAGAGGTCGAGATCGGTTCAGTGGCCTGACCACGTTTTACAGATAGACCCCCACCAGCCCGGGCAGACCTAAGGCAGAACCGCATCAAGTGGCTTGAATTATTAAGACCACGCATCACGAGAACGGTCTAAGCTCGACTTTGCACATAATAACAGGCAGCAAAAGCCAAACGATCCAGTACAGAGCGCGGAATTAAACAAACATCGGGTTTGGAAGGGCATGTTTCAAAATCAAAACAGCCCCACAAAGCTCGGCGTACTGTTGCTAACACATCACTGAAGGTAGCTTCGGTTTTTCGATACCAAGCGGTGTGGTAAAGAGTTAGCTTACCATCAGGATACAAAGCATTGGCAAATAAGCAGACTAGACTAAACAAAGCTAACAGCAGCGTGGTAGTGCGCTCAATTGCTAAATTATTCCATTGCCTTTGAGTTTCTACTCCCAAATGAGCCCTTACCTCCTCAAAAGTAACTTCGATGTTCCAGCGTTGAATGAAGGCGGTTACCACCTGCTGGGCGGTTTGCTCTAACTCGGTACAAAAGAAAGCCTTAGTTTCCAGGCGACCTTGTGGGTCACGTACTAAAACCCAGCGCACTGGCAAGGGTTCATCGGCCCATAAACTGGAATACCATAAAGCGGTGCCACTTAATAAACAAACGTTTTGGGACTTACCACCATACCAGTCTAACTCAAGGGTTTGCCATTCTTGAGTAAGGTCAATAGCCAGGGTACTTAAAAGTGGAAGCCTTGCGCCTACTACTCGTGGTCGGCCTTTGGTGGTAGTTTGGCGGGGTGGTGGTGGGGCAAACAAGCGGGCATCTTGCCTTGGGAGCGATCAGGGTAATGTGCTTTCTCCGACAAAGTAAGCCCAAGTTAATCACGCTGTAGGCACCATCGCCAATCAATTTAATGTTTCTATGAATAAACAACTTTGCTAACCATTTCACTACTTGCCCGGTGCGTTTAGTAACGGTGTGATGGGCTAAACCCAATTCTTTGCTCACTTTAGGAGTAGTCATTAACACCGCAAGAAAAGGTAAGGCCCACCGACGGCTTGACCAGGGCAGTTTTACAACTAAAGCAAAGGTTAACCATTTTAGACCACTGGTGGTTACATTCTTACCGTGACTGGAAGCGGCCCTATCCCGCCAATGCCCTTTCTTCTGGATGTTTTTACCCCAACGTCGCTCTAAAGTTTCATCTACCACAATCTCGAGCGGCGCGTTGAGTGGTACAAATACTTTAACCAGAAGGGTTAAAAGCAGGGTCGAAGCGGTTAAACCTCGCCATTTGGCTCGATTAAGCAGGTTATGATACTTAGTCCAATTGGTTTGTTTCTCATAACCCAGTATTTTAAGGGCAGCAGTCACGGTTCTTCTGCCGCGTGCCAGCACTGTGCCGCAAATCAAAACTATCATTTTGCGGTAGCTGGGAGCGGTCAGTAAAGGTTGAAAGTGCCAAAAAATTGCTATAATAGGCTGAGGTAGTTGCATTTTTTACTCCTTTGATAATTTAGTTTGGGCAAACTTATTTTACCAAATGAGTTAAGGCAACTACCTTCTTTAGCTTATTTTCTTGTAAATGTGCAAAGTCGAGTTAGAAGGGCATGTCTTAAAACTCAGATAAAAATTACTGTTTGAACTTGAGCTCAATTTGTAAAAATGTGCAAAGTCGAGCTAAGGTCTTGCCAACGAACCTCCTTTACTTTTCACCATTTATTAGTAGGAGGAAATAATCTTGAGTGAACCCGACCTCCACTCAATTACCTTCGAGTGCGTTAGCGGAGTGGACATTGCGGCTAAAGATTTCACTGCCGCTAAGCTGAAAGCTGGGGCTAATGTTAAGCCTAAACTTGCTCCCAAAGCCTTTAGCCAGAATGCTGAAGGCTTCGAGAAATACCTCCAATGGCTAGGAGACAAGGACGTACCACCTCAAAAGCAGTTAGCGGTATTGGAAGCCACTGGTTCATATTGGATAGCCCTGGCCTGGGCCTTACACACCGCTGGTTTCGTAATGGCCATTATCAACCCGGCCCAGGCCCATTATTTCGCTAAAGCTCTACTCAACCGAGCTAAGTCAGATGCCCTGGATGCCCAAACCTTGGCCCATTTGGGGTAAGCCCTTCAGATTCCCTTATCGGTGTAAGTACCCCTATTTGGTTTAGAGCACCTGGTTGATTGGCAGAGTCACATGAAAGGTCGACCCCCTCCCCTGCTCGGACTCGACCCAAATTAGGCCGCCATGTTGCAACACAATTTCGCGGCAAATGTATAAACCCAACCCGCTTCCGCTTACTATTTGCGATCCCTGTCCTCGATAGAACCGCTCAAAAATATGGTCCTGATCGGTCTGCGAAATACCGATGCCCTTGTCGACAATCATTACCATCACTAGCAACCCCTCGGCTACTTTTGCAAGATGAGCTTGCTGGGCTTCGCCTAATCTCGGCCTGGCCCTGGCTTCAATTTGGTCTTGGGACGGTGCGAGCGTAATCTTTACCTCAAGTGGGCTTTCGGCAGGAGAATAACGTAAAGCATTCAATAGCAGGTTTGCTACAACCTGCCGGAGTCTGTTAGAGTCAGCGCTTAAATTTACCTCTTTATAATCGCTCTTAAAAGTAATATTGGCATTCGGATGCAGAGTTTGGGCTGCTTCTACCTCCTCTTGTATCAAAGAAACCAGCTCGGTCTCGCTCCGAAATAGTCGAAAGCTGCCTTTATCAATCTGATTGATCTCGACCATATCTTCGATCAAAACCAGGGCTTGACTAATTTTCACGAGGCTAAGCTGCTGTGTTCGCTCGCTAAAGCTAAAATCGCCTCTCGCTATTTTATTCAAATTAAGTTGGCTATTACCTCGGACCACGGTCAGGGCATTTTTTAGGTCGTGGGCAATGGTGGCGATAAAGTTCTCGCGCTCATCCGCCTCAATCCGGACAGTCTCGGCCTGGGCTAACTCCTGGGTTAATTCTTCATGGCTCAGGGAATAGCCTAATCGCAGGCTTACAAAATTAATAAAACTGAGATCGTCTTCATTGAAAGCCTGCGATTGAGTGCTGGCAAGTGAAATAACGCCGTGTTTTTGCTGCTCAACCTTGAGCGGTACAATCAAATAGGATTTTATCCCCAGTTTCTCAAGGTGGCCTACCTGCTCGCGCTGCATAACCTGCCCACTCAAAAAAGGTTGCCCGGTCAGATAAACTTCGCTCAGAAGACCGGCTGTAGCGAGTGGTAGGTGATCCAGACCCAACTGAGCTTGCAACTGGCTAAGTGCTGTATTAGTTGTGCCAAGCGTAACAAGTTCGTCTGTTTCCTGGCTGTATAACATTATATCTACTTTTTCCGCATTGCAAGCCAACGAGATCTGGTCAGCTATAGCATGGGACATCTCTTCCAGGCTGGTATTCTGGTTGGCTGAGGTTTGGGAAATAAACTGCAAAAGTGCGATCAATTGGCTCCGTCGGTTTTGACGTTTCATAATCTGCCGATTTTCCAGGGCCAATGCTATAAGGTCGGCTAACACGCTAAGAAAAGGCACAATTTGTGTTACCGAGAAATTTATTTTGGGCGATTGGGGTTGGTTCGGGGGTAAGGTTACTGGATTTTGGGACGATTGAGGGCCGGAAGAGGTTTCCAATCCATCCATTACTACTAACACACCGATAGCCGCAGAGCCACTACCAATAGGTACAGCCACCTGTGTCATCAGGCTAACATCTTCGCTTGAAGGTAGCATAGTTGAACGTAGATTGTGAACATTAACCGTCTCAGGGGATTGTATCAACGAACGTCCGCGCCGTACTACCCAACTTTCCAAACTCTGGGGCAAAGCAGTTATCGGCGGGGTAAGGACAGTTTGGTCGCTGGCAGCTTTGAGTTGTAATTCCTGATTTTGTTCACCCTCTTTTAAGAAAATATAAGCTCGGTCTATTTCCACTAGTTCACAGGTACGCTCTGTAATCAGTTCTAGAATCTCTTTTAGTTCACTTCCGTTAGCAATGGCGTTACTGATACTTTCAAAATCATCAGGGGTGGGCGTTTGAGCAGTAGCGGGGTTCAATATAACTACCTCCATCTATATTACGGCGGTTCGGTAAGGACACCGAAAATGTACAATTACTTCAGTTCTACCGCGTTGTGCCAAAGAGTACTAAAAAGCACCTTAACAAGTAAAAAGAGCACAGAGCTGTAGTAACCAATGGTGCTACTAAGGAAGTGAGTAGCAAAAGACTTTGAAAAAATAAAAGGTTTGGCCTATCCTAAAAGCACTTAACCAAAAACAAGCTAAACCTATGCGAACCGAAGAAATAATTACTCGGCTCCTTTGTATGGTAGACGATAAACTGGGTTAGGTCAACAAACGTGAAGATGCTCAGTTGCATCCTAGTGAAATAATTACTATTGAGATGCTTTTCAGCCTCAAAGGGGTTCATTTTCGACCGTTCTATCGCTGGCTTAAAGGTGATTGGCAACCCTTGTTTCCAGCCTTGCCCGAACGTAGCCGCCTGGAACGCCTTTTGGTGGAATACGAGACGTTGAGTGTCAATTTTCTGGCCGACCCACAAGCCGAAAGCATCATTGATAGTTACGGGGTTGAACTCATTCACCCCATTCGAGAAGGGCGTAGTCACTCTCAAATCGGGGAAAAAGGGCTGTCCAATCATCGCTGGATTGTAGGGGTCAAACTGGGCTGGCTTATCAACCCACAAGGCCAAGTGATTGATTGGGGTTAGGAAAGTGCTGAAGTTCACGACCAGAATTTTCGAGATATTGGCAATGCCTGGAGTGAAAACAGTCAGATTTTGAGTGACAACGGTTTTAGGCTTTCGGGACGGGAAAATGCCAAATGGACAATCTGCCAAGGGGGTGAGCACAATGACCGCCTTGTAGTGGAGCGGGTCTTTAGTTTGATAACGGTGGTCAATCATACTAAAAAACTCTTTCATCGGACGGAGCGACATTTACACGCCCGGTTTGGCTATTTGGCTGCCATGTTTAACTGTTTATTTGAGCTGGCGGGCGGGAAATTGGCGATTGCTCAATTTTCCCTTTAGTCATTCATTAACTAGCACCATTGGTTAATAAGTCTTCTAAAAGAATAGACACTAATTTGTCAGTATTGGACAAGCCCATTCGTTATAATTAATAGCAAACAATAAAAGCAATAAGTAAAACTAATTGCTATTGAAAGCTACTGGCTAAGGTCTTAAAATCCAAAGGTTGAACTACTATATCTTCGATACTGGCTGGATTTTCCTGGAGAAAACGAGCTGAAAGCAAAAAACCACCCAAAAAAGAAGCCACAACCTCCACCATTAGATCTAGTGGATTTTTCTGCGCTTTTTGAGCGACATCAGCTTGAGCTTCTTAGAACCCTTTACGGGATGGTGGGCGAAATTGAAACCGCCCGTGATTTGGCCCAGGAAACTTTTGCGCGAGGCTACCAGTGGTGGCTGGATCAAGCTGAAAATAACCCGGCGGCGGTAGAATGGCGACCTTTGCTTTTCAAAATTGCTACCAATTGTGCTTTGGATTGGTTGCGGCGGCAGAATAAATTTTATTTTATCCCCCTGCCTGATAATGGGGAGGAATTGCTATACTCCCAGTCTGACTCCGCCGCGTCTAATCAATGGGGTGACCCGGTGGAACAGACCGAGGTGCGATTAGCGGTTGTAGCCGCCTTGCGCCGTTTGGATAGTACCTCGGCTATTTGTTTACTGCTTTATTATGACCAGGGGTTTTCCTGCCCGGAAATCGCCGCCATTACGGGCGAAAGCTTATCCGCTATCTGGCAGCGTTTAAGTCGGGCGCGACGATTATTTTGTAATTTGTACCAGAAAGAGCAAGCTCTCGATGTTTGATAATCCCGAAAAAATAAAAAAAGTAAACTGGTTTTGCCTCAACGCAGGTTCGCCAGACCAAATTTTAACCCGCTTGCAAGCTATAGGAACTCAAGCTGAGATGGAAAGTTGGCTAGCCCACCTGGAAAGTTGTGAGACTTGCCAGACTGCCAACCAGGAGGAGGCTTCACTCAGGGCTACTTTCCGAGCCTATAAGTCCGACCCGTTTTTTAACCGCCTGAGTAGCGAGTGGCAGCCCGATGTTAGCAGTTTAATGTCAAAAAATAAGGGAAAACCATGCTTGCATTCAGTGCCTTCCGCCAGGATTTATGCTCTAGCTGGTAAGCCTGAAAACGACGGTTTTCTAGGGAATAGTCAGGCTGATGTAGAGAGTGATGATTTCCCTGAGATTTTTAGTATGAGGAAATCGTCGTCAGGCTGGCCGCTTGGTTTAGTAGCCGGGTTAGGATTGGTAGCGGTAGCCGGGTTTTTGCTGATGTTATTACTTGGAATTAGCGGGACAGGGCCAGAGGCAGTTTTAGAACTACCTACAACCAGAGTTGAATTGGAATGGCAGGTAAATGGTACTAGCTTTGGGCTAACCAGGCCGGGTGGCCTAGCCTTAGATGGAGCTGGCAACCTCTATGTAGCCGAACAGTATTTTTATTACATAAAAAAGCTGGATCCTATGGGACAGTTACTAAGTCGCTGGGGTGGGCTAGGTAGCGGAAATGGCGAATTTAATCGGCCCTGGGGAGTGGCGGTAGATAAACAGGGTTATGTTTATGTTACGGATATAAATAATCACCGAATACAGAAGTTTGATAATACAGGGCGGCATGTAACCAGTTGGGGTAGTGAAGGCTCTGAGCCTGGTAACTTTAAGCAACCCTGGGGGATAGGGTTAGACCTCCAAAGCAATGTCTATGTGGTAGATAGTGATAATGCCCGGATTCAAAAATTTAACCGGAACGGAGATTATCTCGGTAGTTGGGGTAGTTATGGCCGGGCTAAAGGCCAGTTTATTGCCCCGCGTGGGTTAGCGGTAGATAACCAGGGGAATGTCTATGTAACCGATGAAAGTCTGGATAATATTCAAAAGTTTGATAAGGCCGGAAAATTTCTGGCTAGTTGGGCTAACCCTACGGCGCAACCGGGCTTAATCGGACAGCTTGCGGGTATAGCAGTAGACCAGCAGGGAAACCTGTATATAGTGGACGGGCAAAAAGGGCTTTGTTTCAAAATAAACTCAGCTGGAAAACTCCAGGAAGTATGGGGTAACCAGCCAGGAGAGAGTTTATTCAAGCAACCCACCGGGATTGCGGTGGATGGCGTAGGCAATATTTTTGTAACCGATAGCACTACTTCGCTTTTACTCAAATTTCGGCAACGTTAGCCGAAACAGTAAAAGCAGAATAGCAGGATGAAGGAGGATATAAAATGAGAACTTTAAGGAAACCAGGTAGGTTGAGTCTAATCGGGGTGTTGCTGGCGGGATGGTTGCTGGCGGCTTGTAGCGATAATACTCCAGTGGTGGCCCTTACTGCCAGCAACAACAATACCCCTACTGTTTCTGGAATAAGCACAACGGCCTCGTCCACAACTTTGTCAGCTACTAGCCAAACCGCCGCGCCAAACTCGCCACTAACCAGGTTATATCTGCGGGAGGAGAGTACGAAACTTAGCCTGATAACTCTGCCGGGCGGCGTGGTTGAGCGACAATTGCCTTTTGGGGTAATCAGCCCTGATTGGAAAATGCTATACACCACCACTAGCAGTGGCAACCAAACTACGGTGGCGGCCCTTGATCTTACCACTGGTCAAACCCTTCGCACTACCACGCTGGCTGGTCAGTTCGTCTTGCCGGGAATTGATGCTAATATCCGACTGGGTGGCCTATCTCCAGATGGCAAGGTTTTAGTGCTAGTGGAAAAAGCCAGAAGCCCTTCAGCCACCCTTAGCCGAATGGTCGTTTTAGACACGGCCTTCCAGAGTTCCCCCCGCTTTCTGGAATTGCCTGGCACTTTTGTTTATGACGCGCTTTCTCCCAAAGGGCAATATCTTTATTTGATTGAACACTTGCCACCTGCTGAGGCTGGGCGTTATCAGGTACGCAAGTATGACCTTGCTACCAACCAGCTGCTTAAAGAGCCAGTTTTCGAGAAGGGTGAGAGCGAGGCCATAATGGAGGGTTATTCAGGGGCGCAGGTGGTTGGCAATAATGGCTCATGGGTTTATACCATTTATCGTAACAATAAACATGGGCCTTTTATCCACGCCCTCAATACTGAAGCAGGGGTAGCGGCTTGTCTGGACTTGCCCCAGGCTGGTAAAGAAAACGAAGACGCGGCGATGTATTGGACGCTAACCATCAACAGTAGTGGGCACACTATCTATGCGGTAAACCGAGTGCTGGGGCAGGCGGTTGAGATAGTAGCCGATTGGCCCCAGATTGGACGAAGTGCCACCTTCCCCGCGAGTGCCCCTAGCAGTACCAGGCCGTTACCTCTGAGTTCAAACACGCTTTCTCTAACCAACGATGGTGCAAAATTACTGGTAATTGGGGAAAAGGGCTTGATGCAGATTAATACCAAAAACTTTAGCGTAAGCGGGCAACTGGCTACTAACTGGAAACTGGAAAGTATAATGGCAGACTCCGAGGGCAATCGTCTTTATGCCACCAGCAACCAACCTGGAAAAATCCTGACAATAGACCTGACAACAGGAGCCATTCTTAGTGAACTTAGCCGCACCCCCGGCCAGTTGGGATTGATGCATATTGGCTAGAAGTTGAAGCCTTTAAGTAATTCTAATTTTCTTGAAGTTGCTTTTTTCAGATAGGAGCAGGGATAATATTCCCGCTCCTATCTCCCAGCTGAGTATTGTCAGGTTAAAAAGGCAAGTTGGAAGTAAATATGAGATACTACATTTCTACCAAATAGTTTCATTAGTCAGAAACAACGCCGAAAGTAACGTAACCGGTTCTGTCAGACTTCAGACAACAGATATCTTGAATAAGCTAAAAGTGGAGACAGAAACTTAAAATCCAGGTTTAAACAGGCTTAAATCTGGCTCGTTATAGCTAAATTTAGCTCTTAAGTGGGGAATATTTTAGTTAAAATTAGCCCGTTTTTTGAAATCTGACAGAACCGTAAATTGGGGCTATGAGTAAAAATAGAGCAGCATACACCACTGATCTGAGTGAAAGCGAGTGGAAATTATTGAGCCATGCGTTGCGGGCCAAAAGCGACGCGGACGTAAAATTGAATAATCGCGGCTTGTATTTCCCGAACCAAATTTCTGCAACACAACTGCATCCTAAAGGGACTCGCTCATCGTTCGCATTTGAATTTCAATAATTCGAGAACCGGGAGATTGGGTGCAAGCCAGCAATACCGCGCCAGCTACATCTTCCGGTTCCAGCATTGTCGAAGCCCCCACTCCCGCTTCCGTCCGGCCTTTACCCAGTGCAAATTCAGTCTTTACCCCACCAGGACAAATTACACCGACTTTAATGCCCTGCTGCCGCAATTCCTTGTCCAACGCTTGGGCGAAGCCAACCCGAGCAAATTTAGTAGCACAGTACACCGCCTCTCCCGCGAACCCGTAAATCCCAGCCATTGAGGAAATTATTAAAATTGTACCCGATTCCTGCTCTATCATTACTGGTACAGCATGCCGAGAGAAAAGGAAAGTACTCCGCACGTTAGTATCCATCATCTCGTCGTACTCTTCAGCAGTGGTTTCCACTAGATTCTTGTAATTTCCGACCCCTGTATCATTAATAAGAATATCCAGCCGACCAAAATTCTTGACCGCCGCTTGAACCGCCTGTATGGCAGTCTCTTCCTCTCTGGCATCCCCAATCACCGATACCGCCTTTCCACCGATAGCCCGAATTTTTTCTTGAAGTTCCACTAGGCGCCCATCCCGTCGGGCAGTCAACACCAGGGTTGTTCCTTCTTCGGCCAAGGCCAGGGCACAAGCCCTTCCAATTCCAGCACTTGCCCCTGTTATCAGTGCTACTTTTCCAGCTAACTTGCTACCCATGCTCATTTCCTTTCTTTTTTCGTTTCTTGAATTTTATTTTCTTATATCATTTTTCCGCCCCGTAGCTCGGAAAAATGTAATCTTCACGGCGGCTTTGGCTATAACTTGCTTCTCATTCTTTTGATAATGAAATTGAAATGTTTACCTTTTATCTGAATAGTGCCTCTACCAAAATTTGGAAAGTAGGCTGGGAGGCGGGTCATCCCGCCTTAGGCGCAAACCCTCGAATTCGTCCGTTTCTTTCTCTTTGTCACGAATTAGTAGCTTGCCAACGATACTCCTAATGTTCTAATGACAAAACTTCAAGCTCTTCAGGTAACCACATTCCTGGCATTCTCCCGGTGTCGTAAGAATATACTCTACTTTGTAAAGGCCGCTCTCTTTTTTTGAGCTGTTCTCGGTTTGTGCTTGCACGTTCTTTCCACTCCTGGTCTATTACCTCTATTGGATCTATTCTACTTACTTCATCGAGTGACATTCCCAGGTGTTCCGCCCACAGGTTAACTCGCAGTTCTTTCGCCAGATCTGGGTGATGGACCAGGGCATTTATTTCACTATCAGTTATAAGGCCCCGATTATTTAGGTTAGCTGATCCCACCATAAACCACTCGTCATCCACTATCGCAACCTTGGCGTGAACATATACCGCTCGGTAGGTAAAGGCTTCCTTTCCTATATTTGGCCCGGAGGTATAAAGCGAATAAACCGAGACAATTCCTTTGCCCCCATCCAGTTCACGTAATCGCTTCACATGGTTATCGTTATCCCATTTGCCGTCTTCCGCTTGTGCCGGTAATACCAGCACCACCCGGAATGGTGCGGTGTGAGGGGCTTTTATCACGTTAGTTAAAGCCTCTAAAATGTGCGGTGACCAGATATATTGGTTTTCGAGATAGATAAAGTTTTTGGCCTGGGCAATCAAAGTGGTATAAGCATGGATGATACCAAACTCCCCCTTTGGCGCAAACCGATAGATTTTGCGGGGAATTGTACGAACTATTTGCACTGGTGTTTTCCAGTTCTGGTCAAATTCTATCGCCCGGTGGGGCAAAATTCTTGCTTCTTTCTTCTTAACCACCTCCTGCCAGCGTTGGCGGAAATTCAGTTCTAAGTCCCGACTGCTTCACCCTCGAGTTTTAGTTGTACATCATGCCAGTTTATTCCAGCTCTTAAAGGATGCTTACTACTATCAAAACGGTCACCCATAAAGGTAGTTAAATCCATTCCCCCGACAAAAGCCACCCGCGCATCAATTATGATGGTTTTTTGGTGGTGACAGTGGCTAGGTTTTGCGCTACTATCCAGGTAACAGCTTAGATCACCCTGCTCATTGTGTTCCATAGTTTGTTTTACATGTTTGGTATGGCGGGTTGTAGGTTGGAATAGTAGAGGGGCACCATTCCATAATAAGATTCTCACTGGTACTTTTCTGGAAATCTGGGGATAGTAGTTCCAGAAGACGAGTTTCTATAAGCTCATCCTGACTAGCCCAGCAAATTGGAAAGTGAGGGGTCAGATTCCACCCAGCGATAAACACATAATACTTAGCCTTACATAGCTGCTGGTGTAATTCCCTGAAGAAATTTTCCCCATCAATTAGAGGAGTAACCTGATTATGCGCTCTCGGCGGAGTGCCAGCCGGAAACCAGACTACCTCTTTCCCCCACCAACTTGCCAAACGAAGTTCTTTTTCCTTGTGGTCGGGTACCCTCGCTTTACGCAGGGTTGCGTCGTGTCTGATAAACCTTTCAGTCAGGTGGAATAACCGTCGCAAGGGTTTTAGGGTTATGCTCTTGAAGAGTGCTAAAATAGTCAATTGTGGGTAAACCTCATACTCAATTTGTATGGTTTCTTATAGCTGAGAACTTTCAGCTTGAAATTATCAGGTCAACTTTTTGGAACAGTTAAACTGACCTCAAACAAGTTTCAAGCGGCTCTAAAATTTGGTCAAACTGGTTCTATAACGTTTTAAACCATTTAGCCTCATTTTAGGATGCAGAAACAGTGTCGATTCGTGTTGTTACTCGTGGTTTAGATAACTTAAAACAAGAGCCAGGATAATCCTGGGTAAGCCAAAACCAGTCGGGTAATACAAATAAAGCGGTCTCCATTCTGATTGGAATTTTCGTTTGAAGTTATACAAATTGCTAAACCCATAGAAATGATCCAAGAAAAGTTTTAATTTACCAAGTAACTGCTCCTTAACCGATAAAATCCGTTGGTTCTGTACCGGGGCAAGAGGAGCCGCCCCTAGAGACAACCTAGTAAAACCTTCCGACTGGAAACTTAGGGCCGAACTCGCAATTAAAAATTCCATTATGCCCGGCATTGCATCCGGGCGACGGCGCATTAAATCCAGTGCCCAGCCCTGGGCGTTGTAACAAGGCAACCAACTTACAAAACCCTCTACTCGCCCCTGCTGATCTACGGCAAAATAGGTGCGCACTGCCAAATCGTAGATGGTATTAGTAGCACCTAACATAAATCCCAGTTCGGGCAACTTTTTTGCTCTTAACCACTCGTCCGAAATTTCTTCTAGCTGCTGGAAAACTGCCGAAGAACTATGACTAGAATCAAAGCGGTGAAATTCCAGCTGTTCGCGTTTTGCTCGATTACAGGCAGTACGAACATCTTGCCCGCTTTTACCGTTAAAATGCTGGCCTACCAGGTTTATATAGACATCTTCCGCTATTTGAAACTTACTTAGGCGTAATTCCTCATAAATTGGTAGATTGTTTTCTATGGCAAAAAATACTGGAAGCCAATGTTTCTGGAAACAAAAGTTTCTAAACTGCCGGATACACTCTTCAATGGCTTCCGACTCACCAATTGGATCGCCAAGGGTAATAGCTACACCCAGATGGCGACGATAGGCCAGATAGGCGCGGCCCGATTGTTCTAAAAATAGCAGATTACCTGACTGCAAGGTCATATAGGAAGTCGAAGTTTTACCCCATAATGGGAGTAATTGGGTGGCTCTGGCATATTCTTCGGTGACTATTATTTTTTCTGAACCAGGAGCCATATTCTTGCCGATTTGTTGTAAAAGCCCCGGCTCTAAAATCGGAGGTGAAGAGGTTTCCTTGTTTAGACTTTCGTTTTCAGTTTGCATTTTCCCATTCTCGATTTATAGCTTCGTATTGGGATAGCCGGAGAAAAGACCGTGAGGCTTGGACTGCTCCCGACCATCAGGGCTAATAGCGTATTTAGGTTTGTTACAGCCAGTTATGCGACTGGCTAACCTCGGTAAGTTTTGGCCCCGAAATACTTAGATTGCATGTTGCTGCTCAAGCTGGTAAGCCGCCAGTTGCTCCTGATAGTGGCTTAACTTTCGAGTTAGCTCGGCTTGCTTGGTGGGAGAGGTATTATTGGGTTGGGTAGGTTGAAGAAGTGGGCTAGAAGAGTTAAGGCTAGTATTATTAGTTCCTAGCCCAGTCTTAGCGGGTTGAGTGAGTTCGGTCAATTCATCACTCAGCACTTTTATTAACCCTTGCAAGTCGTAGATGTGCTGGCCTACAATGGTTGAATATGCTATGCCAGATGCGCTCGCCAACTTTTCCCACTCATTGCGGGTATTCTCGGCAATAATATAACTCACTATAATAGATCCTCCTTTGTAGGCTTGTCTGTTTGGCTAAAGCTTGCGAGCAAAAAAAGTTGAATTCTTCCAACTGACTAGCTAGGGATTCAGCTCGCGGTAATAAACATACCAGTCCTGAGAGATAATGCTCTGAGCCTGACTTAATGTCATTCGACCGTTACACACTTCGCCATGCAGAGCATTTTCCACTGCATCTTTTTCATGAGCACCGGGTTTTGGTTCATAAGGTTCGGGCCACAAATTTTTAAGATCGTTGCTACCACCTAGTTCCAGCGAAATAAAGTGATCGACTTCATGCTGACCAGGGGTGTTGGAAATACCATAACGCTGATAAACGGCGGCTTTTTCAGTACTGGAAACCGACCGCACGCTTTTACTATATCCAGAAACACAAACTTCCTGAGCCGTTACTCCTGGGAAGACATCTCCGGGGGTCAGATTGGGGTCTGGGTAAAACGAGGCTTGACCAAGGTGGCCTTTGCTGCCACTGTTGCCCTTAGTAGTAATGGCAACTGGTGTAGGAGTGAAGGCCGGGGTAATTACTAAAGTGCCTTTATTACCAACATTATTTTGAGTTTGAGTAGGTAATAAGCTCGAACCAGCACCACCAGTTTGGTTATTAGAGACAAGGTCACTACACCCAACTAATAAGGTGGTAGTCAGTAACAATGTCAAGAGAAGTGACAGCCTTAATTTTTGAGAGACCTGTGGTTTAGGCTTAGTTAGCTTCATAAGGTCTTACACAATCCTTCTTCCAGCTACTAGCAATGGGATTGATCTACTTTTTAACTCGAAATATCCTTAGACTGGTCCACTGAATATAATGGGTTAGAGAAATTGGACAAAGGGATAAGATAAAGTAAGGTGTATACTAAGCACTATGACAACAAACAGAAAAAGTTATACCGCGGGCTTCAAAGCCCAAATCGTCCAGGAACTTCTCAAAGAGGAGCAAACTCTAAGCCAGATTGCCTCCAACAATGGCGTTCATCCTACCCAGTTACGAAACTGGAAACAGGCGGCACTCAAAGCCATGCCTGAAAACTTTGAGGATGAGGAACGTTATCAAAAACGATTAGCTCTCCTCAGTGCCGAACACGAAAAAGGAAAAGAACGGCTTTATGCCGAAATCGGTAAACTAAGCACCCAGCTTAACTGGCTCAAAAAAAAAGGTTGCTGGTCCTGGTATCACGCCCGAAACGGCTGAGCCTGGTCGAACGCGAAAACAGCGTCCTAACTCTTACAACGCAGGCTGAGTTATTAGGAATTTCCCGTTCCAGTTTGTACTATGCCGCTGTTAGTCCCTCGGACTGAGAAATTGAGCTCAAACATCGCATTGATAGATTTTATACCGACTATCCTTTTTATGGCAGTCGGCGGATAACTCACCAGTTAGGTCAGGCTGGTTTTGCGGTCAATCGTCGCACAGTTCAGCGTTATATGCGCGAAATGGGGCTTCAAGCCATCGCCCCTGGCCCTAATTTATCCAAACGTAACCACCAGCAACAAGTTTATCCTTACTTGCTAAGGGGGATAACCGCCAGTTATCCTAATCACGTTTGGGGCATTGACATCACCTATATCCGACTGAAAAAGAGTTGGTTGTACTTAGTGGCGATATTGGATTGGTATAGCCGTTATGTAATAAGTTGGGAATTATCTCCCAGCCTGGCCCAGCCCTTTGTTACCCTAGCAGTCAGCCGAGCCCTGGCGACGGCCCACCCGCTCATTTTCAACAGTGACCAGGGTAGTCATTTTACCAGTTCCCAGTACACTGGGCTAGTATTGACTGCCGGGAGCAGGCTTAGTATGGATGGCAAAGGCCGGGCTTTAGATAATATTTTCACCGAAAGGTTGTGGCGCACCATCAAGTACGAAAATATTTATTTGATGGATTACCTTACCAATGACCAAACTCTGGCGGGCTTAAGCGATTATTTGGATTTCTACAATAACCGCCGACCTCATCAATCCTTAAATTATCGCACCCCGGCCCAACTTTATTT